>Ga0310786_10011170_pt1 | contig 11230 bp, 9 predicted proteins | sample AusTroGonzalo_MG_FD_203881 | JGI IMG/M metagenome (GOLD analysis project Ga0310786, IMG submission 203881) | Bovine rumen microbial communities from tropical cattle in Woodstock, Queensland, Australia - Gonzalo_03 (v2) (version 2) | ecosystem: Host-associated > Mammals > Digestive system >...
TTCTTTCTTCGGTATTGATCTCTCGCAGCAGGAATGGGCCTTCCTGGCTCCCGTCAAGCATCTCTTTATCAATGAGAACAACTACAAGCCGTTTGGTTATGCACCGATGATGGTATTTTCTGTTCTAATAGGTTTGGTACAGGTGCTCATTGGTATGACGTTGGCTGGCGCTAAAGCTGTCAAGAACGGTGGTTGGAAATATGGTGTAGGCAAGTTCTCATGGGTAATAGCGTTGCTCTCTGCTGTGTTGTTGTTTGGTCTTCCTGTCTGTGGCGTGGCTTTGCCCTTGTTTGTTCAGTATGCCCTCTACACTTTCATAGGTGTGGCTGCTTTGGGAATCATGTTTTATAACAATCCCGACAAGAACATCTTCATCAACTTCGGTGGTGGAATATGGAGCATCTACGGCATGGCTACAGGACTCTTAGGTGATCTCTTGAGCTATATCCGCCTCTTTGCCCTTGGTCTCACGGGCGGCGTCCTTGGTGGTGTATTCAATCAGTTGGCTACCGACCTCACCGCTTCATTGCCATGGGTTGTGCGCTGGCTGCCGATGTTCCTCATTCTCCTCCTGGGTCATGGCATCAACTTCGGACTCTGTATGATATCATCTTTCGTGCACCCGATGCGTCTCACCTTCGTGGAGTTCTTCAAGAATGCCGACTTCGAGGGCGGCGGCAAAGCTTTCACCCCCTTCCGCAAAAAAGCGGCTTAGAATAGAAAAATATAGAAATAACATTAAACATTAAACTCTTAAACATTAAACTCTAAATGGAATTACTCCTTGCTTATCTGGGCGTTGCCCTCTGTGTAGGTCTCTCCGGTGTCGGTAGTGCCTACGGTGTCACCATCTGCGGCAATGCCGCTATCGGTGCTTTCAAGAAGAACCCCGAATCCAGCGGATCCTACATCGGTCTCTCTGCCCTTCCTTCATCTCAGGGCCTTTACGGTTTTGTGGGTTACTTCATGCTGATGGGCCATATCGGTGCCGGCATGACAATGGCCTCTTCTGCTGCTGTCTTCGGTGCAGGCTTTGCTTGCGGCCTCGTTGCCCTCTTCTCCGCTATTCGCCAGGCTAAGGTCTGTGCCAATGGTATCTCTGCTATTGGAGCTGGTCACAATGCCTTCGGTACTACGATGGTGCTCGCCGTCTTCCCCGAGCTCTACGCTATCCTCGGCCTGCTCGTCCTGATCCTGATTGCAGGTACACTGCCCACGTTCTAATCGAACGGACATATAATATGACAGAGGGACGCTCGCCGAGCGCCCCTCTGTTATATTGTATATGAAGGTATCAGTTTATTCGTTGTGAATCATCCGTCGGGCGCCGACAATCTTGCGTGTCCAATAATCATCCGTGGACGCACTGATGCGCACGCCTTGCGAGGTACTGGAGTGGATGAAGTTGAAAGTGCCCTGGGCAGGGTTTACCTCGGTGACTATGCCCACGTGGTGTACTCGTTTTCCCTTCTTGCCATTGTTGCCAAAGAAGATGAGGTCACCAGGCAGCAGCTGGTTCAGGTCGCTGACCTCCATGCCGTCATTGAACTGCTCTTGTGAGGAACGTTTCAATTCCACACCCAGATGCTGGAACACATAGCTTGTAAATCCTGAACAGTCGAAAGCGCGTGGACCCGTACTTCCTCGTTGATAGCGTGAACCAATCAACCGCTTGGCCACCTCCATCATCTCTTGCACTCGCGTTGCAATTTGGAAGCTGTCAAACTGCGGCACACGGATGGTCTCTGTCAGAGCCACGGCCAACATCTCTGCAATCTGCTTCTGCGTATGCGCTTCCATCATTTCGGGGTCTGGCTCCGTCATGCGCACACGATGGCGGTGAGCCGGACTCATGGCGTTTCCGACCGCACACAGGCAAATCAACAATATGAAAACTCTTCTTATCACGATTCTATTTTTCAATATTTCAATACTCAATACTCAATTCTCAAATTTTCAATTTTTCAATCTTGCATTTTGCCTACCGGTTCAAGGTCCAGGTGGCACCGTCCTTGGTATCCTTCACTTCGAAGCCGAGGGCGGCCAGCGAGTCGCGGATTTTGTCGCTCGTAGCCCAGTCCTTATTCGCTTTCGCGATAGCGCGCTGCTCCAACAGCATATCCACCACCTTCCCGAAGGCTTCCTCTCTGGCGCTGCCGCCAGAAGTGGATAGCTGACCGCCAGACGTTGACAGTCCGAGAATATCCTCGGCAAAGAGATGCATCGTTCCACTCAACTCCTCAAAGTCCTCAGCAGAAATCGTGCCTTTGTGGTCGAGAATGCGGTTGATGGTGGACGACGCCTCGAATAGATGGCTAATCACGGTGGGGGAGGCCAGATCGTCATTCATGGCGTCATAGCACTTCTGGCGCAACTCACTCACCACCTTGTGTGTCTCGGCATCGCTCTCTTTGGCTGGGCTGATGCGCTTCAGGTCGGCGATGGCTCCAGTAAGTCGTTGCAGCCCTTTCTCGGCAGCCTGCAAAGCTTCATTTGAGAAATCCACCGTCGAGCGGTAGTGCGCCTGCAGGATGAAGAACCGGATCGTCATTGGCGAATAGGCCTGCGTCAGCTTCTCGTGTGAGCCCGTGAAAAACTCATTGAGCGTAATGAAGTTACCCAGTGACTTACCCATTTTCTGCCCGCCGATGGTTACCATATTGCAGTGCATCCAATAGTTCACCATATCCGAGCCCTGACTAGCCACAGCCTGCGCAATCTCACATTCGTGGTGGGGGAACACGAGATCCATGCCACCGCCGTGGATGTCGAAATGCGAACCCAGGTATTTGCGCCCCATTGCCGTGCACTCGCAGTGCCAGCCGGGGAAGCCATTGCTCCAGGGCGAAGGCCAGCGCATGATATGTTCTGGCTGAGCGCATTTCCAGAGGGCGAAATCCACCTGGTTGTGCTTCTCGCTCTGACCGTCCAACTCACGTGAGTTGTTGATAACGTCCGTCAGGTTACGGCCACTCAGTTTGCCATAGCGATATTTCTCGTTGTATTTCTCCACATCGAAATACACACTGCCTTGGCTCTCATACGCAAAGCCGTTGTCCAGAATCTCCTTCACCAGTTGAATCTGCTCGATGATATGCCCTGTGGCGTGCGGCTCAATCGAGGGCGGCAGGCAGTTTAGAGCCTTCATGGCATCGTGGAAACGGTTCGTATAGTACTGCGCCACCTCCATGGGCTCCAACTCTTCCAGACGGGCCTTCTTCGCGATCTTGTCTTCACCCTCGTCGGCATCGTGCTCCAGGTGCCCAACATCCGTGATGTTTCTCACATAGCGCACTTTATAGCCGATGTGCTGTAGGTAACGGAACAGCAGGTCAAACGTAATCGCCGGACGAGCATGTCCCAGATGCGCATCGCCATATACCGTAGGGCCGCAGACATACATGCCTACACGTCCTGGAGTAACAGGGCGGAATAGTTCTTTCGTCCTGCTCAAGGTGTTATATATCAACAAATTTTGCTCGCTCATATTACCTGTAATTTATTTATCATTTGTTGTGCGATCATCTTCAATAATCGCAAGAAGATGCTGGACAGCTTCTTCCTCTGGAATATTCTTTTCTATGCACTGCTTGCCGCGGTAGAGGCTTACCTTGCCGCGGGCAGCGCCCACATAGCCGTAGTCCGCGTCTGCCATCTCGCCAGGACCGTTCACAATACAGCCCATGATGCCGATTTTCAAACCTGTCAGGTGGCTCGTGGCGGCCTTGATGCGCTGAATGGTTGCGGGTAGGTCGTAGAGCGTGCGGCCGCAGCCTGGGCACGAGATATATTCTGTTTTCGTCATGCGCAGCCGTGCGGCTTGCAACAATCCGTAGGCCACGGGAATCTCGTTCTCTGGTGGCTCGCTGAGGCTTACGCGAATCGTATCGCCGATACCGTCCACCAGCAACGCTCCGATACCCACGGCGCTCTTCAGACGGCCATCTTCACCCTCGCCAGCCTCCGTCACTCCCAGATGAAGGGGGAATGTCATTCCTTCTGCATCCATGGCTTGGCACAAGAGGCGTACGCTCTCTACCATCACCACCGTATTCGATGCCTTGATACTCACCACCACATCCATGAACCGCTCTTTCATGCAGATGCGCAGGAACTCCATGCAGGATTCCACAATGCCCGCAGGCGTGTCGCCATAGCGCGACATAATGCGGTCCGAGAGGCTGCCGTGGTTGACGCCAATGCGCACAGCCGTACCGTGCTCTCGGCAGATATTCAGGAAGGGAACGAGGCGGTCCTCAATCTTCTGCAACTCTGCAGCATATTCCTCATCCGTATAGGATAGCTTCTTGAACTGGCGCGCAGCATCCACGTAATTCCCTGGGTTGATACGCACCTTCTCACAGTAGCGGGCAGCCACGTCTGCCACCGCAGGATTGAAGTGGACATCAGCCACAAGAGGCACATCACAGCCAGCAGCACGCACCCGCTCGCGAATCACCTTCATGTTCTCCGCTTCGCGCACCCCCTGAGTCGTCAGGCGCACCAGCTCACCGCCAGCAGCCGCAATCCTCAGAATCTGTGCCACACAGCCTTCCGTGTCCATCGTGCTTGTCGTGCACATCGACTGCACCCGTACTGGGTTGCTGCCGCCGATGCCGATATTACCTACGCGCACCTCGTGTGTCTTCCTTCGTTCCACTTTCAGCTCTTAATTATCAATTATCAATTTTGAACTTGTACTTGACATTGGTCAGTTCCTCGTTCGCCTTCACGATCTTCTTCGCAAGGCCTTTCTTGTAGTCCCGCATACGGGCTGCCAGAGCCTCATCCGTGAGGGCCAGCATCTCGCACGCCAGCACGGCAGCGTTTTGCGCACCGTTCACGCCCACCGTAGCCACGGGGATTCCAGGAGGCATCTGCACGATCGAGAGCAAGGCATCCAGCCCGTCCAGCATACCCTTGATGGGCACGCCGATGACTGGCAACGTCGTCTGTGCCGCAATGACACCGGGCAGAGCCGCAGCCATACCGGCAGCAGCGATGATCACCTTCAGGCCTCTCTCCTCAGCGCCACGGGCAAAGGCTTCCACCTCCGATGGCGTGCGGTGAGCAGACAGCGCCTGTAGCTCAAACGGAACTTCCATCTCATCCAGGAACTGCGCTGCCTTCTCCATGACTGGCAGGTCACTGGTGCTGCCCATGATTATCGATACTCGTGCGGTCATAATCTCAATTTTTAATCTTCAATTTCATTTATGAAATTCAAAAAGCGGTGCAAAGGTACGCCCTTTTTGTCGAATTGCCAAAAAAAAAGCCTTTTTTGCTTGTTTGAGAGAAAAAAGAGCTATATTTGTCGCGGAAATCTAACCTTTTTCTATGAAAAAGAGCAGTTTTTGGTACCGTGCTTATCATCTTTACTACGATGGTTTTCGGCAGATGACGTTGGGGCGTACGCTCTGGCTGATTATCGGTATCAAGCTGTTCATCATCTTCATCATCCTTAAACTCTTCTTTTTCCCCGATTTCATCGGACAAAATGCTGAAAAGGGTAGGGAAGCAGAATTTGTGGCAAAGGAAGTCGCCGCGAGGACACCTTAGAAAACAGTGTAACGATTCACATCAAAAAAACAATATTTATGAACCTTTTAACGATTGACCTTGCAGCCATTGACTGGGCAAGAGCCCAGTTCGCACTGACTGCAATCTACCATTGGCTCTTCGTACCATTGACCTTGGGACTCGGTCTCATCATGTCTGTCATGGAGACCAAGTATTACCGCACCGGGGACAGCTTTTGGCGCCAGACGGCACAGTTCTGGCAACGTCTTTTCGGCATCAATTTTGCTATGGGCGTAGCCACGGGTATCATCCTTGAGTTTGAGTTTGGTACCAACTGGAGCAATTATTCATGGTTCGTGGGCGACATTTTCGGAGCACCGCTGGCCATTGAGGGTATCGTGGCTTTCTTCATGGAGAGCACCTTCGTGGCTGTGATGTTTTTCGGTTGGGAAAAGGTGTCGCGCGGCTTCCACCTAGCCTCCACCTGGCTCACCTGGCTCGGTGCCACCATCTCAGCCTGGTGGATACTGGTAGCAAACTCGTGGATGCAGTACCCTGTGGGCTGTGAGTTCAACCCCGATACGATGCGCAACGAGATGACCTCTTTCTTCGATGTGGCCCTCTCTCCCTTTGCCATCGACAAGTTCTGCCACACAGTCATCTCCTCGTGGATCGTGGGTGCCGTGTTCGTGGTGGCGGTCTCCAGCTGGTACTTGCTTAAGCGTCGCGAGGCCGAACGCGAGATGGCGCTGAAGAGCATCCGCATCGCAGCCTTCGTGGGACTCATCGCCAGCGTGCTGGCAGGTGCCACAGGTCATAAGTCGGCACAGACCGTAGCCGCCGTGCAACCCATGAAGCTGGCGGCGATGGAGGCGCTCTACGACGGTGGCACCGCTCAGGGCCTAAAGCTCGTCGAGGGCATCGAGGTGCCCTACGCCCTCTCATTCATGGCCACCAACGACTTCGATGGTTTCGTGCCTGGCATCAATGATATATTAAAAGGGTACACGCGCGCGGACGGCACCGTCGAGCCCAGCGCTCAGGAGAAGATGAACCGAGGGCGACTGGCCATCGCAGCCCTTCAGAACTATCGTCGCGATGCCGCTGACGAGAAGGATTTTCTTGCTGGCAAGGCTCCCGACATGAATTTCACGGCGCGCAAAGAAGAGCAATTAGCCATTCTGAAAGATAATATCCAGTACCTCGGCTACGGTTTCATCAAGGACGAGGTAGAGCTCGTGCCGCCCGTGGCGGTCAACTTCTGGGCCTTCCGGGTGATGGTCGGCTTTGGCGGCTTGTTCATCCTCTTCTTCGTGGTGCTGCTGGCTGCCATCTATCGTTTCCCCAAGGCGTTGTGGAAAGACCACGACATTGCGGCTTTGCCAGCATGGCACTACTGGCTCGCCATCATCCTCGTGCCCTGCGCCTACATCTGCTCCGAGAGCGGATGGCTGGTGGCTGAGTTCGGCCGTCAGCCTTGGACCATTCAGGATATGTTGCCCATTTCAGCCTCTGTTTCTAACATCGGTTCTGCAGCCGTTGCTACCACCTTCTGGCTTTTCCTTGTCCTCTTCACCGCGTTACTAGCAGTAGAGATTAACATCATGCTGAAACAGATAAAAAAAGGAATAACCAATAAATAGTTAGATATATGAGTCTCCTTCTCCTTCAACAATATTGGTGGCTGCTGGTCAGCCTCTTGGGTGCCCTGCTCGTCTTCATGATGTTTGTTCAGGGCGGTAATTCTCTGGTATTTTCGTTGGGCGCTACAGATGCCGAGCGCCGTATGCTCATCAACTCCACAGGCCGTAAGTGGGAACTCACGTTCACAACGCTCGTCACTTTCGGCGGTGCGGCTTTCGCAGCCTTCCCGCTTTTTTACAGCACCAGTTTCGGCGGTGCCTATTGGTTGTGGATGTTGATTCTTCTGACCTTCGTGGTGCAGGCTGTCAGCTATGAATTCCAGCATAAGAAGGGCAACCTCCTCGGAGCTCGTCCTTTCCAATTCTGTCTCCAGCTCAACGGCATCTTGGGACCTCTGCTTATCGGTGGTGCCGTCGCCACCTTCTTTGAAGGTAGCAACTTCATTGTCGAGAAAAACAATCTTGTGAACTCTCAGCTCTCAGCGATAGGCTCTCAGCTGGAAATCACGCCCATCATCTCCTCTTGGGCTAATAGCTCTCATGGCCTCGATGCCCTTCTCTGTCCGTGGGTATGGATATTGGGCTTCGCTGTTGTTTTCTTGACACGTATTTTGGGCATCCTCTATTTCATGAACAATGTGGAGGATGAGAACATTCGCTCACGGGGTAGTGTGCGTTTGGTCGGTCAGACGGTTCCTTTTCTGATTCTTTTTGTCCCTTATCTGATACACGTGCTTCTCAAGGACGGCTATGCCTACGACCCTACAACGGGAATTATCTCGATGGAATCGATGAAATATCTTCATAATCTCATTGCTCTGTGGCCCTTGGCTCTCCTCCTTGTCATCGGCATCGTCCTTGTTCTCTATGGCATCGCAATTGAGATATTCGGACGCAAGAGGAATAACATGGGGATCTGGCCAGCCGGTATCGGCACTGTGCTCACCGTTCTTGTCCTGCTGCTCCTGACTGGTTGGAAGAATACCGCTTTCTATCCCAGTACCGCTGACTTGCAGTCCTCGCTTACAATACAGAATGCCAGCAGCAGCGAGTTCACGTTACGTACAATGGCCTACGTCTCCCTCCTCATCCCCCTTGTCCTTGCTTACATCGCCTACTGTTGGCGGGCCATGGATCGCAAGAAGATTACCTCGCAGGAGATGGCCGACACTCACCACAGCTATTGATGTTATGCATTTCAGTAGCCCCTAACCTTTGCAATCATACCATAGCATAAAATTTATTTTTCTGCCGTGTTTCGCTAGTGGAATTCGCGTTTTCCACCAATGGGAAACGTCATAAGCCTTATGGGTGATGTCCCATACTTACGGTTCGATGACAATCGGGCTGAGCTCTTAGGACAATGGATGGCGGACGAGGGAAAATGGAAACGTTGAAAGAATGAAAATTAACAGTTAACGAGATCATTGACAATGAAGATGGAGAGGGGGTTGATGGGAAATGAAAAAAACGAGCATTCCTTTTGCATTTCGCTCGGTTCATAGTACTCTGACGTCGTCGAAGATACTCACACTCGGAAATAAAAATAAATGAATTTATTTTGTACTTCGCTCGCTTCATCGTATCTTTGCAGGCAGGAAATGAATGATGAACGATGAATCTGCCGAAGGACTTTGAGGGTTATTTCAGGGAGCGCTGGCGCGACGAGGATGTTGAAGCGCTGGTGAAGGGGTTGGATGCCGAGCCGTCGGTCAGTATCCGGAAAAACCCTGCGTGCCTGTCTTCGGATGCGGTGCCCAAGGGGGCTGACGGCCGCGTGCCGTGGTGCCCGGAAGGATTCTATCTGAGCGAGCGCCCTGCCTTCACCGCCGATCCGCTGCTCCATGCTGGGGCTTATTATGTTCAGGAGGCTTCCAGTATGTTCTTGGCTTATGTCTTGCGGAACATTCTTCATGCTTCAAGCTTCACTTTTCATAGCCAAACGGTGCTCGACCTCTGTGCGGCGCCTGGCGGTAAGAGTACGCTGCTGCGCTCACTTTTGCCTGACGACTGTCTGCTGGTGGCGAACGAGCCTGTCCGTGCCCGTTGTCAGGTGCTGGCTGAGAACCTCTCGAAATGGGGTCATCCGAATGTGCTTGTCACGCAGGCTTACGCACGCGAACTCGCTAAAGCTTACTCCTTCGACCTCATCTTGGCCGACGTGCCCTGCTCGGGCGAGGGGATGATGCGTAAAGAGGCGGAGGCGGTGGCACAGTGGTCGCCCGCATTCGTGGCCGAGTGTGCTACCCTGCAACGCAGTATCATCGAGGATATTTGGCCGGCGTTGCGCCCGGGTGGACTGCTCATCTATAGCACCTGCACCTTCAACCCCGAGGAGGATGAGGAGAATGTGGAGTGGATAGTGCGCGAGTTGGGGGCAGAGATGATCCCGGTTCCCGTAGATCCTGCGTGGGGCATTCGAGGAGAGATGAGGAGAGAGTTGAAAGTTGAAAGTTTAAAGTTTAAGGTTCTTGAAGGGTCAAGCGAGCAAGCTCGAGCGGAAAGTTTAAAGTTGAAAGATGAAAGTTTAAAGTTCTTCGCAAGCGAAGCGTCGCAAGGCGCCGAGTGGAAAGTTCAAAAATTCTTCCATTTCCTACCCGGGCAAGTCCGCGGTGAGGGCTTCTTCTGTGCTGTCCTGCGCAAGGATGGCGAGGCAGAAACCTGGAAAGAGAAAAAGCAGAAGGGGCGCGACCGCCTCACCACGCTTCCCACAGATTTGCTCGACAGTCCCGAGGCGCCGCGCGTGGAACTCTCTTTGGAGGAAGCCGTGCGCTATCTGCAACGCGAGGCAATCGTACTGCCGCCCGACAGTCCGCGTGGTATCGTGCAGGTGTGCTTCCAGGGTCAGCGGCTCGGTCTCGCGAAGAACCTCGGTTCACGCGCCAATAACCTCTACCCGAAGGAATGGCGCATACGCAGCGGCTATACCATAGGGCAGACACTCTTCCCGCAGTAACTTCTTCAGCAAAAATTTGGTAGTATGGAGCTTTCTCCGTACATTTGCGCCCGAATTATCAAGGGGTGCCCGTTGCTTGGCGGGCTGAGATTAAACCCTCTCACCTGATGCGGATAATGCCGACGTAGGGATGATAAGGCGATATTAATCTGGCAAAATGCCCCTTTATTGTTAAACCATATAATAATAAAGGACAATGAATTTTCAATTTGACAATTTACAATTGGACAAATTAAAGGAGTCTATGAGGCTGATGGCTTTTATGGGCTTCCTGGGGTTGATGAGTTCGCAAACGGCATTGGCTCAGAATCCTGAGGCCGACTCGCTACGGCTGGAGCAGATGCAGGAGATTGTGGTGAGGAGTGTACGAGCCACCAAGAAGACTCCTGTAGCCTTCACCAACATGACGAAGGAGCAGCTGCAAAGCGTGAACTACGGTCAGGACGTGCCCTATCTGCTGTCGCTGACTCCCAGCATTACCATGACTTCGGATGCCGGCAACGGAATCGGCTACACATCGCTGCGCGTTCGTGGCACAGACCCTTCGCGCGTGAACATCACAGCCAACGGAATCCCGATGAACGATGCAGAGAGTGCTACGGTGTTCTGGGTGAATATGGGCGACTTCGCCTCGAGCGTGCAGACGATGCAGATTCAGCGCGGCGTAGGTACGAGCACCAACGGCGCGGGAGCCTTCGGCGCTACGCTGAATATGCAGACTGATAACATAGGGATGACACCATATGTGGGGATTGACGTCAGCGGCGGTTCGTACTCCAGTCACAAGGAGACGCTCCGTTTCAGCACGGGGATGCTGAGCGACCACTGGGGCTTTCAGGGTCGCCTGTCGGATATCGGCTCAAAGGGCTACTTGGACCGTGCCTCGACCAAGCTGCACTCCTATTTCCTGCAAGGCGGCTGGTTCGGGGATAATGCGGTGGTGAAGTTCATCACCTGGAATGGCGTCGAAGAGACCTACCACGCCTGGAACTACACGTCGAACTACGAGCAGAGCCTCTACGGAAGAACCTATAACTCCTGTGGTGTCATGAGCTACGACAGCAACGGCAATCCCGACAGCTATTACAAGGATCAGACCGACAACTATCAT
>Ga0310786_10011172_pt1 | contig 11230 bp, 11 predicted proteins | sample AusTroGonzalo_MG_FD_203881 | JGI IMG/M metagenome (GOLD analysis project Ga0310786, IMG submission 203881) | Bovine rumen microbial communities from tropical cattle in Woodstock, Queensland, Australia - Gonzalo_03 (v2) (version 2) | ecosystem: Host-associated > Mammals > Digestive system >...
CCTGATAGTCAAGGAAACTCATAGGCTGACCATACACGATGATGTTCTTGCCCATGCTGACATTGTCGCCAAACTGCGTGGTAGAGAGCAAGTCGTTCAGGGTGTAGCAATAGTCAACAACGGCAGGATTGGAGGCATCGCTGGCGCCTACGAAATGTCCACTCTTGTTACCAGTATCAAAACGGGTCAGCACAGCACAGTTGGTGAATTGTGCTCCTGTGGCATAACCCACCAGACCGCCAGTATAAGGTTCGGCATCACTGTTCAGCCAGTTGATACCCACTTCGCAGACACAACGGTCCATAGAGCTACGACCAGTCAGCTTGGCTGCAATACCGCCCACGTAAGTGTCGCCGTATGCGTCACCTTCGATGTAGCAACTGTCTATCCGACAATCCTGAGCAGAGGCCACCAGACTTGCTGCCATCCCCTTGCTGAAGCAACGGGCATCATGCAGTCTGATACCACTGATGGTGTTGCCTGCACAATAGCCGAAAAGTCCTACGGCATCGTCGTTCTGGACACGCAGACCGCTAATGGTATGTCCCTGCCCGTGTACATAGGCCTTGAAGGGGCGGTCGGGGTCGCTGCCGATGGGTGTGGGCCAGATGGTGTCGCTCATCTCTATGTCGACCTCCAGCCACACATGTTGGATATCGCCAAAACGGCTATCGTTGGCAATGCGGCGCACATCCTCCAGATCCACCTCGTTGGTGATATAGAAATTCTCGAGTGCGCTGCCATTGAAGTTTACGAATGCCGTTCCCCATCCCTCGGGAGTTGTCCATTTGATGGATGGGTCGGAGAAGGCGGAGTTCCTGTATGCCTCCTCGCTTCCAGGCGGTACGAAGAGGAATACACCCGGGCGCTGAGTATATATCTGGGTGTCAGAGATTCCTCCCTCGTGCAGGAAGAATATATCGTTGTATTCCCACACAGGGGGTGTCTCGGAGTTGCAGGTCATCATGTACAGACTTGTGGTACCTATGAAGGCACCCGTGGCTACACTCTCCAACGTCGAAGGAAGCTCTACCTCGCCTAATTTTCGGCATCCCTTAAAGGCAAAGTCGCCTATGCGGGTGATACCCTCCTTGAACTGCACTCGCTTCAGCTGGTCGCAAAAGCGGAAGGCCATAGGCATTACCTGCGTTACCTTGTATGTTCTTTTACCTATCTCTATGCCCCAGATATTTTTTTCGGTGACCTCAACTTGTTCGGGTACTATCAAACGACCTGCAGAATACTGCGATATGCAGGCATTCGCTCCAGAACCCAGACCAACCGTACTGTCAGGGAGTATTGTATATTCAGCCGGTATAGGCGTTCCGTTGAGCAGAACGGTGCCCATGACCACCTCGGCCCTTACTTCTGATCCTGCCAGAAGAAGAATGGCAAATATGATGGATAGATGTCTTTTCATATCAGTACGATTTGTCGGTTATATCGGTTACAAAATCATAGAGTCGCAGGTTGAGGGTACGTTCGAAGACGATATCCCAAATGTCGCTGTCGCCCCTGAAGAAATCCTTTCCGCTGTCACCATGGTCCAGACCGTTGGGAGCCGTAATCACGTGCGCCCTAAAGCCCATCGTGTTTTGGGCTTTTAATGCATTTACGTAGGGCACCGTGGTGTCACCCTTTGAATGGAACAGATATGCCGTGTGACGTGGGTTCCAGCCCTTTGTTATATCGTTGCTGGCAAGAGCCAGATGCAAATCCTCCATGACGCCCCGTTTTTTGGGCAGTGGGATGCCGTCGGCCGAGGTATAGGTGTCCTTGTTGTCATCGTATAGTTTGCTGAAGTAGGCATAGCATTCTTCATTCATAATAGAACTCAGTTTACACGAATACTCAATTTTTCCGTCAGAGTTTTTTCGCCCCACAAAGATGTCGCGGAAGTACAATGTGTCACCGTCCATACCTTTTTCGTATAGAGTCTTAAACTTATCCCAGACCTCGTAGGTGGGAACTTCCTTGCTGGCTAGCCAATCCATGATTCCAGTCTCCAGAAACTTGGGGTTGCAGTATTCCTCGACCTTGTGGCTCACCATGTAGGGATTGCTGTCGAGCATACCTTTTACAATAAGAGGCAGAACAATGGGCATGGCCATCAGCTCGCCTTTCTTTTCCTGCTCGACATAATACATCAACGTAGACATGGGGTCGTAAGGACCGTCGCCACAGTAAGAGCCCGAGAAGTGAAGGGTTTGGTCGAGATTGTTCTGTTCTATAAAACGGTGCACGGCCAAGGCCACAGAGCCGCCCTGTGAGAAGCCGCAACTCATGGTACGGAATTCTTCACGGAAGGGTAAGCGAATGTATTGCGTCTTGCTGTCGCTCTTGTATAGTTTCATGCCGTAGAGGGCAGCATCAACACACTGTCGGGCCGTAAGTTCCTGATACAGATAGGGGTGGGCGCGATCCTTGGAGGCACCATAGCCCTCGTAGTCGGGCATAATAACCAGATTGTTGTTGTATGCGTGGTAGGCATTAGCCTTGTCAACCTGGTCACAAAGGTACACAAAGCTGGCAATGGATACCATTACGCTGCCAGCAAGGACGAGAGGGGCTAAGCCGGGAGCAATGAATGCCAATGTAGCAGAGGCCAAAATGCCAGGAATATAACTTACGCTTGCACCACCCAATATCAGCGAGTACTTCTCGGTGAAGAGCATCTTAGGACCGGCAGCCAGTGAGAAGAGCATACCCCAGTCTTCTGTGCCGAAGTTATTGAAACGTGATGAGGGACGTTCCTTGTCGGATGTCATGGTGATGTGCGTTCCTATGACAACATTGTTCACCTCCGATGCATTAAGTGTAGGGCAGGCAGCCATGGCCGACAAGGTGACGGGGTTGCCGTCGGCATCCACCGATTGGTATTCAAAGCTGAAGACATAATAATAGAATTCCTGGAACATGTCCTGCAGAACTCCATATTGGAACGTAGGGGCACTGGTGAGCACCTTTCTACGTCCTCTGCGGGCTACACGCATTCGTGCCGTCTCCTCCAGATTGTTGATGTTATAGCCCTCTGACTGCCATAATATCTCGGTAGGGTTGACGATAAGTGTGGTGTCTGTTTTCTGTGTCAGCGAGTCTGTCTTGATATAATATTCAATATCGCTGACCACAATGCCAATATCCTTAATCCGGCAACTGTCCAGATCCAATTCGGCCAGTTTGTCGCTCAGGCTCATCTGAGGTATATTGTTCTGTGCCCAGGTTACAGTGGTACATAACAGCACTATAATGAATGCTTTCAGTATTCTCATGATATTCTTAAATTAGGTTAGTTCTGGTGCAAATATAAGTAATTTCTTTTTAATTTGCTATCATCCTGCCAAAAAAATTTAAACAAATAAAATGGACTTGAAAGAAAAAAAGCCCTTGAGCGTCTGCTCAGGGGCTTTCGTTTAGTGTTTCAGCGTCATAATCTTTGTGGGACAGGCCAGTACGCATTTGCCGCACTTCAGACAGTCGGGATGCAGATAGCCTATCTCCTCGCCGCGAGAGTCGTAGGGCGTGAGCTGCATAGGACAGACGCGAGAACAACTCTTACATTTCATCTGACAGGAACTCTGTACATGAATGTTGGTAAACGGCTTGGGCAGGGGAGCCCTCTTGGGTGCTACCCAACTGGATATGGTTCCCATAGGACAGAATGTGCACCAAGTGCGTGGGGCATAGATGAACGAGAGGACAACGCCTACGACGGTAGTCACGACGATAATTGTCCAGAATACGCGACCGATACCGCTCCACATGGCCAGACCTCCTTCGCTCCAGGGAACGGTGAAAGTCAGTTGCATGCCGAACATACCGAAGATGAAGAACACCATAAAGAGGCGGAAGCCGAAAGTGCGCACAAACTTGGGTATCGGACGGTGGGGTGAGTACTTCGACAGCAGACGGTCGTACATATTGCCACGAGGACAAACATGTCCGCACCACCAGCGGCCTTTAAAAATGCTCGTCACTACAGGGCCTATCATGCAGATGATGGCGATAAGACCTATCACAGGGAAGAACCAGCCAAGTGCTATGTAGGCGAGGATAATCCAATAGAGCGGATGCCCTGGAGTCTCAAAATGTCTGTGGAATGGTTTCTGTGCCATAATTCAATGATTACTGATACTTTATGAATTGGTATTTTTCCCTCAGCTCAGCTTTCTTTTCTTCATCCAGACTGGTGAAATAAGCCTTCCAGCCTGGACAGAAATTGATGTGCCAACGCCAGAACTTACCTAACATTGAATTGGGCTTTTGGTCGTAATGAGCCCTAAATTTGCAATTTTCACATTGATGTGCCATAATTCTATTTCTCTTTATTCCTTAATGTATTTATTATTGTATCCAGTTCGCCGGCAAACTTGACATAGTCGTCCAGTTGGAAGGGGCAAGCACGTAGCTCTTTACCCATACCTGCAGGGATGATGGCGTATGCCTGTTCCTCCATAGCCTTACCCTTTGCTGTCAGCGATACGATTTGCTGACGCTTATCCTCCTCGCCACGCTTGCGAACCACTATGCCAAGCTTCTCCATACGTTGGAGCAGGGGAGTGACTGTGTTCGTTTCGAGCAATAGTCGGTGAGCTATGTCGTTCACTGGCTGACAGTCTTTTTCCCATAGTACCATCAGAACAAGGTACTGCGGATAGGTGATACCCAGTTCATTCAGCAAGGGCGTATAAGCCTGGGTGATGAGACGCGCTGCCGTATAGAGTCGGAAGCATATCTGCTTGTCGAGACGCAATTCTTCGTGCATAAAAATTCTTTCTTATTTTGTTGAAGATGTATTCAAAAGCCCCATAACGATGTCGCCATGACGTTTCTCGTCGTTCTTCACGCTCTCCATCTCGGGGAATCGCTCGGCAAACGGCTGGTATTTCTCAATAGCGGCATATTCTCCTTGAGCTATTATCTTGTACAGACGTTTACGTCCAAGGATGGTATAGAGTAGCGTCAAGATGAAGGCCATTGTCTTCTTGGGTTTCAAAACCTGTTTTGTCAACCCTCTTAGCACTGCTGCATGATGTCCTTCCTCAGCTGCAAGTTTGCGGAAGGCTGCTGCTTCTTCTGGACTCTTCACCTTATCGGCCAATGCCTTGTATGCCAATACGGCGTTCATCTCTCCCTGCTGCGATTTGAGGAGGAACTTCCTCTCTTTTTCTGTCATTTCCATAACTTACAGCATTTCTTCTACGTCCTTCTCGAAGTCCTTGGGCTCTGTGGTAGGAGCATAACGCTTGATGGTCTCACCGTCCTTAGATATCAGGAACTTGGTGAAGTTCCACTTGATGTCGCTGTCCTTCTCCACACTCTTGCTGATAGCCTTGAAGAGGGTCTTGGCGGCTTTAGCCTTCAGGCCTTTGTATTCCTCGGTGGGAGCCTGAGACTTCAGATACTCGAAGATGGGCTGGGCATCGGGACCGTTCACATCGCCCTTCTTCATAATCTGGAAGGTCACGCCATAGTTCAGTTGGCAGAACTCCTCAATCTTTGCGTCGCCCTCAGGATCCTGTTCCTTGAACTGGTTGCAGGGGAAGCCGATGATGACCAGTCCCTTGTCCTTATACTTCTGGTTCAGCTCCTCCAGTCCTGCAAACTGAGGGGTGAATCCACACTTGCTGGCTGTGTTAACAATCAGCAATACTTTTCCCTCGAACTGTGCGAAATCCAGTTCCTTACCTTTGCTCGTAAGAGCCTTGAAATCATAAATCTTTGCCATAATTTCCTTTGTTATTATATGGTTAGCGGTTAGCGCTCCCTCCCTCACGGGGGAGGGCTGGGGAGAGGCTGTTTATTTATCACGCTGCAAAGGTATGACAAATAAATTATATCGCAAGCGATTTAATATAAACTTTAAGAGAATTTAACAATAAATCGCGTGCGATATAATATAAGGTATTTGTGTCTGTCCCAGACGACGAATAAGGGTTATTCCGTAGAACGGGTAATCTTCTTCCAGAAGTCGAGGTCGGGCTCTTGTGCTTCTACGGCTTCTTCTATCACGTCGGGCAGGTTGCAGAAGAAATCGATGCCAGTACGCCCCTGCAACTCCTGGATGCTGATGGCATAGTCGGCAAGGTTCTTGACAGACTGTGTCTCGTCGATATGGTCTGTCCAGAAGGCGATAGCATGATAAGTGTCTGTCTCCTTGTTGTAATGTAGGAGCGCCATGTAGAAGAACTTGGGCACTATCAGTTCTTGGGTACCCTTGCCTACGCATCTCTCGGCATAGATGCCGTCCACCTCTGCGTTGTTGATGGTTACCTTGTCGGTGATGGTGGCAGCCTTCACAATATACATGGTGTCGCAATGCAGAGCTGTATATTCGTCGTTGGTAGCAAAGTCGCGTACCAATGTCTCCAGACGGCTCCACAGTCCTCCGTTGTGCGACTGGTACTGAGGCTGCATGTTGGTCAGGTAGAATGTCTGCTTGTTTTGCTCCACAGAACACTGGCGGTCTGCCGACGGACAGAGGTGACCGCGAGAGAATCCGCTTGTCCTGTAATCGTCGAGCGTTGGCGATACGGCTACCTCAGGGTCTCCCTTGAAGTCATCATTGCGGTCAGCACCAGAGAGTGAGTTGCCTGCATGCAGCTCGTAGCATGTCCAGCGATTGGCTATCAGCGAGTTGTCCCACTCCAACGAGAGGGTGATGCCATAGTTATCTGTCCGCTTCACGATAATCTGACTCTTATCAGCTTCTGCGCTTGGTGACACATTGGCGTTCAGATGAGGATATTCCAGTCGCCATGCCTCAGGATAGTCTGTCCATCCGAACGCCTCCCAGTTGGCATTGCTGTTGCCGTCCTGCGCATAGTCAATGCGTTCTATATGGTTGTAGAGGTAGTCGACGGATGTGGCAGAATTCTTCAGATACACCTTCATACCCACGTCAGGCAGGTAGGTTACGTGTTGTAAGTCGGCGAGTGAATAGGTTACCTCCGTTCCGTCCTTCATATGGAGTACCATGCCGTGTGTCTTCCCATCGGCAGGAGCGTCGGCAGGTTCCACGGTGGTGTAGTTCTGTGCACCTGCTGTGATGCTGAACAGGAAGAATATCGCCATCCAGAAGTAATCTGAGAATTTCAGCTCGCGAGCAGCAGCCTCTCTTGCGTCACCAGGTGTGGGATTGGTGGTGTCTATGTCGCCTGTGAGGGTTACGGAAGATGTCAGGAGGCTTGCAGGCTTTATGTCGTAAGTTTCTGTCTTAGGACTGATATATATCTTTTTCATCTTGTCTTCCTCCTTTATTTAACGAGCAGTTTCTTACCATTTGTAATGTAGATTCCCTTGTTGGCCTTTCCAACCTTCCTACCTTGCAGGTCATACCAGTTCTGATCTTTGCTACGTGACTGTTGGCCATTTATGATTTCGACAATGGGTGTGGCATCGTCGTCGATAAACAGGCGGGCTTCAGCACCAGCGGGTACTTGGAAGAAGGCCCGCATACCCTTGATGGTGGCTACGCTCTCAGAAGAAGGGTAGGCAAGGCTGCCACTGTTGGTGAGGAACAGCTCCGTCTTGTCGGTGGCGAGTTTCATAGGGCTGTAGGTGCCGACGAAAGCGTAGCCGCCATCTTCAATAATGTTTGCTGATGTGGCAGACAGCGTGACATCATCATATATGAGATTTTTGATGTCGCCAAGTTCTGGCTTTACCAGATAAGGCATGCCGGCTTCGAGGTCTAAGGCTTCCACAAACTTCATCAAGGAACCCTCGCTCTGTTCGTATTTGCGCAACTGGGCATCAGCAAAAGAGGGAAGGTCGATGGGTATGCAGAACGTATTCCACTGACCAGCCTTCAGAACGCGATTCAGGCGAACCCTTGCATGCTCTATATCCTCGTTAGGCGATACGAACTCCTGATTCTCGTCGATAACGTAGGTGAGAGGGCTGTAGCCACCAAGTTTATAAGGAGTTATCCTGTTAGTGGAGGTAACGATGCCGCTAACATCTATCAGTGCACGATCATGTACGTCATTGATGGAAAAGGAAATGCCTTCGTTGCGTATATCGTTGCCCATCACCCAGTCGCCTATGTGGTCGTTGATATTCGAATCATAACTTATAGCGATGGGTGCAGGGGTATTGTCTCCGTATTCAGCCATTGCCAGGTAGTTGGTGTTGGTATTACTGGTGGCTACAAGCTTGACCAGTCCGTCATCCGTCTGCTTCTTGCCTATAATCCATCCTGCCACGTACTGTCCGAAAAGTGGGGCAGGGTTGAAGGTGGCTTTGGTGCTAAAGTCAAAGCAGACGGCTCCATCGTTGGTTCGTATGTATGCCTTGCCATCCTGCCCCAGCAGCATGCGCCCTCCATTGTTTTCGGGTATGAAGAGGCGCACCTCGTCGCCATCGTTTCTTTCCTTAAATCCAGTCATCTCTACGGTTGCTCCCACCGTATAGGTCTTGCTCACCAGTTCGCTGGCAACGCCCTGATAGTAGGCGCGTGCCTTGACGGTGGTGGTGCCTGTAATCTTGAAGTTGGTGGTGAGTGTTGCTTTTGTGCCATTCACCTCCGACGGGTCGGTGCCATCCGTAGTGTAATAAACGGTGGTACTGTCAGAGGGGACCAGTGTAATATTGGTGGTAGCCTCCTCTGTGGTGCTAGGCCAGAAGAGATACTCGTCGGGCAGGGTAGGCGCATTGATAGTCGTCACATCCTCTTCCACTCTGATATTGTCCAAGAATCCTCGTCTGCCTGTGAAGGTCAGCTGCAGATAGGTGGCCGTCTCCAGGGTGAAATGAATGCAGTAGTTTGTAATCCACCCGCCGGCAGTTAATCCGAAGGTGGTATTCTCCTGAAAGGTAACTCCTTCATTGGCTGTGATTTCCAGACTCTTTTGGCCACTTGCCCATCCTGCAGCATCAAAATACAAAACTCCCTGTTTTCCTAGCAGAATGATTTGAGGCGTGGTGCAGACACCATCTTCGCTTCCAGTTCCAAACTTGAGACATTGGCTTGCTCCATTACATTTTGTACTGGTCCATCCCTCTTGTTCGAATAGGATTTTTTTCAGACCTATGTTGCCACTGAATTGTCCATCGTTTCCGCCAGTGCCTTCGTTGGAATTGAACGTCTCTTCAAATGCCACATGTCTGACACCGTCGGCCCATGCTGTCTGTCCTATCAGAAGTAGGAGGCCAAGTAACAGTTTCTTGATGTGTCGCTCTTTCATAACGGATATTTTTATTATGTTGTTTAGTAGTTTTATCTTTTATGGTGATGCATTTCTTTGGGGCAAAGATACTTAAAACATTAAATATTGTGTAATAAATGACTCCAAATAAGAGGCAATAGGGCAAAAATTCTTATATTTGCAGAAATAAATTAATTTTTTCTATCTGAATACCCTCTGAACCTAGGTCAATTGTATGAAGAAACTGTTTATCATCTCATTATTGCTCTTGGTCGCATCTATGTCGATGTCGGCAAGGAGAAAATATAATCTGAACAAAGCCCAGCTTACCCGTGTGGCACCGCTGCAGAGCGACTCTGCACGGTCTTATCAGGGTATGGCCATCTACAAAGACTATCTGGTGAGCGTACAGAACAAGGGCATTGCTACCATCTACCATCTCCCAGAGATGAAGAAGGTGGGCTCTTCTTTCCCTTTAGGTTCTTATGCGGATTACAATCATGCCAACGTGGCGGCCTTCGGTGTCGAGAAATACAAGAAGAAAGACCCCATGCCCGTCCTCTACGTCTCGCAAGCTTATAGGAAGCCTGTCAATGGCAAGAAAGACCTTTGCTACGTGGAGCGTCTGAGCCTCGACGGCAGTAGCGAGACGGTACAGCAGATTATGCTCGTCGACGAGACGCACCTCTATGGCTATGCCCTGCAATGGACCGTCGATGCCAGAAACCGTCGCCTCATAGGTTATGGAAACACGGAGGGTAACTTCGGCGTGAACAACGAACTGCGCATCATCATCTTCCCTCTGCCAAAACTCAGCGAGGGCAAGGAAGTTTACCTTAAGGCCAGCGATGCCATCGACTGCTATACCCTCCAGCAGTTCGACTCACGTTATCCTCATCAGGTTGTGGGGCAGGGCGCCTGCGTTCACGACGACTATCTGATTTTACCAACCGGTTTTGGCGAGAAGGATACGCCCAGCATCATCTACGTGTGGGATTTGCGTAACAAGACACTGGCCGATGCCATCGACCTGCGTGGCAAACTCGACCATGAGATGGAAGATGCCGACTTCTACAGTGGAGATCTCTACATACAGACCAATGGTGCCGGACTTGTGAAACTCAAGAAATAATAGCTTAGTGTTTTATTGGTACGCTGCGATAATTAGTGCCAGTTGTGCCAATAATATTAGCGGAAGTCCATATTTGAATTTCTTATGCATCGTCTTATGATGCCATACATTCATGCCAAGCAAAGCCCCGATGCTGCCACCAGCGACTGCCATCAGCAGCAAAGTAGCCTCCGATATGCGCCAGCTACCTCTTTTTACCTTCCACTTATCCATTCCATACATCAGGAAGGCAATGACATTGATGACGATTAGATAGTAAAGTAAAGCTTCTGTCATATCGATAATACTTCACAGATTCAATCCTGCTCCTTTCCTAATCGCATCACTTTTACAGGACGGTCATTGCCAACCTGTAGCTTGCTGCAGTAGTTGATTTCGCCTGTGTCGCGGAAGCCGCACTTCTCCATTACACGACCTGAGGCTGGATTGTCCACAAAAAAGTCGCTCCATAGGGTCTGGAACTTCTTCTCGTTGAAGCAGTAATCTATCAGCCAGCGAAGTGCCTCTGTGCAGATGCCTTTGTTCCAGTAGGGTTTAGCTATCCAGTAGCCTGCCTCTGCATCGTTCTCGCCTATGTTGATGTTGCTCTCGCCATAAATGAAATAGCCTATGCAACCAATGGCCTGACCAGTCTCTTTCAGTTCGATGGCCCATGTGCGGTCGTTATGGAAAATAGTTCGGATAATCTGCAGGCTCTCCTCCACACTCTTATGTGGTGGCCAACCGGCACGAGGGCCCACATCGGGGTCGCTTGCATATTGGTAGAGCGTCTCAGCATCATTCTCCTGCCAAGGACGAAATATCAGTCTTTCTGTTTCCATTTTTTTTTCGATGGTTTTTCGTCACAAAAGTAACGATTATTCCGATTTGGGCAAAGGAATATGCAAGAAAAGTGAGATGTTAAGAAGTGGAAAGAGAAAAATGAGGGGGCGTTTCTGGAAGTCATTGA
>Ga0310786_10011175_pt1 | contig 11229 bp, 7 predicted proteins | sample AusTroGonzalo_MG_FD_203881 | JGI IMG/M metagenome (GOLD analysis project Ga0310786, IMG submission 203881) | Bovine rumen microbial communities from tropical cattle in Woodstock, Queensland, Australia - Gonzalo_03 (v2) (version 2) | ecosystem: Host-associated > Mammals > Digestive system >...
CCTACTCGTCAGTGTCTCACTGCGGACTGGTGCTCTTCGCCCTGCTGATGATGAGTCAGACGGCTGTTACAGGTGCTGTGCTGCAGATGTTGTCTCACGGTCTGATGACGGCTCTCTTCTTTGCCCTCATCGGTATGATCTACGGTCGTACCCACACCCGTGATATCCGCGAGCTGGCTGGTCTGATGAAGATCATGCCTTTCTTAGCTGTGGGTTATGTGATTGCGGGTCTGGCCAACCTCGGTCTGCCTGGCTTCTCTGGCTTCATTGCTGAGATGACCATCTTTGTGGGTGCCTTCGGTGCTGATCCTGTCAGTGGCGATCCCAACACCAGCTTCCGTATGGTGGCTACCATCATCGCTTGTACGTCAATCGTGGTAACAGCGGTTTATATCCTGCGTGTGGTTGGTAAGATCCTCTATGGCGAGGTGGAGAACAAGCACTTCCTCGAGCTCACCGATGCTACATGGGATGAGCGCGTTGCAGTGATCTGCCTGATTTTCTGTGTGGCTGGTCTGGGTACGTTCCCCTTCTGGGTGAGCGACATGATCTCGCCTGCAGCAGGAACTATCTTACAGTCAATTGGTGTAATGTAAAAATAGGAGGACGAAAGATATGAATTACAGTGAATTCTTGAGAATGATACCTGAGGCCTTCTTGGTACTCGCATTGATTGTGGTATTCTTTGGCGACTTCTGCCTGCATAAGAGTGAGAATAAGAATAGCGTGCTGAGCAAGCTGACATGGCTGTTGCTGCTGTGCCAGATTCCCGTCTGTCTTCTCGCAAAGCCTGAGGAAGCCTTTGGCAGTCTTTATGTTACTTCTTCTGCCGTCAACGTGATGAAGACCATCCTGGCCTTCGGAACGCTGATTGTCGTTATCATGGCCCAGCCTTGGTTGGAGACTGAGAAGATGAAGCGTCTGCAGGGTGAGTTCTATATGCTCGTGCTCTCCACGCTTCTTGGTATGTATGTGATGATGTCTTCCGGCAACTTCATGCTCTTCTTCCTCGGACTCGAGATGGCCTCTGTGCCTATGGCCTGCTTGGTGGCCTTCGACAAGTGGAAGCAGAACTCTGCTGAGGGTGCTGCCAAGTATATCCTCACTGCCACCTTCTCCAGCGGCGTGATGCTCTATGGCATCTCGTTCATCTATGCTGCTACGGGCACGCTCTATTTCGATAGCGTCTACAACGGTCTGGCTGATCAGTCGCCGTTGGCCATCATGGGTCTGGTGTTCTTCTTCAGCGGTCTTGGCTTTAAGATCTCGCTCGTGCCCTTCCACTTCTGGACGGCCGACACCTATCAGGGTGCGCCCACGCCAGTGACGGGCTATCTGAGTGTGATCTCTAAGGGTGCTGCTGCCATCACGCTGGCAATTATCCTGATCAAGGTGTTCCAGCCGATGGTGGAATACTGGGAGTATCTGCTCGACATCGTGATTGTTCTCTCTATCACCGTGGCCAACCTCTATGCCATCCGACAGAGCGAGCTCAAACGCTTCATGGCCTTCAGCTCTATCTCGCAGGCCGGCTATATCATGTTGGCTGTGCTCAGCAATAGTGATCTGGGCGTGGCTGCGCTGACCTATTATGTGCTGGTTTACATCGTAGCCAACATGGCTGTCTTCACCGTGATCAACATTGTGGAGCAGAAGAATGGCGGTCGTACGGATATGGCTGCCTACAACGGTTTCTATCAGACCAACCCCAAGCTCTCGTTCCTCATGACGCTGGCTCTGTTCTCGTTGGCTGGTATTCCGCCGTTTGCAGGTATGTTCTCGAAGTTCTTCGTGTTCATGGCTGCTGCCCAGCAGGGTAGTTTTGCGGCCTACTTCGTGGTGTTCATTGCTTTGATCAACACGGTGGTGTCACTCTACTACTATTTGCTGATCGTCAAGGCCATGTATATTACCAAGACCGACAGTCCGCTGCCTACCTTCCAGAGCGATGCCAATACCAAGATCGCCCTCGCTGTCTGCACTGCAGGTGTGGCTCTCTTCGGTATTGTCTCTTGCATCTACGAGTGGATCGCCGCAGCTGGCATCTGATTTACTCTAGGTAGAATAAATGAAGAGGGACAAATTTAGTTTTGTCCCTCTTTTCTGTTACAGCCCGTCCGCGAATCGTTATTATCTACGCGTGGAGGTCGAGGATGAAGCGGGTGCCTTTGGTATATTGGGAATCAATCTCCAGGTCGCCGTTCATTTTCAGCGCCATCTGCTTACAGATTGGCAGGCCGAGACCGTCGCCCTCCGTCAGGTCGTGAATCTTGAGGAAGGGCTTGAACACATCCTCGCGGCGTTCCTCGGCGATGCCGCAACCGGTGTCGGAAACGAGGAACTGGTAGGTGTGCGGGCCGCGCTTCTTGAACTCCAGGTGGATGGTGCCGCCCTCGGGGGTGTAGGTAGCGGCGTTGTCCAACAGATGGGCAAGGATGTGCGACACATATTCTTTATATATGGGGGCTGTCATCTTCTGTGCCGTCACGTTGAACGTTACGCCGTGCTTCGCCTTGCTGCGGATGCCGTCCATCAGACCCTCGCAGAATGGCTGCACCGCCACGTCTTCAAATACTATCTCGTCGGCGGGTTTGTTCTCCAGCTCCGACAGTGTCTGGATGTGGTTCGAGAAGTCGAGCAGGGCCTTCACCTCTGGCTGACGGCTGTCGAGCTTCTTGAAGGTGGGTTCCAATTGGGCGGAGATGTTGCTGATGAACTTTGCCTTGAGGGCATTGCTCTCGTTGGCGAGCTTGATGACCTTCTTCTGCTTACGGGAGAGGAAGATAAAGCGCATGAGGATGACGGCTCCCACTATAAGTGCTGCTGCGAGGGCTGCTGCCAGGATGCCAAGACCGATGATGATGGCCCAACGCGTGGAGAGCGAGCTGTCACGCTCGGCGATGGCCGCCTCGTCGTCGGCAATCTGCTTCTTCAGGGCGGCTATCTCGTCAGCATGCTTGATGGCGCTGGTGGAGTCCTTCCACGCCAGGTAGTTGCTGTACGACTGCGCCACCATGCTGGCGTTATTGCTGCGGCGGCCGTTGGCAATCAGGGTCTGGTAGACTTCATCCACCTTGTCGTAATCCTTGCTGGAGGTGAGTTTGTCGGCCATCTCCTTGAAGACAGCATTGCCCTGAGCGTTCATGCCATACGTATAGTAATAGATGGCCTTGTTGTAGAGCAGGTCATTTTTGATGGCCTCGTCGCTGGTCTGATTAGCCTGACTCTCCATGACGTTCAACTGATCCTTGGCACTCTCGCTCTTGCGCAGCTTCATATACATCTGCATGCGCTCCTTGGTGCAGAGATAGTGGGCTGCGGCACGCTCGCTGACGGGGAGCTTGCTGGCAGAGATGGTCTGGTCGGCACGACGTAGCAGATCGAAGGCTTCCTTATAGAAGTTCTCCTTGTAGTAGAGGGCAGTCGCCTTGACAGCACACTCTACGCCCTGTCGTACCTGGCCCTTGTTGACGTAGTCGTTGAAAGCTTGGATATACAATGACCGGGCAGACGCAATGTTTTTCTTTGGGTCTACCGCCTCGGCCCGTTGTTGCAGTTCACTTTTCTTGACCTCCTGCGCGCCGACATAGGCACAGCAGAAGAGCAGAGTTACAAATAGGAATAATACTTTTTTCATCATGATTCAAATGTTTTCGTGGTGCAAAAGTATGCATTTTTTGGCATTCCGCCAAATAATTCAGGACTTTTCTAATCGTCTTTTAGCTGTCTGCGGAACTCCGACGGCGATTTTCCCAGGTTTTCGCGCACATATTTGCCAAAGAATGACAGATTGCAGAAGCCCAGTTTGACAGCAATCTCCTTAATCGAGAGATTGGTGTGCAACAGATAGAAGCGGACGTCGTTCTGCACGTACTCGCAGATCCAGTCGTAGGCCGTCCTGCCACTGATTTCCCTGCAGACCATCGTGAGGTAGCGCGTGGAGACGCAGAGCTTGTCGGCGTAGTAGGAGAGGGGCTGCTTCTTGACTTCGGCCGTAGACAAGTAGGATACGAAGCGGTCGAACAGAATCTTGCGCTGGTTGGTCTCCTTGTCGTTTTCTATCTGGACAAATGTGCTCAGCGTGCGACAGAACTCAAAGATAATGCACTGCACGAGCGAGTGGATGATCTCCTTTTGGAACGTGGTCTTGTTGCTCTTCAGATTATAGACCAGTACTGTGTTCATGCAGTTCTGCATGATGACTTCTTGGTCAGACAGGTGGAACAAATAGTGCTTCTTGAGGAACAGCGTCTTGTTCCAGATGCTTTGATTAGGATAGAGCATTTCCTGCATGAGCGATTTCGACAGGCATAACAGCCGGCATCTCAGGTCGTAGGTGGCCTCGAAGTGATTGTATATGGCATTCGGATAGCCCACAAAGACATCGTCCTTTGAGATCACATATTCTGAACCGTCCATCTCAAACCGAAGTTCTCCTTGACTGCAGATGGCAATGAAGACCATGTCGATTTGAGTGGAATGCATGCGGGAACTGATTGTCAGGTGGTTGATAATTGCTAGTTCTCCGTCGGTATAGTCGGGGTCCTGATGGTTGTAATCTGTCAGGCCAACGTATTCATTACTGATTTTCAGATTGTCATTCATACTGCAAATATCGGTAGATTTTTTGAATAATGGTTGTATAATCAAAAAAAATATCGGTAGAATCAAGGCAAGTTCACGATTAGAATACTTTTGTTCCTTATTCGAATAGTTGAGTTAAGAACTTTGCGGTGTATCCAATGTCCTTTTTTGCCACTTCCTCGGGCGTTCCTGTCACAAGAACCGTTCCGCCCTTTCGTCCACCTTCTGGCCCCATATCGATAATATGGTCGGCCAGTTTGATGACGTCGAGGTTGTGTTCGATGATGATGACGGTGTTGCCACGGTCAACGAGTTTCTGGAGCACATCCATGAGAATCCGGATGTCTTCGAAGTGCAGACCCGTCGTCGGCTCGTCAAGGATGTAAAGCGTCTTGCCGGTGTCTCTCTTCGACAGTTCCGTAGCCAGTTTCACTCGCTGGCTCTCGCCACCGGACAGGGTGGTGGAAGGCTGTCCGAGCTTGATATATCCCAAGCCCACTTCCTGAATGGTCTTGATCTTCCGGAGAATGTCAGGAACATTTTCAAAAAACTCAACAGCCTGGTTGATGGTCATGTCAAGAATATCGGCAATGGATTTTCCTTTGTATCTCACCTCTAAGGTTTCACGGTTATAGCGTTTGCCGTGACAAACCTCACAGGGAACCTGGATGTCAGGCAGGAAATTCATCTCGATAGTCTTATAGCCATTACCACTGCAAGCCTCACAACGACCTCCTTTCACATTGAAGGAGAAACGTCCAGGCTTATAGCCTCGGATCTTGGCTTCCGGGAGATTGACAAACAGACTCCGGATGTCGCTGAACACGCCAGTATAGGTGGCGGGATTGCTTCTGGGAGTCCGGCCCAGTGGCGACTGGTCGACGTTCACCACCTTATCTATTTGTTCCAGTCCTTCTATGCTGTCGTAGGGCATGGGCCTTTTGAGGGAACGGTAGAAATGTTGTGAGAGGATGGGTTGCAGGGTTTCGTTGATCAAGGTCGACTTTCCACTACCGCTGACGCCTGTGATAACGATCAGTTCGCCGAGTGGGAACGTGATGTCCACATGCTTGAGGTTGTTGCCTGAAGCACCCTTGATGATGAGCTCGTGACCATTGCCTTTTCTCCTTTTCGGGGGAATAGGAATGGAAAGTGTTCCGTTGAGATAATTGGCTGTAAACGAGTTTGTTTTAAGCATTTCCTCCGGCGTTCCTTGAAAGACTACTTCGCCTCCTTTTCGGCCTGCGCGAGGGCCGATGTCGATAATGTAATCGGCATTCAGCATCATGTCCTGATCGTGCTCAACAACGATTACGGTATTGCCTAAATCGCGGAGTTCCTTGAGTGAATTGATCAGTCGTTGGTTATCCCGCTGGTGGAGACCGATACTCGGTTCATCAAGGATATAGAGTACGTTGACCAGTTGGGAACCGATCTGTGTAGCCAAACGGATGCGCTGGCTTTCACCACCTGACAAAGAGGCGGACTGACGATTCAAGGCCAGATAGTCAAGTCCTACTTCGAGCAGGAAATCCAGTCTGGTCTTGATCTCTTTGAGTATCTCGTGGGCTATCTGCTGTTGTTGGTGATCCAGATGGTCTTCAACTTGATTCAGCCATTCGCGTAGCTCACTGATATCCATGGCAGCCAGCTCAGAGATGTTCTTATCCCAGATGCGATAGGAGAGGGCTTCACGGTTGAGTCGCTGTCCGTGACATTCTGGACATTCGCATTCCTCCAGGAACTGGTCGGCCCATTTCTGTCCGGATGTCGATTCGTCATTTTCCATGACATTCCGCAGATATTTGATGATGCCGTCGAAACTGACGAAGTAGTCGCTGGTGGTATGCACTAATTCCTTCTCAATTCTGACGTTTTCCAAGGAACCATAAAGGATTTCGGTCATAGCCTCTTCGGGAATCTCCTCGATGGGTGTCTTCAGATTGCAATCATATTTTTTAAGCAAGGCATCTATCTGCCAAAAGATCATCTGATTCTTGTATTTGCCTAATGGGACGATGCCGCCTTCGTAGATGCTGATTGTGTTGTCTGGAATCACCTTCTTCAGGTCGATCTCGTTGATGGTGCCTAATCCCTTGCAATGCGGACAGGCTCCCTGTGGTGAGTTGAAAGAGAAATTATTGGGGGCAGGGTCGCTGTAGCTGATGCCCGTAGTAGGACACATCAGGCGCTTGGAGAAATACTTGACCTTCCCCTTGCCCCCTCCTGAGGAGGGGGAATTGGTTACATCGAGTATCATGATGAGACCTTCGCCCTGCTTCATGGCGATGGCAACAGACTTCTTGAGGCGTTCGCCGGACATTTGAGCTCCCCCTCCTTGGGAGGAGGTTGGGGTGAGGTTTAACTTGTCGATGACCACCTCAATGTCATGGTTCTTGTATCGGTCAACTTTCATGCCCCTGACGATTTCCTTGATTTCTCCGTCAACACGGATGTTTAGATAGCCTTTGCGTCGCATGGATTCGAAAAGCTCCCGATAATGACCTTTGCGGCTGCGTACCAGAGGGGCAAGTATGAAAATCTTCTTCCCCTGATAGTAGTGGAGGATCATGTCGATGACCTTTTCTTCAGTATATTTCACCATCTCCTCGCCCGTCATATAACTATAGGCCTTTCCGGCCCGTGCATAGAGCAGACGCAGATAGTCGTATATCTCGGTGGTTGTACCTACGGTGGAACGGGGATTGCGGTTGGTGGTCTTCTGTTCTATGCTGATGACAGGCGACAGACCGGTAATCTTGTCTACATCAGGCCGTTCCATACCTCCCAGGAAATTGCGGGCATAAGCCGAGAAGGTCTCGATATAGCGTCTCTGGCCTTCGGCAAAGATGGTGTCGAATGCCAAAGAGGATTTTCCTGAACCACTGAGTCCAGTAATCACTGTCAATGTGTTTCGCGGAATGACGACGTCAATATTCTTAAGATTATGTACGCGTGCACCGTAAACGCAGATTCTTTCGTCTTCTCTGCTCATTTCCAGTTACTGACTTAATGAGGTGCCTTCAGTATAGCCTCGAAGCAGGTTGACGTCTTTTCTGATATTGTAAGTCTGACCGTCTGCTCCCTTTGCCTTTACCAGTACGAAGTAAGTTCCTTGCTTGACATCGTTTCCACGATATTTGCCGTCCCAGCCCTCCTCGATATTGGTCCATTCATAGAGCTTCTGACCCCAACGATTGAAGATGTAGGCATGAAACTCAACGATATTCTGGTATGACTTGACCTTGTAGACGTCATTGATTCGATCATTATTTGGTGAGAAGGCATTAGGCATAACCAAAGTGCTCGTCAGCACCACGGTGCTGTCCGATGCCACGCTGTCGTTATCTGCCACTTCCTGGGCATGAGCAGACATGGCTATCAACGTCATAAATGACAATAGGATGGTTTTTATTGTTCTCATTTTTCTTGTTTTGAGTGCAAAGATACAAAATATTTCGTAATTCATAGTTCATAGTTCATAGTTTTTTTGTACTTTTGCACGGTAAAATGTAATAATTTGGACTTATGACGCGATTTTTGAGATACTCAATACTGTTTTTGGCCATCTTCTTCTCGACGGATATGGCCATTGCTCAGGTGTCTGAACAGATCAGGGGTCTTCACAAAGTGAAGCGTAAGGAAACCATTTTCGGAATAGCCCGACAATATGACATTCAGATAGAAGAACTGATTCAGGCCAATCCTGAAATGAAGCAGCCTGATTATGAACTCAAGAAAGGTGATGTGATTCGCATTCCATTTCCAAAGAAAGCAGCTCCAGCTGTAGAGACGCCATCGTCAACGGCTCAGACTCCCACAACAGCTTCTGCAGTCAGTTCCTCTGCCGATGATGTCCGTCAGCGAGCCATTCGCGTGGGCATCATGTTGCCTTTGCATAATATCAATGGTGACGGTCGTAGGATGGTGGAGTATTATCGGGGTATCCTGATGGCATGTGACAGTCTGAAGAAGATAGGTATCTCTGTTGACCTGCATGCCTGGAACACGCCTGAGGATGGTAATATCTCAACGGTCTTGACTGACAAGGCAGCAGCAGACTGTGATATAATCTTCGGGCCGTTGTACTCAAAACAGATGGATGCCTTGTCGAATTTCGTTACTGCTCACGACATCCGTCTGGTGATACCATTCTCTATCAATGCACCACAGCTGTTGACAAACCGTAATATCTTCCAGATATGGCAGTCGCCAACCAATATCAACGATGCCACCATCACCCATTTCCTTGAGAAATTCGGCAATTATCATCCGGTCTTTATCGACTGTAATGATTCGACCAGTAAGAAAGGTAATTTCACTTTCGGACTGCGTCGTCAGCTGGAGAATCGCCAAATAGAGTATCATGTCACGAATCTGAAATCGTCGGAGAGCGTATTCTCAAAAGCCTTTAGTCAGACGAAACCGAATATCGTTATTCTTAATACAGGTCGCTCTCCTGAATTGGGCGTCGCCTTCGCCAAGATTAACAGCTTGAAGTCCAGCCAGCCCAATATCAATATCACGATGTTTGGCTATACTGAGTGGCTGATGTACACCCGTACACATCTTGAAAACTTCTACAAATACAACACTTATATACCATCTGTGTTCTATTACAACCCTTTGTCATCGCAAACGACACGTCTGGAACAGACATATCGTTGGAATTTCCATTCAGATATGCAGAATGCCCTTCCCCGATTTGCTTTGACCGGTTTCGACCATGCCTATTTCTTCCTCAGGGGACTCCATAAATATGGCAAGTCGTTTAATGGTTCAGCAGGCATGTTTGGCTATACACCAGTACAGACGCCTTTGGTGTTTGAGCGGATGGGTAACGGAGGCTTGCAGAATCATAGCCTGCTTTTTGTTCATTATTTGCCTGAACACAGAGTGGAATCAATTAAATTTCAGTAAAGAGTGATATATGAATAAAATAAAAGGTGGAGTGAAGACGATACGGATGGTGAGAATGCTGCTGACAGCATTATTCACTATTCACTGTTCACTATTCACTGCTACAGCTCAGGTGGGAGAATACCGAACGGACTTTGCTGTTGGATTCAACGGCGGCTACTCCATGAGTTCTATCGCCTATGTACCAAAGGTGCCTCAGGGACAGTTGGGTGGCTTTACAGCAGGTTTTTCAACTCGTTACACCTGTGAGAAATACTTTAATAGTATCTGTGCCGTGGTGGGAGAGGTGAATCTCACCCAAATGGGATGGAAGGAGAATATTCTGGATTTCAATGACCAGCCCGTTGTACTGCATACTGATGAGACACAAACGCTGGAGTATTCCCGTAAGATGTCTTATGTGCAGATCCCTCTTTTGGCTCGTATGGGGTGGGGACGTGAACGAAAAGGACTGCAGTTCTTTTTCCAAATAGGGCCTCAAATCGGTTTTTTCCTCAGTGAGAAAACAGAGACCAATTTCGATGTCCGTCAACCTGATTTCAATCCTGGGACTCCTGCAGAACCGAATAAATCATATAAGTATAGCAGCCGCGTTTCAGATATCGTGGCTCAGGATACGATGGCTGTCGAGAATACCTTCGACTATGGTATTGCCGGTGGTGCTGGCTTGGAGTTCAGTCATCCCAAATTGGGCCATTTCCTCATAGAGGGCCGTTACTATTATGGCTTGGGTAATATATATGGCAGTTCGAAGCGTGACTATTTTGCACGTTCCAATTTCGGAAATATCATCATCAAGTTTACCTACTTGTTTGACATTGTCAGAACCAAAAACTCTAAAATTAAATAATTATGTTCGAGAATCAACCTAAAGGTTTGTTTGCGTTGGCATTGGCCAACACTGGTGAGCGCTTCGGCTACTACACGATGCTCGCCGTTTTCGCATTGTTCCTCCGTGCTAATTACGGACTCGATGCTGGTTGGGCTGGAGAAATCTACAGTGATTTCCTCATGCTCGTGTATTTCCTTCCTATTGTGGGCGGATGGCTGGCCGACAAGTTTGGCTTCGGCCGTATGGTTACCATTGGTATCCTGATTATGTTTGCGGGCTATCTGTTGCTCTCTGTTCCCTTGGGTGGCGACACACTGGCGTTGGTCGTGATGCTTGCCGCTCTGGTGCTCATTGGCTTGGGAACAGGACTTTTCAAGGGTAACCTCCAGGTGATGGTAGGTGATTTATACAACGACCCGAAATATGCAGGACAGCGTGACTCTGGCTTCTCCATCTTCTATATGGCCATCAACATCGGCGCCCTTTTTGCTCCGACAGCTGCCGTGAAGATCATGGAGTGGGCACAGCAGAACCTCGGCACGAGCGTCAACGATTCCTATCACTTCGCCTTTGCTGTGGCATGCGCTTCGCTGATTCTGTCAATTGCCATTTACTACATCTTCCGTGGCACTTTCCGTCATGTGGAGGGTGGTAAGAAAAAGGAAGGTGTGCAGGCCGAGGTCGAGGAATTGTCGAAGGAAGAGACCAAAGCACGCATCGTGGCCCTCTGCCTCGTCTTCGCCGTGGTCATCTTCTTCTGGATGGCTTTCCACCAGAACGGTCTATCGCTGACCTACTTTGCCGACGAGTTTACGGCCAAGACTTCTGAGGGTATTGAGAGCATGGCCTTCAACGTGTGGAACCTCGTGGCCATCATCTTCATCGTCTACGCC
>Ga0310786_10011176_pt1 | contig 11228 bp, 8 predicted proteins | sample AusTroGonzalo_MG_FD_203881 | JGI IMG/M metagenome (GOLD analysis project Ga0310786, IMG submission 203881) | Bovine rumen microbial communities from tropical cattle in Woodstock, Queensland, Australia - Gonzalo_03 (v2) (version 2) | ecosystem: Host-associated > Mammals > Digestive system >...
ACGGCTGGAGGTGCACCGTTCCAGTCGCTGCGCCAAGCATAGCCGTTGTTCACATAGATGGCGTCGCCATAGCCGTTCAGTTCCCAGATACCCGGCACAGGCATCGTGCCCCACTTGGAATCGTCATATTTCAGGGCATAGAAACCCTCAGGACGCTCGTTGGCACTCTCCACCCAATGGAACTTCCACGCTCCCTCGATACTCAGGTAGCGGTTAGACTTGGCTTTTGTGTTTGCCTTGGGTGTCTGCGACTGCTTTGCCAATGCCTCGCTTTCGAAGGCAAAATAGTGAGCCACATCCGTCTTGCGGTTAATCTCATTCACGGCAGGGTCGCACCACACGGGTACCTTCTGTGCTTGTGCTGTCAGGGCACTCAATGCCAAAACTGACAATAGAATCTTTTTTGCATTCATAGGTTTTTAGTTTAGATATGTATATGTTTTGAATTTGTTTCCATTTACCTCCTGCTGTCCGCATGGAGAAAATCGCCTAGCGCGTGGGCTGGTTATTCGTGGTGATAGGGTTCGCCTCGCATGATGGTCATGGCTCGGTAAAGTTGCTCCACAAAGATGAGCCTCACCATCTGATGGGAGAACGTCATCTTGGAGAGCGAGAGTTTCCCGTTTGCCTTTCCATACACATCAGGCGAAAAGCCGTAAGGTCCCCCGATGACAAAGACCAAACGCTTGCTCACCGTCTGCATCTTCTGCTCCATGTAAGCCGAGAACTCCACGCTACGAAGTTCCTTTCCATGCTCATCCAACAGCACCACATGGTCACCCGTCTGCAGCTGCTTCAGAATGAGTTCTCCCTCCTGCTGTTTCTGTTGTTCGGAAGAGAGACTTTTGGTGTTCTTCAGCTCAGGAATCGTGAGGATGTCGAAGTTGATGTAATGCTTTAGCCGAGAAGCGTAATCATCCACTAAATCAACAAAATGCTTATTCACGGTCTTCCCGACCAATATCAATGCCACTTTCATAATCCACCTCTTATCTTGTCACAGATTTCACACCCTTCACGGTACTCAGTTTCTTGATGAGTTGCGTGAGCTGATTCTGGTCATCAATCATCACCGTCAGTTGTCCTGAGAAAAGGCCGTCCTCCGAGGATTGAATACTCAAACCACGCATCATCACGTTCTTCTCCTTGTTCAGGATGGAGGTGATGTTGCTGACAATGCCGATGTCGTCGTGTCCCACCACATGAAGCGTGACAGAATATTGCTTCGAGCCCTTGCCCGCCCAACGAGCACGGAGCACACGGTAGCCCATGCGTTCGCGCAACAGCTGGGCATTCGGACAGTCCTTGCGATGCACCTTGATGCCCCTGTTCACCGTCACGAAGCCAAACACGTCATCGCCATAAATGGGGTTGCAGCACTTGGCAAGGCTGTAATCCACCCCTTTCAGGTTGTTATCCAGCACCAGCACGTCGGCATTGCCCTGTGCATGGTCGTCCGCCACATTCGCCACAAAACCTCCCGCACTACGCTGTTCGGTAGAGAAAGCATTCGGGTTGGCATCGCGCTCCACCAACTCCTGATACTGCTCAATCACCGTGTTTACATCCAGCACCTCCTCGGCAATCGCCTTGTAGAACTCCGAAACATGCTTGTAGCCCATCCGCTTGAGCAGACGCATCATGACAGACTCCTCTGGCTCTATCTTCTTGTTCTTGAACTTGCGTTCCAACGCCTCTTTCGCAAAGGTGGACACCTGCATCTCCTGTTCGGTCAGCGACTGGCGGATTTTCGCCCTCGCCTTTGGCGTGACAGCTATATTCAACCAGTCACGCTTCGGCTGTTGCTTCTGCGAAGTGAGGATTTCCACCTGGTCGCCACTTTGCAATTTGGTACCGATAGGCACGTTCTTGCTGTTCACCTTGCCACCCGTGCAATGGGCACCCACATTGGTGTGTATCTGGAAAGCAAAGTCGAGCACCGTCGCACCCTTGGGCAATTTGAAGAGGTCGCCCTTTGGCGTGAACACAAACACCTCATCGCTATACAGATCCACCTTGAAGCGATCCATCAACCGTTCGTCGCTCTCCACCTCATGGTTCTCCAATGCCGAACGAATGTCCTGCAACCAGTCTTCGAGCTTTCCGCCACTGTCTTTCACACCCTTATATCGCCAGTGAGCCGCCAGACCTCGCTCCGCAATCTCATCCATCCGCTCCGTGCGAATCTGAATCTCCACCCATTTGCCTTCAGGTCCCATCACCGTGATGTGCAACGATTCATAACCGTTGGATTTCGGCACACTCAGCCAATCCCTCATTCGTTTGGGATTAGGACGGTACATATCGGTCACGATGCTGAACACCTGCCAGCAATCCTGCTTTTCCTTTTCAGGTGCAGAGTCCAAAATGACACGAATGGCAAAGAGGTCGTAAATTCCCTCAAACTGACACTTCTGCTTGAGCATCTTCTGCCAGATAGAGTGGATGGACTTAGTACGTCCCTTGATGTGGAATTTCAGTCCTGCCTCCTTCAACTTCTCTTCAACAGGCGCAATGAAACGGGCAATGTAGAGGTCACGGGCTTTTCGGGTGGCACTCAACTTCTCCTTAATCATGTAATAGACGTCTGGCTCCAGATACTTGAGAGACAAATCCTCCAGCTCACGCTTGATCAGGTACAAGCCCAATTTATGTGCCAACGGAGCATACAAATGCGATGCCTCCAATGCCACTCGCCGCCGTTCCTCCTCTTTTCCCCTATCCTTGATCTGACGCATCAGGTTCACACGGTCGGCAATGATGATGAAAATGACACGCATATCCTCTGCAAACGACAAGAGCAGGTCGCGGAAATTCTCCGTCTCAATGGAAGGATTCTTGGCATAGAGTTTCTGCACACGCAGAATGCCGTGAATGATGTGTGCCACATCTTCACCAAACTCATGCTTCACTTCCTCCATGCTGACCGCACCTGTCGACACACAATCATGCAGCAAAATACTGATGATAGACGCACGATTCAATCCAATCTCTTCTGCGGTGATGACTGCCGTTTGCAAGTCGAAAAGAATCGGATTCAATCCAAACTGGTCACGATGCAGCTGATCTGTCTCCACCGCACGAAAAAGAATCTCCTTCACTCGATGAAAATCCTCAGGGTTCAGCACATCCATCACCAACGATTGCAACCGCTTCACCGTCTCCACCAGCAACGCTCGTTCCCCTTCCTTTATCGTAGCAATATTCTCCATATCAGTGAGGTTTTATCATTCCTTAATTAAAAACAGCGGCAAAGATAATCATTTTTATACGAAAAATCCTTACCTTTGCAAAAAGAAATCATTTTTCTTATGAAAATAGGTATCATACAACACAAATGTGTGGAGGAAGTCGAGAAGAACCTATCGCACATGGAAGCAAGCATCAGGAAAGCGGCACAAGAGGGGGCGCAACTGGTGGTATTGCAGGAATTGCACAACTCTGTCTACTTCTGTCAGACAGAAAACACCGACCATTTCAATCTTGCAGAGAGCATTCCAGGTCCTTCCACAGAACGTTTTGGAAAGCTGGCAAAAGAGCTGGGTGTTGTCATCGTCACTTCCCTTTTCGAACGACGTGCCACAGGACTCTATCACAACACCGCCGTTGTCATTGAACGAGACGGAACCATTGCTGGGAAATACCGAAAGATGCACATTCCTGACGACCCTGCCTATTATGAGAAATTCTACTTCACCCCTGGCGATCTCGGTTTCCACCCCATCAAAACCAGCGTGGGAGTACTGGGTGTACAAGTGTGCTGGGATCAATGGTATCCAGAAGGAGCGCGCCTCATGGCATTGCAAGGAGCCGAACTCCTCATCTACCCCACCGCCATCGGCTATGAGTCATCGGACACCCCAGAGGAGCAAGAACGTCAACGTGAAGCATGGATAACGGTGCAACGTGGTCATGCGGTCGCCAACGGACTCCCTGTCATCGCCGTCAATCGCACTGGTCACGAACCCGACCCATCGCATCAAACCAACGGCATCCAATTCTGGGGAAGCAGTTTCGTGGCAGGTCCACAAGGTGAAATCCTCTATCAAGCACCCAAAGACGAAGAAGTGGTGAGGGTCATCGACGTTGATCTCAAACGGAGTGAAAATGTACGCCGTTGGTGGCCATTCCTCCGTGACCGTCGGATTGATGAATACCAAGGACTCACCCGGCGATTCATCGATTAAGCAGAAAAAGGGTACGGCAATAGCAAAAATATGCCATTTTATGCTACAAAAAGGTGTGGATTCGTGCTAAAAAAGTGTCGAAACCACACTTTATGTTATATAACATGTTTTTTAATGGATTTAACACAAGAAAAAGCCGTACTTTTGCCGAACAGTTTATAAACTAATCAATTTCTAACCAAAATTATGAAAAATCTTAAAACGATTTTGATGGGGAGTGCTGCGGCTGTAGCATTTCTTTGTGCGTGCAATTCTGCACCAGAAGTTCAACTAACTAAATCTGGTATCAACCCTGCTGACTTTGACACGACCATTGCCGTTGCTTACGACGCTGAAGCTGGTCAATTTAAGGCAGACGAGGCAAATGCTAAACAAGTGAAGCTTTACACCCTTACCAACAAGAATGGCATGGAGGTGTGCATCACGAACTTTGGCGGTCGCATCGTGAGCATCATGGTTCCTAACAAGGACGGTGAGCTGGTGGATGTGGCTTGCGGTTTTGACAAGATTGAAAACTATTTCCCATGGAACTTCGAGACTGACTTCGGTTGCTCTGTAGGTCGCTATGCAAACCGTATCAACAACGGCGAGTACACTTACAACGGCGAAAAGGTCACCCTGCCTAAGAACAACAACGGTGTGGCTTGCCTGCATGGTGGTTACACAGGATGGCAGTATCAAGTATATGACGAGGTGGAGGTCACTCCACAGTCCGTGGCTTTGCAAATCACTTCTCCCGATGGCGACAACCAGTTCCCTGGCGAAGTGGTGGCTACGGTTGACTTCAAGTTGACAGACAACAACGAGATCATCATCAGCTACGACGGTGTGGCAGACGCTGCAACTGTGCTGAACATGACCAACCATACTTACTTCAACCTTTCAGGCGACCTGAACAACACAATTGACGAGTCAATCCTCTATATCAACGCTGACAACTACACACCTGGCGACGACAACCTCATTCCAACAGGTGAGATTCGTCCTGTAGAGGGTACCGTGTTTGACTTCCGCACTCCTAAGGCTATCGGTACAGACTTCGGCAAGAACGACCCAGAGATGGAATCAGTGGGTGGCGGTTACGACCACAACTGGTGTCTGAACACGAAGGGTGACAAGAAGGCTATCTGCATCACAATGTCTGACCCACGTTCTGGTATCAAGATGGACATGTACACGAACGAACCAGGTGTTCAGGTTTACACAGCCAACTTCCAAGATGGCACTCGTCCAGGCAAGGGCGGCATCATGTATCAGAAGCATTGCGCTGTATGTCTCGAAAGCCAGAAGTATCCAGACTCTCCTAACAAGTGCATGATGCCAGGTTGGGAAGACAGCAACCCATTCGTTTCTCCAGAAAAGCCATATAAATCTTATTGCAAATATGCATTCTCTGTAGAGAAATAAAGTATGACAAGGAAAGGGACTTACCACGCTGAGCGTGCGTCCTTTTCCTTCTATCGTAAATAATAGTAAACCTAAAACAATAACAATTATCAAAATTAAACATGGACAAAATTATTGAAGCACTAAGCAACAATGGCTTTGAGATGGCGGACTATCTGGTCTTTGTTGTGTACATCATCATTCTTGTCAGCATGGGATTGTTCCTGTCAAGCAGCAAGAAGGGTGAGGAAAAATCATCAACTGACTACTTCTTGGCTGGTAACACCCTTACATGGTGGGCTGTGGGTGCATCACTCATTGCTGCAAACATCTCAGCCGAGCAATTCATCGGTATGTCAGGTTCGGCTTACGCATCTGGTATTGCACAGGCTGCTTACGAGTTGATGGCTGCTGCCACGCTGCTTGTAGTGGGTAAGTTCTTGCTGCCACTGATGATTGAGAAAAAGATTTTCACGATTCCACAATTCCTTCGTGAGCGTTACAACTGGGGCGTAGGATTCGCATTCTCACTGCTCTGGCTCTTCCTCTATGTCTTCGTCAATCTGACTTCTGTGGCATGGTTGGGCGCTTTGGCTATCCAGCAGATTCTTGGTCTTCCAACCGACATGACCGTCATGGTGGCAGGTATGGAGATTGACCAGGTTCGTATGGTCATCATCCTCAGCCTCTTCCTCATTGCTGGTATCTACTCTATCTACGGAGGTTTGGCTTCTGTGGCATGGACTGACGTGATGCAGGTGACCTTCCTCGTGGGTGGTGGTCTGATCACGGCTTATGCAGCACTCTCTGTCATTGGTTCAGAGATGGGTCTGGGAAGTGCCTGGGATGCTTTGATGCACATCAAAGACTATTTGGCATCCATTGATGGCGACAAACACTTCAACCTGGTTGTGACCAGAAATGAAGAGCTCTATCCTGTCATCAATGGTGTGACGAATGGCGCCGGTGAGGTGGTACAGAAGGAAGACCCATTCTTCACCAATCCTGGTATCGTGCTGATCTTTGGTGCGCTGTGGCTGACAAACCTCGGTTACTGGGGCTTCAACCAGTACATCATCCAGAAGGGTTTGGCTGCAAAGTCTCTCGACGAGGCAAAGAAGGGTATGGTATTCGCAGCCTTCCTGAAGATTTTGATTCCATTCATCGTATGTATCCCTGGTGTTTGTGCATTCTACATCATGAACGCTCCTGAGTGTGAAGACCTGCGTCAGCAACTGGCTGGTTCAATCACTCGTTCAGACGATGCATATCCATTCCTGATTCGTAACTTCACCCCAACCGTTGTCAAGGGTCTGAGCTTTGCTGCATTGGCTGCTGCTGTTATTTCTTCATTGGCATCCATGTTCAACTCTACCTCTACCCTCTTCACGATGGATATCTACAAGCAGTTCATCAACAAGAACGCTACGGAGAAGAAGCTCGTGAACGTTGGTCGTCTCACTTCTATTTGTGCATTGATCATCGCCCTGATCGCTGTTTACCCATTGATGGGTGGTATTGACCAGGCATTCCAGTTCATTCAGGAATACTCAGCATTCGTATATCCAGGCGTTGTGGTTATCTTCGGTCTTGGTCTGCTGTGGAAGCGCGCAAGTGGCACTGCTGCCGTTGTCTGCGCTATCGGTACCTTCGCGTTCTCGATCATCTACAAGTTTGCCTTCCCAGAGATGCCATTCCTGGTACGTTCAGGTGTTGTGTTCATCACACTGGTGATCCTCTTCGTGTGGATTTCTCTGTCAAGCAAGAAGGCTGTTCCTGCCGATGCACTTGACGCAGACACCGTGAAGACTCAGATTCGTTGGAGCACCATCATGTTCATCGTGGCTGTTATTTCGCTGGTTCTCTCAATTGGAGGTTTCTTCAACGAGACCATGCACATTCACGGCTTCGAGGGTGCCATGATCTTCTTCGCTGCCATCACTGGCACCATCGGTCTTTACCTGCGTTCTAACGCAAAGGACAAGGTGCAGGATGCGAAGTTGGTTCCAATCGACCTGAACATCTTCCACACCGACAAGGTATTCAACATTGGTGCCATTGGCGTGATCGTCATTCTCACCATCCTGTATGTTGTCCTGTGGTAATCGGGAAATAGTCTGACACATTATATAATATAATATATATAAAAGCCTCCAATCAATGACTGCTTACAAATCATATCCGAAATTCTACGTGTCTGTGGATTGCATCATCTTTGGATTCAAAGATGGATGCCTGAAGGTGTTGATACATCAACGTCCCTACGAACCGGGTATGGGTGAGTTGTCACTGATTGGAGGCTTTGTTCAAAAAGATGAAAGCGTGGATGCCTCAGCCAAGCGCATATTGAGGGATTTCACGGGACTTGACAACGTGTACATGCAACAGCTTGCCGCTTATGGAGAAGTGGAACGCGATCCAGGCGAGCGAGTGATCAGCGTAGTCTATTACGCACTCATCAACGTAGACAACTACGACACACAACTGGCAGAGATCCACAACGCCAAATGGGTGGACGTGGATCATCTCCCCACCCTCTGCTTTGACCATAACGACATGGTGCAGAAAGCCCGTCAGATGATTGGCGAAATCATCAAGGACAATCCTATCGGCAGCAATCTCCTGCCAAAATACTTCACGCTGAGCTTGCTTCAGACACTCTACGAAAGCATTCTCGGCACCTCGATAGACAAGCGAAACTTTCGCCGTGCTATCTCCGAAAAAGACTACATTCAGGCGACCGACATGATTGACAAGGAGTCTTCACGCCGAGGAGCCACACTATACAGATTCAAGAAGTAATCCAAAGTGGATTGCAGTTCACAAAAACACGTATAACACTATAAAAAACAGAAATACTATGTTAGAAGAACTTAAACAAAAAGTATTCAAGGCTAACCTTGACTTAGTGAAGCAAGGTTTGGTCATCTTCACATGGGGCAATGTCTCAGGCATTGACCGTGAAAAGGGATTGGTGGTGATCAAGCCATCAGGCGTTAGTTACGATGAAATGAAAGCAAGTGATATGGTCGTGGTTGACTTGGAAAGTGGAAAGGTTGTGGAGGGTGACCTCAATCCTTCTTCTGACACTCCCACCCATCTCGTACTTTACAAAGCGTTTCCAAACATTCAGGGCGTTGTACACACTCACTCCACTTATGCAACCGCTTTTGCACAGGCTGGCAAGGATATTCCTAATATTGGCACGACCCATGCCGACTATTTCTACAAGGCGATCCCATGCACCCGCGACATGACAATGAAAGAAGTGGAAGGACAATATGAGTTGGAGACAGGCAATGTCATCGTGGATGAAATTCTCAACATTCGTAAGATTAACCCAGACCACACACCCGCTGTTTTGGTGAAGAACCATGGTCCATTCTCATGGGGCACCTCACCAGACAATGCAGTCTATAACGCGAAGGTGATGGAGCAATGTGCTAAAATGGCATTCGTTGCTTTCTCTGTCAATCCAAATCTGACCATGAACCCGCTCCTCATCGAGAAGCACTATAACCGCAAGCATGGTCCAAACGCTTACTATGGCCAGAAAGGTCAAAAGCATTGATTCAATTAACTAACAATCATATTAACTCAAAAAATAACGAAGTACTATGGCATTTGAAAATTTGGAATTATGGTGGGTGACTGGTGCACAGTTGCTCTATGGTGGTGACGCAGTCGTTGCAGTTGACGCGCACTCAAAAGAAATGGTAGCAGGTCTGAATGAGGGTGGCCTCATTCCTATCAAGGTAGTTTATAAAGGTACAGCCAACTCTTCAAAAGAAGTTGAAGATGTGATGAAGGCTGCCAACAACGATGAGAAGTGCGTAGGTGTCATCACCTGGATGCATACTTTCTCTCCAGCCAAGATGTGGATCAAGGGTCTGCAGGATTTGCAGAAGCCCCTCCTCCACTTCCATACTCAGTACAATGCTGAGATTCCATGGGGAGAGATTGACATGGACTTCATGAACCTCAACCAGTCTGCTCACGGTGACATCGAGTTCGGTCACATCTGCACTCGCATGCGTGTTCCTCGCAAGGTGGTTTGTGGTTACTGGAAGGACGAGGCAGCACAGAAGCAGATTGCGGTCTGGGCTCGCGTGGCAGCAGGTGTTGCTGATGCCAAGAACGTGCGTTGCTTGATGTTTGGTATGAACATGAACAACGTGGCTGTGACCGATGGTGACCGCGTTGAATTCGAACAACGTCTCGGCTACCATGTTGACTATTATCCTGTATCTTCTCTCATGGAATACTTCAAGCAAGTGACCGATGCTGAGGCTGACGAACTTGTGGAAGAATACAAGAAGCTGTACACCATCAAGATTGATGAGAGCGGCGAAAAGGTATATTGGGAGAAGGTGAAGAATGCTGCCAAGGCTGAAATCGCTCTCCGTCGTGTATTGAAGGACGAAGGTGCCACAGCATTCACAACCAACTTCGACGACCTCGGTGATGCAGACATCAACGATCCAAACTTCGTAGGTTTCGACCAAATTCCAGGTCTCGCTTCACAGCGTCTGATGGAAGAAGGTTATGGTTTCGGTGCAGAAGGTGACTGGAAGACCGCTTGTCTCTATCGCACACTTTGGGTGATCCAGCAGGGTATGCCTACAGGATGTTCATTCCTGGAGGACTACACTCTCAACTTCGCAGGCGACCGTTCATCTTGCCTCCAGAGCCACATGCTCGAGATTTGTCCGCTCATCGCAGTTGACAAGCCAAAGCTTGAGGTTCACTTCCTCGGTATCGGTATCCGTAAGCAGCAAACAGCACGCCTCGTGTTCACATCAAAGACTGGTCGTGGTATTAAGGCAACTGTTGTAGATCTTGGCAACCGTTTCCGTCTCATTTCTCAGGAAGTTGAGTGCATTGAGCCAAAACCAATGCCAAAGCTTCCTGTTGCATCTGCTCTTTGGGTTCCACAGCCAACTTTCGAAATCGGTGCTGGTGCATGGATTCTCGCAGGTGGCACACACCACAGTGCTTTCTCTTACGACATCACGGAAGAGTATTGGGAGGACTTCGCAGAGATGGTTGGCATTGAATATGTCAAGATCAACAAGAACACCACTATCAGCGAGTTCAAGCACGATCTCCAGATGAACGAAGTGTACTACATGTTGAACAAAGCATTGAAGTAATATGACTGCTAAACAAACTATAGAATCAGGTAAAGCCATTCTCGGTATCGAGTTTGGCTCTACCCGTATTAAGGCCGTTCTTATCGATGGTGAGAATAAGCCTATCGCACAGGGCAGCCACACTTGGGAAAACCAGTTGGTGGACGGTCTTTGGACATATAGCACAGAGGCTATCTGGTACGGTTTGCAAGACTGCTATGCTCAGTTGCGCAAGAACGTGTTAGAGCAGTACGAGGTTGAAATTGAGACACTTGCAGCCATTGGTATTAGTGCCATGATGCACGGCTACATGCCATTCAAAGGAAATGACATCCTTGTTCCTTTCCGTACATGGCGCAACACCAATACAGGCAAGGCTGCTGCAGAACTGTCTGAACTGTTCAACTATAACATTCCTCTCCGTTGGAGCATCTCTCACCTGTATGAAGCAATCCTTGACAACGAGGAGCATGTGAAGGACATCGAGTTCCTCACCACCCTCGCAGGTTATATTCATTGGCAG
>Ga0310786_10011177_pt1 | contig 11227 bp, 1 predicted proteins | sample AusTroGonzalo_MG_FD_203881 | JGI IMG/M metagenome (GOLD analysis project Ga0310786, IMG submission 203881) | Bovine rumen microbial communities from tropical cattle in Woodstock, Queensland, Australia - Gonzalo_03 (v2) (version 2) | ecosystem: Host-associated > Mammals > Digestive system >...
AGGCATCGCATCCGGGAACATCCTTAATGTCGGGAACGGCAATGTCGAAGTCTACAGCGGCGGCAAAGTCTACGGGACGACTGCCAGCGTCGGAGAAGGCCATTTCACGGTCTATGACGGCGGCTATGCGGAGAATATCGTATTCAACGGGCATTGGCGCTGGGGAAGCGGCTTGACCGTTTTGATGAACGCGACGGTCACAGGGACGACCGTATACGGCGACGGCAGAATGTACGTTTCCGCTGGCGCGACGGCGGACAAAACACTGCTCGTCGGCGGCAACATCCATGCGTTCGGCACGGTCACGGATGTGACGGTCACCGGGGGCGGATTGAACGTCAGTGCGGGCGGCGCGGTCACGGACGTGTCGCTCACGGGCGGCGTCCTGTACGTCAACGCGGACGGCGCCGTAACGAACGTAAGCGCCGACTCCGTCGCCAGGGTGGAAGTCCGGGACGGCGGCACACTGACCGGCGCGACCGTACACGCCTCGGCGAGCATGTACGTCTCCCAAACGGGCGTGGCGGAAGGCATCGTGGAAAACGGCGGCTATGTGCAAATCGCGGAAGGCGCCACGGTCACCTTCCTCGAAAACGTCATCTCCGGCACGACGATTGGGCGCGACATGACGCTCCACTCCGGCACGACCGCCACGGAAATGACGCACGACCGCGCCGGGATCCGGATCTACACCGGAGGCATCTCGGACAAGGCCCTGCTGCTGAATTCCGCCTGGGCAGCCGTCTCCGAAGGCGGCCTGATCAAGGGGGCGACGCTGAATTATTCCGGCAATGTGCATGTTTCGAGCGGCGGATCGGCAGAAGACATGCTCATGTCCGGGGCCGGCGCACGCATGTATGTTTCCAGCGGCGGCCAGGCGACCGGCATGGTCATGACCGGGGGTGCATGGGCCGATGTGCTCAACAGCGGCATCGCCGTCAGCGCGACGGTCTCCGGCGGCGGTAATCTGTACGTCTACACGAGCGGCCTCGCGAGCAAGACCACTGTCGAAGCCGACGGCGCGGCCCGAACGTACCAGAGCGGCGGTATACTGGACGACGTGACGGTGAACCTGCACGGCAATCTGTATATCATCGCTGGCGGCACCGCGACCAATATCAAGGAAAATGGCGGCTATGTGGAGATCGCGGAAGGCGGCACGGCGACGTTCGTTTCCAACCTCATCACCGGCGCCACGCTCGGGAACAACCGCACGATGACGCTTCACTCCGGCACGACCGCCACGGACGTCGCCATGGAGGGGTCCGGATATCTCCGCGTCTATGAGGGCGGCGTGCTCGAAAGCACCACGCTGAACTGGAGCGGCAGAGCCTATCTCTCCGGCGGCACCGCCACCGGCATGGTCGTGAACAACGGCGGCACGATGTATGTTTCCAGCGGCGGCACGGCCGTGAACACCACGATCAACGCGGGCGGCTGGATGGATGCGCTCACCGACGGCATCGTCATCGGCACGACCCTATCCAGCAGCGGCAACCTGTACGTCTACACGAACGGCGTCGCAAGCAAGACCACAGTCGAGGCCGACGGCGCGGCATCCACTTACCAGAGCGGCGCCATATTCGACGACGTGACGGTGAACATGCACGGCAGACTGTACGTCATGTCGGGCGGCACCGCCACGAACATCAAGGAAAACGGCGGCTACGTGGATGTCGCGGAAGGCGCCACGGTCACGTTCGTTTCCCACCTCATCACCGGCGCGACGCTCGGAAACTACCGTTCGATGACGCTTCACTCCGGCACGACCGCCACGGACGTCACCATGGAAGGTTCCGGGTATTTCCATGTGTACGAGGGCGGCGTGCTCGAAAGCACCACGCTGAATTACAGCGGCATCGCCTATCTCTCCGGCGGCACCGCCACCGGCATGACGCTGGACTACGGCGCACGCATCTATGTGCTGGACGGCGGCCTGGCCACGGACACCACAGTCAATGGCGGCGCGCTCAATGTTTCGAACGGCGGTCTGGTGACCGGGAAAGTCGACATCGCCAGCGGCAGCGTGTGGCTCGCCGAAAACGCCACGTTCCTGATCGACCTCACGAACCGCGCGCCGAAATCCGCGGCCGAGGTCCGCGGCGCGAACAGGATCACCGGCACGAAGAACATCACGGTGAAAGTCTCCGACACGCAGGCGAACGGCAAGTACCTGCTGTCCTCCGACGTGACCAGCTTCGACGGCTCGATCACTGTGGTCGGCTCCGACGGGACCGCACTCGGCACGCTGAAGGTGAACGAGACGGTCAGCATCGGCGGCGTCGACTACAGCCTGGCGGTCTCCAGCAAGACGCTGAAGCTCTTCATCGGCATCGACGTGATCCCGGGCGACCTGTACGTGAACCCGAAGTGGGACGACCTGATCGAAGGGTCCACCGTGACGCTGCTCAACGGCGGCAAGGCCATCTACGGATTCGACGCGTTCTCGAACGTCGACGACGCGGTCGCGGTCATGGACAAGGACGACGGCACGCTGAACATCGAGGGCGGCACGTTCGCGTTCACGACCCAGGTGGCGCAGATGAACGTCTCCAGCGGCGTGAACGTGACGCTCCAGGAGGGTACGGTGATCGGCAGCGCCGACGCGATGCCCGGAGCGAAGATCAATGTCGAGGACGGCGCGGTCGTCACCGTCACGGAAAGAGGCGGCTTCGTGGACGTCGCGGAAGGCGCGACCGTGACGTTCCTGCCGAACTATATGGACGGCCTGTACGTGTCCGAATACAGATCCGCCTCGCTCCACTCCGGCACGTCCGTCGGCTCGGCGTACGCATACTGGTACGGTTTCTTCCAGGTCGGGGACGGTGGCGTGGTATCCAGCGCCTATGCTTTCGAGGCCGGCAGCGCGGTCATCGAGTCCGGCGGCTTCGCCGAATCGGCGTACGTCTCCAGCGGCACGCTGACCCTGATGCCCGGCGCGCAGGTCGGGACCCTCAACGGCCCGTACGGCTCGGTCGTCCTGTCCGGCGGCACGGTCGGCGAATTCGCCGTGGGGTCCAGCATGCGGCTCAGCGCCACGGTCACGCCCGAACTGAACGCGTCCGGCGCGATCGACGGCGCGCTGTTCACGATCACGGGCGGCACGGTGAAGGGGCTCCGCGTCGGCTGGTACGGACTGCTCGACGTGACGGACGGATGCACAGCGGACCGCGTGGTGCTGTCCGGCTATTCCGCCACGGCGCAGATCGGACAGGGCGCATACGGGTCCAAGCTGAACGTCTCGTCCGGCGGCATCCTGAACGTGCTTGAAGGCGGCCTGGTGCAGAGCGCCAACGTGTACGTCTCCGGCTCCATGTTTGTCTCGTCCGGCGGCCGTGCCGAGGCCGTTGCGCTCAACGGAAACAACGGGACCTACGGTGTTCTCGACGTTCTGACCGGCGGCACGGCAACAGCCGTGACCGTCTCGAGCGGCGGCTATGTCTGGAGCGAGGAAGAAAGCCTCCTGGACGGCATAACCATCCTGGCGAGCGGTCAGGCATATCTGGGCGGCTACGGCATCAATGCGTACGTGGACGCCGGCGGGTCTCTCGGCATTTACGGTTTGGTCAAAGGCGCGACGGTCGCCTCGGGCGGATCGATGATTACGAGAGGAGACGGCGGGATAAGGACTATCGGCGCCGGGACCGGCTATGCACTTGACACGGTGGTCCAGTCCGACGGCATCTTCTTCAACGGCGGCTACGCATCCAACACGCAGGTCCTGACCGGCGGAACGATGTATGCCATCAACGGATTAGATGAGGCGACCACGGTGCAAACCGGCGCACAAGTCTTCCTGGAAGGCGGCACGATGTGCAACGTCACGTTCGAAAACGGCGCCTCGCTGATTGGGGAATACGGCCTTCTTACCGGACAGGTGACGGCCACGGGCAGCGTCACCGTCTCCGCCGACTATCTGTACTTCGTCTTCAACGCCTTCTCCGTCGCGGAACCGGCGGACACGCCGTTCGTGAACAACCTCTCCGCGTTCACCGGTACGGAAACAGAGCTGATCCTCGCGGTTTCAGGAGAACAGCCGGAAGGCACGTATCTCCTCGCAGGCGGCGTCAACCCCGGCTTTAATCAACCCGTCGTTGTGTATGACATGGAGCAGGAAGATTTTGTCGAAGCGCTGACGCTGGACTCCGTGGTCCGGATCGGGGACGTCAACTACAAGCTGACGCTTTCGGACGGCGTGCTCGCGGCTACCATCGGCGTCGTGAACCCGTCCGAGGTATACGTGAACTCCGAATGGTCCGTGCTGCCCAAAGGCACGCCGGTCATCCCGGTCGCGGGCGGCACGACGGCTACCATTGGCGTCGACGCGTTCGCGGACGTCGACGAGGCACTCGACGCGGTCGCCGAGGACGGCGAAGTGATGGTCGTCGGCGGGTCCGTCTCGTTCGACGCACCCGTCACGACAACCGTCACGATCGACGAAAAAGCCACGGTCACCGGCGAAGCGAGATTCGACGTCCCGGTCACGATCGACGGCACGATCGCCTTCAACACGGCGTTCGCGACCGCGACGGATGCGCAGTTCACCGGATTCTCCAACGTTTCCGGCGACGCGTCGTTCACGCTGACCGCGGCCCCGGCTCCGGTCGGATCCGTCTACCGGCTCGCGGACGGCGCGGGATCGATGCTAGGCAAGGATGTCGTTTTCGACGGCTTCACCTACACGGTCGGGTCCGCCGGGTTCGCCGTGGTCGACGACACCGCCTACGTGCTCGGCCTCTCGGCAGACAACGATCTCATGCTGACGCTCGTGGCAGTCGAAAACGGTCCGGACGGCGGCTGGAACGACTATGTGTACGACAAGAAGAAGACCCCGACGATGAACCCGGACGTCGGCAGCTTCGTCGTGAACACGCTGAAGAAAGGCGTCACGGATGTCCTGCTGGACAAGAAGGGCACGGTCAAGACGATGATCAGCGGCAAGACATTCTACAACTTCATCAGCAAGGACGATCCCGCGGACTATGCGAAGCTCGAACTGGAAAGCGCCGCCAGCCTGAGCTTCAACGTGGATGCCGCCGATGCCACGAAGTTCGAGATCTATCAGCTCGTCACGACCGAGAAAAGCGGCTCCGTCGTGGTCTCCATGAAGAAAATCCAGTCGACCGCCCTGAAAAAGGACAAGGCGACTGGACTCTATGTCGCGACGACGAAGAACATCCTGCTCGGAGCCGGCGAATACTTCGTGGCCGCGCAGTCCACGAACAAGAAGGCCGAAAAGGACTTCTACAGCGTAAAACTCAATTCCGCATGCACGTTCTACGTCAATGGCGACAACGGGTGGAACAACTATGTGTACGACAAGAAGAAGACCCCGGCGATGAACCCGAACATCGGCAGTTTCGTCGACACGCTTCTCGGCAAGGGCTTCAGCGGCGACATCCTGTTCGACAACAACCCGATCTCCCTCGAAGGCTGGAACAACTGGGTCGGATACGGCGACGACGCCGACTTCGCGACGATCACGCTCACAAGCGGCGCAAGCCTGAGCTTCATCGCGAATGCACTGGACGCCTCGAAGTTCGAGATCTACCAGCTCGTTTCGACCGAAAAGGGCAGCTCCGTCGTGTACAGCTTGAAGAAACTCCAGTCGACCACGCTCAAGAAGGCGAAAAACGCTACGGAATACGCTGCGACGACGAAGAACCTGCTGCTCGAAAAAGGCACATACTTCGTCTCCATGCAGTCCACCAACGCCAAGAAGGGCGGCAACGCGTTCTACAACGTGCAGCTGAACTCCGCCAGCACATTCTTCACGGACTCCGACAGCGGATGGAACAACTACCTGTACGACAAAAAGGCGTCAAAACCGGTGAATCCGAACATCGACAGCTTTGTCACGACGCACATCAACGACGGGACCAGTGATGTCTCCCTGGACGGCGGCTCGACCGAAGTCAGCGGCTGGAACAACTTCGTCGGATTCGGCGACGAGGCCGACTTCGCGCGGATCGTCGTCTCCGGCGGCAATGCCAGACTGAGCTTCAGCGTCACCTCCACGGATGCGGCCAAGTTCACCATCTACAGTTTCGACGGAATCTCGAAGATGAAAGCGCTCCAGACGACCACACTCAAGAAGGCGAAAAACTCGTCCGTGTACTCCGCCGACACCAAGGCGCTCGCACTGGCCGATGGCGAATACTACATCTCCGTACAGTCCACGAACGCCAAGAAGGGCGGCGCAGCGTACTACAACGTGTCGGTGAACCAGGATCTTTCCAGCGGGCTTTCGACCGCGGTGGCATCCGCTCTCGACAGTTCGTCCGAACTCGCCATGGCGTCCGATGCCATCACCCGGGAGAAGCTCTTCGGAGAATCCGGCAACGGCATCCTCGTCAGCCTGTAACTGCAAACAACAACGCAATCCGCACCTCATCCCCCGAATACGGGCGGTGAGGTGCGCTTTTTACAGGGGACCGCCATAAAACGGAATCGCCGCTCCGTCGGCAAAGGCAGCTTCAGGGACGCGCGAAGGAATGAATGCCGGTCGTCCCAAAAGATGATCATCATCGGGAAGGAATGGAGTCTGGCGGGTAGAAAACAAACACGATGGTGCCCGGCGTCATGCCAAGCTCAGAGCTTCGATGTCGGCCCGGAGGAACAGCCGTATGGTCAGGGAAAACGGTTGACTGCCGGCTCTCCTCATGCCGGTCATGGAACACACGCAAAAAGCCCCGGAGCTGGATTACAGCACCGGGGCGATGTCTGAGCGAAAAAGATTATTCAGGGCGGCTCAGCCTTACAGCGAGGCCAGGACACCCTGTGTCCGCGCCTCCTGGGATTCGAAGACGGATTCCGCCGTGCTGTCGAGGAACGCCCCAGCCGCAACGAGCCCGCTGAAGCACACGGACTGGTCATCGCCGAAGTGGACATTCAGGTCGGCAAGCGTCGCATTCTCGACCGTGACGGAGGACGTCCCGGCGGCATTGCGGAAGATGACGCTGCCGTCCAGTTCGGCGGCGGTGATCTGTGATTCGTCTTCGATGAACCAGAGTTCAATGGACCCGCCGGCAAACTGGGATACCACGTCGTTGCCCCAGTTTTCGCCGAATGCGAAGAGGTCGGAACCTCCGCCGCCGTTCAGCACGTCGTCACCGGAGCCCCCCGCGATGATGTCACTGCCGGAGCCGCCGGAGATGCGGTCATTGCCGTCGTCGCCGAACAGGATGTTGCCGCCGTTCGCGCCCCACAGCACATCGTCGCCGGACCCGCCGCGAACCGTCATGCCCGCGAGGTCGGCAGAATAGCGCTTGCTGGTCATGTCGATCACGTCGTCGCCGGCGCCGGACCGGATCTCGCGAATGAGATCAAGACGGGCGGCCGCACCGAATTCAGAATAGATATCGTCCATGAAGAGGGCATCGCCGTTTGCCGTATCGGTGAGGTAAAGGATGTTGGCATCCGAGGTCGAACCGGAGAACGTGTCGCGGATGCGGTTCTTGCCCGCGATCGAGGCGGTTTCGCCGGTCAGGTCGTTGCTGGCACGGTAGAAGACGCTCCACACGTCGCTATCCGCTGCGGATGCGAAGAAAATGTCCGCAAGCCCGTTGGCGTTCGACACGATCTGACGCGGAGCGAGCACCTCCGCGATCCATTCCACGGCGTCCGTGATGAACTCGCTGCCCTGCAGCGCGGCACGGCAGGAGAACAACCCGGCGCTGCCGTCCACATCGAACGCGGTGCCGGTCGTGAAGACGCGGATCGCATCGTCGAACGTAGTGCCGGAGGCGATTTCGACCCAGTATCCCTGCGCGGCGGCGGCATTTTCGTCGCCCCAGCTCAGGAGCGGAGTCGTCAGCGTCAGCGCCTCCTGGAGGAACGTTTCGGCGGTCGATCCCAGATCGGACACCAGGTCCATCGCGGTCTGCATGATGCCCTGCACGGTCATTTCCGGCGCAGCGGCGAAAAGATCGCCCGGAATCAGGCTGCCGACGTCCGCCGTCACGGTCGTGATGAAATGGGAAAGAAGCCCTTCGAACTGGAACATGGAATCACCGTCGCCCGTGGTCAGGGAGATATCGAGTCCAATGCCGTTCATCAGTTTGTTAAGAAAATCCTGAATGGATGCAAGGTCGAAACTGCTGCCGTCCGTGCCGAGGTCAAGACCCGAGCCGCCGAGCAGACCGAGGATCGAGGACAGGTCAAGACCATCAACGCTCAACGATGAGTCGGAACCGCCGAGCAGGCCGAGGATCGAGGACAGGTCAAGACCATCAACGCTCAACGATGTGTCGGAACCGCCGAGCAGACCGAGGATCGAGGACAGGTCAAGACCATCAACGCTCAACGATGTGTCGGAGCCACCGAGCAGGCCGAGGATCGAGGACAGGTCAAGACCATCAACGCTCAACGATGAGTCGGAACCGCCGAGCAGGCCGAGGATCGAGGACAGGTCAAGGCCGCTAGTAGGAGCAGAAGCCGTGCTCCCGTCCACGCTGACACTCGTGCCCGCCCCACCGAGCAGGCCGAGGATCGAGGTAAGCAGGGAGCTGGTGTCGGTCGTGCCGCCGCTGACGTTCGGAAGGATGTTGTTGAGGTTATCAAGGAAATCAAGATCGTCCCAGGTAGCCGATTCGCCATCGCTTCCAAGATTCGTGATCCCGCTGTAAAGGGATGCCAGACCGCTCAGAGTACTGCCAAGTCCGGAAAGGGCGTCGGTGCTGAGGGTCGTGCCGGACCCGCTGAGAAGAGCGAGGATCGAGGAGAGGTCAATGCCGCTAGTAGTAGCAGAAGCCGTGCTCCCGTCTACGCTGACACTCGTGCCGGACCCAAGCTGGTTGAGAATGGACGAAAGATCCAACCCGCTGGAGGCCGTGCTCCCGTCCACGCTGACACTCGTGCCGGACCCACCGAGCAGGCCGAGGATCGAGGAAAGCAGGGAGCTGGTGTCAGTCGTGCCGCCGCTGACATTCGGAAGGACGTTGTTGAGGTTGTCGAGGAAATCAAGGTCATCCCATGAAGCTGAGTCGCTGGTGGTCCCAAGATCGGAGATCCCGCTGTAAATGGATGCCAGACCGCTCAGGGCGCTGCCGAGTCCGGAAAGAGCGTCGGTGCTGAGGCTCGTGCCGGACCCGCCGAGCAGACTAAGGATCGAGGAGAGATCAATGCCGCTGGCGGCGGACGCCGTGCTTCCCTCCACGCTCACACTCGTGCCGGAGCCGCCGAGCAGACCGAGAATCGAAGACAGGTCAATGCCACTGGCGGAGGTCGCAGTGCCATCGTCCGTGCCGAGGGAAAGACCGGACCCGCCGAGCAGACTAAGGATCGAGGAGAGATCAATGCCGCTGGTGGCGCTCGTGCTCTCGTCCGTGCTCAGAGAAAGGCCCGACCCGCCGAGCAGACCGAGGATGGATTCCAAGCCGGAGAGATCGCCAAGATCGCTCAACGCACCGGTGGAATCGACCGAAATGGCCTCGCCGTCCCCTGCTTCGTAATCGTAGTCGTAATCGTACCCGTAATCGTAGCCGTAATCGTAATAATAATCGTCGGAAAACAGGCCGCCCAGCACGGATTCGAGCCCGCCGAAGAGCCCGAGGAGCCCGGAAGATCCGTCCACGCTCAGCGTGTCGTCGTAGGAAAGCAGGCCGTCGAACAGGCCGAAAACGGAGTCGAAAAGGGAATAATCATCGGAATAACTGTTGGAATCAACCGTAATGACCTCGTCGTCATCCCAGCCATAACCATAGTCGTAATCATACCCGTAGCCGTAATCGTAGCCATAGTAGTAGTCGTCGTAGAAAAGGTCGCCGAACAGCGAACCGAGCCCGTCGAACAGGCCGCCGAACAGGCCGTCAACGCTGATATCCGAATAGCCGTAGCCATATCCGTCGTCGTACCAGTAATCCAAACTCATAACTGTCTCTCTTTCCTCCGGTTGGAATGAAAAAGCGGGCAAAGCCCGAGGTCTTTATTCTATATCTTATAGTACTATAGCATACGTTTTCCGCGATGTCAAGAGAAAAAAACAGGTTTTTTCTTTTTTTGCCGCATTTTAACGTTACGCACGCAAAAATCGTTTTAGATAAAGGGCTTTCCCGCGAAATCACAGGTTCCGGCGCTTATTATTTTCTTGACGCGTGATTATTTTGCCAGTACAGCCTGAAAAACGCGTCGGTCGTGACGCTTACGGCTCGGGCGGCGTCCCGAGGGAGACGTACCCGGTATCCTCGACGAGTTTCTGCCCCTCCGGCGAAAGCATGAAGTCCACGATCTTCCGCGTGTTTGCCGAACGCGGACGCACCGAGACCATGTATGCCGTCGCGACCAGCGGATAGGTGCCGTTGCGGATGTTTTCGACGGTCGGCGCGACGCCGTCGATGGAGAGCAGTTTGATCTGGTCGTTGCGGAGCAGTTCCGTGGAGTAGTAGCGGAACGAAAAACCGAGCGCGGCTTTATAGTTCCGGTAGTTCGCCGTGTCGTTGATGATGTCGCCCATGCCGCCGAGACGGTCCTCCTTCAGCGGCGGCATGATCGGCGTGTCGCCCATCAGCTTCTGAAGCGTCGTCTGGCTGCCGCTGCCTTCGTTGCGCTGGAACGGGATGATCTTCGTGCTGAACGGCGCGCCGACCTCCTTCCAGTCCGTGATCCTCCCGCTGTAGATGCCCTTGATCTGCTCCGTCGTCAGGTTGTCCACCGGGTTTTTCGCGTTCACGTAGAAGACGAAAGCGTCCTTGCAGAACGGCGTCAGCTCGTATTCCAAACCGGCTTTTTCCGCAACTTCCTGCTGTTGTTTCGACGGCGCCAGCGCAAAGACCAGGTCCGAGCCGCCATTCAGCAGTGTCCCGTAGACATAGTCCGATCCATCCGTGCAGAGAAACTGGCGGTTCGTCGCGAGATATTTCGGGTACATCCCCTGCGCCATCGCCGCATAGATCGGGTAAAGCGCATACGCGCCGTCCAGCCGCGGATAGCGTTCCCCGGGATCAAGGGCATATTTCCCGGGTATCACCACCTTGGCAAGCTTGTTTCCCTCCGCGAACGGCCTGTAATCATGCCAGTTCACTTCCTGCTTCATCACCGGGAAACGGTCGACCGTCCACCATGTGTATGCGCGGAATCCCCCTCCGATGACCAGCGAAGCCGCAATAAGGCCGCAGGAAACGCGCAGGATTTTCTTCTTCTTCTGTTTCTCGACCGCATAGACAAACAGCCCCAAAAGCCCGAAGAAAAGCATGTTTATCACGATGAAATAAAAGAGGCGGTGCGCCGT
>Ga0310786_10011178_pt1 | contig 11227 bp, 10 predicted proteins | sample AusTroGonzalo_MG_FD_203881 | JGI IMG/M metagenome (GOLD analysis project Ga0310786, IMG submission 203881) | Bovine rumen microbial communities from tropical cattle in Woodstock, Queensland, Australia - Gonzalo_03 (v2) (version 2) | ecosystem: Host-associated > Mammals > Digestive system >...
CGCATCAGCCCTCCTTATTATATATATTATACATTTTGAGTCAGCGTTCACAACCCTCAACACTCCCATCAAAGCCATTCGTTAAAAAAAAGAAAATAAACAGAGATAATGAGGCAATATTGAGAAAAACTTTGTAATTTTGGCAGTCAGTTTGTAACCAATAACTTTAAAACAAAGTACAACACACTTATGGAAAACAACGCTCAGCTTATTGCACAGTGCGAGGCACTGGCAAAGCAGTGGCTCACTCCGGCCTTTGACGAGGAGACCCGCAAGGAAGTTCAGGCAATGCTCGACAACGAGGACAAGAGTGCCCTCATCGATGCTTTCTACCAGAACCTGGAGTTTGGAACTGGCGGTCTGCGCGGCATCATGGGTGCCGGCACTAACCGCATGAACAAATACATCGTGGGCATGGCCACACAGGGTTTTGCCAACTACATCAACAAGGCCTTCCCCGACATTCAGCCCAGCGTGGTCGTAGGTCACGACTGTCGCAACAATGGCCGTATGTTCGCTGAGACCGTGGCCGACATCTTCTCAGCCAACGGCATCAAGGTCTACCTCTTCGAGAGCCTGCGCCCAACGCCGGAGATCTCGTTCGCCATCCGTCAGCTGAAGTGTCAGGCTGGTGTCAACGTCACCGCTTCACACAACCCCCGCGAGTACAATGGCTACAAGGCTTACTGGGACGATGGTGCACAGGTATTGGCTCCGCACGATAAGGGCATCATTGACGAAGTGAACAAGGTGACCATTGAAGATGTGAAGTTTGAGGGCAACGAGGAGCTTATCATTCCTATCGGCGGCGAAATGGACTGGGACTATATTCAGGCCGTGAAGGAGGCGATGGTTGACCAGGACGTCATCCTGCGCCAGAAAGACCTCAACATTGTCTACTCACCCATGCACGGCACTGGCCGTGTCATCATCCCGATGGCCCTGCGCTCATGGGGATTCCAGAACATCCACGTGGTGCCCGAGCAGATGGTTATCGACGGCAACTTCCCCACCGTCGTTAGCCCCAATCCTGAGAATGCCGAGGCCATGACTTTGGGCATGAAACTCGGTACGAAGCTCAATGCCGACCTGGTCATCGCCTCCGACCCCGACGCTGACCGTCTCGCCATCGTCTGCCGCAACGCCAAGGGCGAGTGGGAGATTCTGAACGGCAACCAGACATGCATGATGTTCTGCTGGTACATCATTGCTAACAAGAAGAAGCTGGGTCAGTTGAAGGGCAACGAGTTCCTCGTAAAGACCATCGTGACCACCGAGGTCATCGCAGAGATTGCCAAGAAGAACGGCGTAGAGTACAAGGACTGCTATACGGGCTTCAAATGGATTGCCAACGAAATTCGCGTCAACGAGGGCGTAAAGAAGTACATTGGCGGTGGCGAGGAGTCGTTCGGTTTCCTGCCGTTCGACAAGGTGCGCGACAAGGACTCACCAGCCTCCATCTGCCTCATTTGCGAGATTGCAGCCTGGGCTCGCGACAACGGCAAGACTCTCTACGACCTGCTCATGGACATCTACGCTGAGTACGGTTTCTCACGCGAGGTGACCATCAACGTGGTACGTCCCGGCAAAACCGGCGCTGACGAGATTAAGCAGATGATGACCGACTTCCGCGCCAACCCACCGAAGGAACTTGGCGGTGCCAAGGTCTGCCTGTGGAAGGACTACAAGACCTTAGAGGCCAAGGATGCTCAGGGCAATGTGACCAAGCTCGACATGCCCGACACCTCGAATGTGTTGCAGTGGTTCTGCGAGGACGGCACCAAGGTCAGCGTGCGTCCCAGCGGCACCGAGCCGAAAATCAAGTTCTACACCGAGGTCAAGGACGCTTCGTTCAAGGGTGCTGCCGACTACGAACGCTGCACGAAGGCCGCAGAAGTGAAGATTGAGGCCCTGAAGAAAGATCTTAACCTGTAATTAACAAATTGGATTCAAAGAGTTGAAACAGTTTAAACGATACGCACTGACGGCGGTCATCATCGTGGTGGCCATCGTCAGTGCGAATTTTCTTTTCCCGAAGACCGATGCCGTGATGAAGGTGCTGGCCACGCCTGCCAACCGTACCGACATTCTTGGTATGATGCAGGGAAAGGCACAGATAGCCTCCACGCAGGTGGAGCTGCGCCGCATGGGCATCTATGACTCCGACACGAAAATCGTCTCGCTCAACCCCACAAACTGGAGACTGGGCCGCAGAACGTGTGTCGTTCCCGTAGACATGACCATCAAATACGGCATTGACCTGCGACAGATGAAAGAGAGCGATATTGAACTCGACACAGGCAATGTGGTGCGCATCCGCCTGCCTAAAGCGACCATCATCGACTACAGCACCGAACAGCGCACCAACCACAGAGACATCATCACCATCAGTACCTTGGCACGCAGCGAAGTGGGGGAACAGACTATTCAGGCCATCAAGAACCGTGTCAGCCAGGAAGTTCTGGCCGACACCACCATCTTCCGCGACCTCGCCGTAGAGATTGAGGGCAACACCAAGGCGGTATTCCGTTCCATGCTGAGCAGTATGGGACTGCGGGCAGAGTTTGTTGATTGATCAAAGGAAAAACTTTTTAGACTATGAACCACAACATCTCCTACAAACAGCTCCTGCCCGCCATTCTGAAATACGGCACCATTCTGGCCTGCCTTGCCACAGTGCTCTATGTCTTCAACCGCTGCGCCAGTTATTTCGACGACGGCGACGAGCTAAAGCTTGAGCCTACGGCCACCACCATTGAGGACATTAAGCCGATTGGCGAGCTCTATGCCCTGACGGCCATCACCGAAGAATATGAAATCGATGTCATGGAAGATGTCCGTCTCTTCCATACCACCTACCCCAAGTGCATCCAAACGTTGCGCCAGCAGGTAAGCTTCGTGCTCGACCTTGACAGCGTCAGTTACCAGCCGATTGAAGGAACCGATACGGTGGTAGTCAGCCTGCCGCACCTACGGTTCATCCAGTCAAACAAGGGCGGCACGTTTCTCTGCGAGAGCGAGCGTTCCGACTTCGATGCCACACGCCTCATCAACATGGTGGAACGCAACATCCGCAAGAAATACGCCACTGAGGCCAACTACCAGCGGGCCATGCAGAACGTAAAGCAGGTGCTGGAAGCCTTTGTACGCCAGGCGGGTCGCATCCCAAGATTTGAAAACAAGTAATCATTACAATATTCCTATGAAACACTTTACACTTTTGGCACTTTTTGCTATGACTGTTCTTGCTTCTTGCAACAACAAGACCGCTCCACAGGTCAAGGACGTCATCGACCATCAGTACGACTCGTTAGTAAACTGCCTCACCGACCTGCCCACCGACTTCGCAGCCCTCGACTCTGCCAGCCTCGACTCCGTGGCCAACGTGTTAGCTGCCATCAAGTGGCAACCCATAGCCGACGGTGGTCAGTTGGAAGTGGAGAAGAAAGCACTCTACCTGCAGAAAAAGAAAGACATTGCCATCCTCTTAGGCGAGGAGTTCAATCGTCTGGGCCGCTTCCCATCGAAGCTCAACGCTGCCAACCTGCTGATGCAGATTGAACAGCTTGACGACTAACAGACAGACATAAAAGCTTCATACATCAAACTTCAAACAACCGCAGATGAGTTCCAGCCATCTGCGGTCTGTTTCATCAAATGTACCAAGGTCCGTACTGTCTATGTCGAGCACAGCAATGACCTGACCTGCCTTCCCGAAGACAGGCACGACTATTTCCGACCGCGAAAGGCTACTACAGGCGATATGCCCAGGAAACTGCTCCACGTCGGGCACGACAATCGTTTCACGACGCTGCCACGCTGTGCCACAAACGCCACGGCCATAACCAATATGCATACATGCTACTGAACCCTGAAACGGACCGAGCAGCAGCTCGCCATTAATTTCGTCTTTCGGTGAGGCACAGACTCTGTAGAACCCCACCCAAAAGAATCCCATTGCCTCATGAATGGCAGCCGCCACATTGGCCATGATACAGATAGAATCGGTCTCACCTTCCACAAGGGCTTTGACTTGTCCAGCCAATTGAATATAACGTGCCTCCTTGTCCTCGGCGGATAAATGCTCTTTTCTTTCTTTGTCCATAGATTTTTCAAATTAAGGGGTCATTGCCCAGGCTGCAAAAGTAATCATTTTCTTTTATACGGCCAAGCTAACTAACCACTATTCTCTCGCAAAAAGAATGAAAAATGACAATTTATTTGCTCCATAGTCAACTTTTTACTACCTTTGCACGCACATTGTAACTATCGAAAGACATGAGCAAAGGAAAATTAGCCAAGTTTGCCGACATGGAGACATACGAGAACGTCTTCCAGTACCCCTACTCGGTGGTGAGCGACGTTCCTTTTCCTATGCGCGGCCTGTGGCACAGGCAATATTTCAACAACCAAAACCCCATCACGTTGGAGTTAGGTTGTGGCAAGGGTGAATACGCCGTGGAGTTGGCCCGACAGACACCCAACCGAAACTTCATCGGCGTGGACATCAAGGGAGCCCGCATGTGGACTGGTGCTACTCAAGCTCTGCGTGACGGACTGAAAAATGTTGCCTTCCTGCGCACGAACATTGAAATCATCGACCGTTTCTTCTCTCCCGGCGAGGTGGACGAGATATGGCTCACCTTTAGCGATCCGCAGATGAAGAACCCACGCAAGCGCCTCACTTCCACGTTTTTTCTCAACCGTTACCGCCATTTCCTTACTGACGGCGGTATCATCCACTTGAAGACTGACTCCAATTTCCTTTTCACCTACACCCGTCTGCTCATTGAGAAAAACGGTCTGCCTCTCGAAGCCTGTACAGAGAATCTCTATGCGGATGTTAATTCTCAGTCCTCAATTCTCAATCCTCAACTCACTAACATCAAGACCTACTACGAGCAAATGTGGCTTGATCGTGGTCTCAACATCCGCTACCTGCGTTTCAGCCTGCCCCACAATGGAGAGTTGCAGGAACCCGATGTTGAAATTCCCCTTGACGACTACCGCAGCTACCACCGCACTAAACGAAGCTCGCTCGACGTAGCAAAGTAAAGAACTATAGAACATCTATGAAGAAGATTATTCAGCCTTGCTTTTTATTCATTCTCTGTTTGTTTTGCTCCAATCCCATAGGGGCACAACAGCTGACAGTTACTGTCGACTCGGTGGGGCAATTGGCCACTCAACTGCCAGACAGTGTGCGGTTCACAATGAGTGAGCTCAAAATATGCGGTCCTCTCAATGGCACCGACTTGAAGCTGATTCAACAGATTGCCAATCGCACCAAGGCAAAGAAAGACGGTGAAGCTGTACTCACAGCCATCGACCTGTCGGAAATCACTATCCAGGAAGGCCGGGGCAGTATTCGCACAAGAGAAAACCAACTGCCAAGTGACCTGTTCTCAGGCTGTAAGACCCTGCAACACGCGGTGTTACCCGACGTCTGTACTGAGGTGAGCCAAGGTTGTTTCTCAAACTGCTCAGCCCTAAAAGAGGTGGTAATTCCAGAAGGCGTGCTCACTGTGGGCGACAACGCCTTCAACAAATGCACCGCCTTGGAGGAACTGCGCCTGCCGCCGCAGTTGACGACCATCGGCAAGAACGCTTTCAGCGGCTGTGCCGCCCTGCGCTCGATGGATCTCCCCGAGACAGTAGAGAAGTTGGGCGCATCAGCCTTTGCCGACTGCCGCCAGCTGGAACGCATCAAGCTGTCGGAGTGCCGTATCACAGAAGTGAACGTCAGCACGTTCATGAACTGCGAACGGTTGGAGGAGATTGAGCTGCCCGCCTCAGTAAAACTGATTGACAATGACGCTTTCAAGAAATGCGTGGTCCTGGAGAAAGTGGAGACAGCCAAGCCTGTGGGTGAGATCGACAACAGCGCTTTCGAGGGCTGCACCGCCCTGCAACAGATAGACCTCACAGCCGTCACACGACTGGGCAGCGATGCCTTCAAGGGCTGCACCAGTCTGAAGAGCGTAGAGATGGAGAATGTTAAGAAGATAGGCAGCGGAGCCTTCGAGGACTGCAGCAGCCTCTCCACGGTAAACATAGACGGCTCACTCGATGCCATTGCCACCGAGCTGTTCCGCGAGTGTGCCAGTCTGTCGGAAGTGGTTCTGCCAGCGTCGGTCAAGCAAATCGGCTCGCACGCCTTCAGGGGCTGTAAGTCGTTGACAGGCATTGACCTGCCTGCCTCGCTCAACCGCATCAACGACCATGCCTTCGAGGAATGTGTCTCGCTGCGCAACATCCATATCCCCGCCCAGGTGAAACAGTTGGGCAGCAGCGCCTTCGAGAATTGCACGTCACTCGACAGTATCTACATGCAGGGCTTCATCGAGAAGATTGAGACCGATGTCTTCCGCCGCTGCCACTCACTACGCATAGTCGTGCTGCCCGTTTCGGTAAGGAGCATCGGCAGCAATGCATTCCAGGAGTGCGCCTCGCTGACCAAGATTGAGCTACCCGTATCGTTGACGAGCATTGCCGATGACGCTTTCGAGAAGTGCACGTCACTGACGACGCTCATTGTGCCTCCCGCCTGCACATCGATAGGCAGTTCGGCTTTCCGCGAATGCAGCAACCTGACGCGCGTCGAACTGCCCGCCACTATTAAGAAGTTGGGCGGTAGCACCTTTGCCAAGTGCGTGTCACTACGTGAGCTGATAGTCAACGCCCCCAAGCCACCCAGCATTTCCGGCAACACCTTCAAGGGTGCCTCCTCCACCATGCGTGTGGTGGTGCCAAAAGGATCCAAGGACAACTACCGCGACGACAAGCAGTGGAGCAAGCTGTCCCTCATCGTGGAACAACAATAATAATCTTCAACAAAAACATACAAGACATGAGAGACTTATTCCAAGCCTATCGCACCTTCTTCGGTAAGGGCGATGCACTCTACCAGCTCTTTGCGCCCTATCGCATCTGTCCGTTGGGTGCTCACGTTGACCACCAGCACGGCCTTGTCACTGGTTTTGCCTTCGACAGCGGCATCGAGTTTCTTTTCTCTGCCACTGAGACGGGCAAGGTGGAGATGGCCTCGCTATCGTTCGAGGGCCTGATGACGTTCAATGTCCAGCGTCCTGTGGACGAGAAACAGGAGAACTGGGGCGACTATCTGCGTGGTGCCGTCTGGGCCCTGCAGCAGGACTTCCAACTTAAGATTGGCGTTCGTGGCATCGTACAAGGCTCTATGCCCATCGGTGGCCTCTCGTCATCAGCAGCCCTGCTCTGCGGTTTTGTCATGGCCATTGACAAGGTAAACCAGTTGGGACTGACGAAGATGCAGATCATTGAGTATGCCAGCCGCGCCGAGCGCAACTACGTCGGACTGAACAACGGTATCCTCGACCAGGCCTGTGTGGTGCTCTGCGAGAGCGACAAACTGCTGTTCCTCGACACCCGCACATCTGAATACAAACTGCTACCTTTCGGCGACGGTCGCCAGCCATTGCCGTTCAAGTTAGGCATTTTCTTCAGCGGTGTCACCCGTAAGCTGACCGGTACCGACTACAACCTGCGCGTCAGCGAATGTAAGACCGCCGCATGGATTATGCAGGCTTACGAGAACGAGCACCTGAAAGAACTGCAGGACACTCGTCTGCGCGACGTAGACGAAGAGGTGTTCAAGAAGTACGAGGATCGTATGCCGGAGCGTTTTGCCAAGCGTGCCCGTCACTTCTACACCGAGTGCGACCGTGTGGAGGACGGCGTGAAAGCCTGGCAGAAGGGCGACATCAAACAGTTCGGCGAGTACATCTTCCAGAGCTGCGAAAGCTCCATGAACAACTACGAATGTGGCTCGCCCGAGCTCATTGCCCTCTACAAGATTCTGCGTCAGACAGAGGGTGTCTATGGTGGCCGTTTCAGTGGTGCCGGTTTCAAGGGTGCATGCATCGCCCTCGTCGACCCCGACAAGGAGGACAGCATCCGCGAACACGTCACCAATGAATACCTGAAACAGTACCCACAGTATCGCGACTCTTTCGAGCTGTTCTTCTGCGACCCCGCCAACGGAGTAGACTTCTTGTAACCCCCTAAAAATGAAAACAATAGTAATAGCCGCCGGTTACGCCACCCGATTGGGTGAGCTGACCAAGAACTTTCCCAAGCCGTTGCTGAAGATTGGCGACAGCAGCATCCTTGGACGTATGCTCGATGACATCGACACCATCCCCGACATCGACGAGCACATTATCGTGACCAACCACAAGTTCGCCCCCATCTTCCAGGAGTGGGCTGCCCAGCAGCACTATACCAAGCCCATCACCATCATCGATGATGGCACGGAGACCAACGACACCCGCCTTGGCGCCGTCTGTGACCTTCTGCTGGCCATGCAAAACCTCACCACCACCTCACCCAAGGAGAAAGAGACCGGGGGTGATACAGATTTACTCGTCGTCGCCGCCGACAACATTCTCTACTTCAAGTTCCAGGAGTTCGTCGACTTTTTCAAGGAGAAGAAGACCTCCTGCATCATGTGCCACGAGCAGCCCAGCATCGAGAAGTTGCAACGCACGGGCGTCATCGTGGTCGATGACCAGTGGCGCGTGCTCAACATGGAGGAGAAACCGCAGGAGCCGAAGAGCCACTGGGCCGTCCCACCTTTTTATATATATAAGAAGGAGGACCTCGACCTCGTCCGCCATTCCGTAGAGAACGGCTGCGGCAAAGACGCCCCCGGCAACCTGGCCCACTACATGGTGGACCACACCACCATGCACGCCTGGAAAATGAGTGCCGGCCGGTTCGACATCGGATCGCTCGACACCTACTACGAGGCCCAACGACTTTTCTCATAATTATCCGGCTGCTTCAATCCCGTAGCAGCCCTAACAACATCATTCACATGACACCCATCAACTTAGAAAACAAGAACCTCTTCGTGACTGGTGCCGCTGGTTTCATCGGCAGCAACCTGGTGAAGCGTCTGCTGAAAGACACACAGACCGCCCATATCATCGGCATCGACAACATGAACGACTACTACGATGTCACCCTTAAGGAACATCGTTTGGAAGAGCTGAAAGACCCGCGTTTCACCTTTATCAAGGGCGACATTGCTGACCGTGCTGTCATCGACAACATCTTTGCTGAATATAAACCCGCTGTGGTCGTTAATCTGGCAGCTCAGGCCGGTGTACGCTATAGTATCACCAACCCCGATGCCTATATCCAGTCGAACCTCATTGGTTTCTACAACATCCTCGAAGCCTGCCGTCACTCTTACGACGAGGGGAGAACGGGTGTAGAGCATCTTGTCTACGCCTCATCATCAAGTGTCTACGGCTCCAACAAGAAGGTCCCCTACTCTACCGATGACAAGGTTGACAACCCCGTATCACTCTATGCCGCCACGAAGAAGAGCAACGAACTGTTAGCTCACTCCTACTCGAAACTCTACAACATCCCCTCCACGGGCTTGCGCTTCTTCACCGTCTACGGCCCAGCCGGACGGCCTGACATGGCCTACTTCGGTTTCACTAACAAACTTGTGAAGGGTGAGACCATCCAGATTTTCAACTACGGCAACTGTAAGCGCGACTTCACCTACGTTGATGACATCGTGGAAGGCGTGGTACGCATCATGCAGGGTGCCCCTGAGAAGAAAAACGGCGAAGACGGTCTGCCCCTGCCCCCATACAATGTCTATAACATCGGCAACTCGTCGCCTGAGAATCTGCTCGACTTTGTCGACATCCTACAGCAGGAGCTGGTGCGTGCCGGCGTGTTGCCCGAAGATTACGACTTTGAGGCCCACAAAAAGTTAGTGCCTATGCAGCCCGGCGATGTGCCCGTAACCTTTGCTGACACCAGCGCCCTTGAACGTGACTACGGCTTCCGACCCAGCACCCCGCTCCGTACCGGTCTCCGTGCCTTTGCAGAGTGGTACGCAAAGTTCTACCAATAAGCGGCATTTTACGCCGCTCAATTTGTAGCTCTGATGGTTACTTTTCTGGTGGCAGTTCCCTGATGGACGATGTAGATGCCCGAAGGAAGGTGGTTTAGATTGCTACCGCAAGGCTTGCCCTGAAGGGAATAGACTTGATAGGGCTGGGAGAAATCAATGTGTGTACGGGAAACGGCATTAGGAACGTAGACGTAGTTCAGCTTCCGGTCCATCCATGCAATGCGCTCCTTCATGAAACGGCGCACGTTCTGGACCTCAGCCTTATAGCTACCCCAAATACGGGGGTTCTGGTGTACTTTCTCGTTCATGATGGGCCAGCGCTTGAAGTTCAGCTGCTGCGACTGGTCAAGCACCTCTTCCAGACTGTCAATGAAGGCCACCATATTTTCCTCGGTCAGGCCGTTCTGACGGGCTTCATCCCAGATCTCAACCATTTGCGCACGTGAGGTGGCATCTTTTACCACGATATTGTCGACAAAGGATTTCATGTTGCCGGCGCTGCTGCCCCCGCTGCGATAGATGTAGTCGGTTTTATTGTTCACAGGATAGGTGCGGTCATCGTTCTCAAAGGCCAAGTCGAAGTCCCATACCGGCCCGGTATAGAATAAGTCGTCGCCACGGTCCTTATACATAAACACACTCCAGTAGGTGTCGGTATTGCCCGACAACTCGCCCACGAGGAAATGCCTCAGGAAGGTGTTCCTGTCCAAACGGGTGCGCCAGCTCCTCTCCATCGCATTGAACTGCGAGCGGATGTATTCAAATTGATTGCTGGTGATAGAGTCTTCGTCAGGCGATTTGATGCTGACAGGTGTTCCTTTCGCTGACGAGAACCATGAGGCTTCGTTGTAGGCGTAGGCGTCGACCTCAACAAGATAGCCTCCTGTCAGTTCGACTCCCGTATTGTCCTGCGGGGTCATCTCTTTTATGTCCACACGTCCCTTGTGCACCTGAATCTGGTCACACAGCTGGTAACATCCTTTATACTCGCCGTTGAGCAGCACATCGACGACTGTTCCGTATGGTGTATAAGGCATGCCCATACGATGGCTCAGTTCGAAAGCCAGCAGGTTGCGCATCAGCGTCTTGTCACCATAATTATTTATGAGTGTCCATTTCTTTGCCTTTGAGGGGGCATCGAGCACACGTTGCTTCTTGTCGAACTTAATGCGGTAGGGTTTCTTGGGGAAATCGCGCGATGCGTTTCCACGTTCCCGGATAGTGCCTGACTCTGACAGAAGACATGAGGCCTCCCCCTGTCCTTCTGAAGGAGGGGAGATGATTGTCAGCTGAGAAACAATCTGGTGC
>Ga0310786_10011180_pt1 | contig 11226 bp, 4 predicted proteins | sample AusTroGonzalo_MG_FD_203881 | JGI IMG/M metagenome (GOLD analysis project Ga0310786, IMG submission 203881) | Bovine rumen microbial communities from tropical cattle in Woodstock, Queensland, Australia - Gonzalo_03 (v2) (version 2) | ecosystem: Host-associated > Mammals > Digestive system >...
TAAAGAGCGTCGCCGCCACATCCGGCAGGTAGGCTTCGGGGCTGGCTTTTGCCAATTGTCGGCGAATCTCCAACGCCTCGCCGTATTCCTTCTCTGCGTTTCCGTGTTTGCTTGTAGCGCTATGGAGATTGCCCAAATTGTTCAGCGTCTGCGCCACATCCGGTAGGTAGGCTTCTGGGCTGGCTTTCGCCAACTTACGCCGAATCTCCAACGCCTCGCCGTATTCCTTCTCTGCCTCGCCGTGTTTGCCTGTATTCCAATGGAGAATGCCCAGATTGTTCAGCGTCTGCGCCACATCCGGTAGGTAGGCTTCGGGGCTGGCTTTTGCCAATTGTCGGCGAATCTCCAACGCCTCGCCGTATTCCTTCTCTGCGTTTCCGTGTTTGCTTGTAGCGCTATGGAGATTGCCCAAATTGTTCAGCGTCTGCGCCACATCCGGTAGGTAGGCTTCTGGGCTGGCTTTCGCCAACTGGCGGCGAATCTTCAACACTTCTTCATACACACATAGTGAATCATCGAATTGATTGTTATTCTGAAGGAATAGGGCTTGCTTGAAAAGCAAGTCAGCAAGTTCAGAATCAGCATAGCAATTCCGAGCATGAAGCACTGCCTTTTCATATAGTTCCTTGCACTCATTAAACCAATTCTTTACTTTTGCAACAGACAAATATTGGATACGCAGAATGATAGTTTCAATCGCAGCACGATATTTGTCTTTTGCTTTATCAGCCAATGCTCTCGCACTATCAAAATCCGCATTGCATTGCGCCGCCTCAGCCAAAATTTCCTCACGGTTCAATATGGCAAGTGCTTCATAATAATTGCCTTCGGCAAATTGTTTTTGAGCCAAAGCAACCTTTTCATTGTCAGGGTCAGAAGTGGTAATCCTTGTAATGGTTTGAGCCATTTCTATTAGGTTATTTTCAAACTTTTGGAGTTCTTTCTTTTTCTCGGATAACTGTTTTTTAAACAAAGGAATACTAGTATTATCTGAATTTGTACTTTCTAACAGACGCAAAGCATTATCCAAATCTGAAACTTCTTTGCTCAACTTCTGGTATGGCTTGTTGTTATAAGCCAAAGATAGATTGGAGATATTGCCCATTTCCACTCCATCCAACATTATCTTGGATTCATGAGTGGACAATTTGGCACTTGGGACATTTTTGTCAATGAAAAACAACAGAAAATCGTTCTCAACACTTTCAATGTCACGATACGAGGCATAGAATTTTTCGCCATGCTTTTTTGCAAAACCATTCTTGACTTTTTTTAGTTTTTCAAATTCTTTTTCCCCCTTTTTATCCTTCGGTATATCACCATCTTTCACATCTTTGAAATAAACAACCAATCTGGAAAGTTTTCCTTCTCCAAAACGTTCCTTATATGCAATCTCCAATTCTTCTTTGCTGTATTTTCCAACCTTTCTCCAAAACAGGACTATGCACTCGTCACAATCTTTCAGAATCTTGTTATATTCATCCTGGCTACGTTTATCAGGTAAAGCAGGGTCCGCAAATTCCCATGCCTCCACATCAATCTGAAAACCAAATTTTACGAGGACTTTGTTTATTTTGATTGTGTATTGGAAAACTCATCCCTTTCGTCTTCCAATTCATTGCTACTGGCCAAAAAAACCTTATAGTGATTCAATTGCTTTGTTTCCATAATTTTATTTGAACAATTTAATGTGCAAAAATAAAGTATTTTTCTAGCTTTTTTAACCTTATCTCAAAAAAACTCAACCGCTGCCCAACATCCTAATATCCCTAATTATTCCGAATCAATTCTATCAACCCCTCCAAATCTAAATCCTCCGATTTCACCGTGATTTGCGCCCGTTCATAGAATGGCATACGAGCCGCATAATGCTGGCTGACAAATTCCATCAATTCGGCCTCGGTCTTGCCTCGGGCTAACGGACGCTTGTGCCTGGAATGGAGCACTCGGTCGACGGCGGCGGCAGGACTGATGCGCATGAAGACGGTCAGACCGTGCTGGTTCATCCAGTCCATGTTGTCGAAATAGCAGGCCGTGCCGCCACCCGTGGAAATGACGACTTTGTCAAGGCTCTCGGTGCTTTTCAAGATTTCTGATTCCAACTTGCGATAGAGCGGCTCGTCATATTTCTGGAAGAAATCGTCAATGGAGATACGGTATTTTTCCTCGAAGAGGGCATCCGTGTCGGCCACCTCCCAACCGAGGCGGTGGGCCAGCCGCTTTGCCGCGGTGGTCTTGCCCGCTCCCATGTAACCGACAATGTAGATTTTATCCATTAATCATGTGATACTGACACATCTGCAATTTCCCGTCGCCATCGCGCAAATGCATCCCGTTGCCTTGGCAATAGCGCCACACCTTGCATTTCGCACATTGGTCGGTCTTCATCCATTTGCGGTCGCGATAGACCTGGAACTTGTTCTGCCACACGTTCCAGAAACTGTCCTTGTAGATATTGCCTTGGTGGTAGTCGCTGCGAATGCTCAAGCAGCCCGAGATGGAACCGTCAGCCAGCACCGAGGCGATATTGATGCCCGCGCTGCACGAATAGTAATGGTTGCGCACCTCGCCCTCGTATTGGCCGAGGAAACCGTCGCAGCCATAATCAGCCCTGATTTTTCCCTGCAAGCGTGTATCCTTGATAAACTCCATCATCTCAACGAATTGCGCGTTGGAGAGCTTCAGGTCGGGGTCGTTGGCGGCGCGTCCCGAAGGAAACACCGTGAACAAACGCCACCGTTTGATACCCAAAGAAATCAGAAAGTCGCGGAACTGTGGCAAGTATTTGATAGTGCGCTGGTTAACGCAGGTGATGACATCCCAGGTGAGGCCAGGATGTTGTTTCAGTCCCTCCACAGCGCGCAGTACGTTCTTGTAGCTCATGGGGTTGCCGCGCATCCAGTTGTGGTCTTCCTCGAAGCCGTCGAAACTCACGGCGATGCTTTTCAGACCCGCACAGACAAACTCGTTGAGTTTTTCGGGCGAGAGCAACATGCCATTGCACACCATACCCCACACGAAACCGCGTTTGGTGATTTCTTCGCCACAATGCGCCAAGTCGTTGCGCATGGTAGGCTCGCCACCCGTGGTGATGACCATCACCTTGGCAGGATCTTGGTGGGCGCGCACCTCGTCAAGGACTTTGAGGAAATCCTCAAGTGGCATGTCGTCTTTCTCGGAAAGCATACGACAATCGGAGCCGCAATGCCTACAGTTGAGGTTGCAGCGCAGCGTACATTCCCAAAACAATTGATGCAACTCATGCTCGTCGATGCGCTGTTGCAGCACCGCATGGTTGAGTTCGAGCATGATACGTTTATGCAGACCGAGTCTATTACCCATGGTCTTATTCAGCCTCTTCAGGTACCGGGACACCATACAAGGCCTCCACCTTGCCGTCATTGATCTTTGAGCCTTCGGGCTGGTTAAGGTCGCGGAGTTCCTTGCGCAAAGCGTCCACTTCATTCTTCATGCGCTGAGTCTCACGACCGTACTCCTCGATGATTTCGGGGGAACCATAGACGCAGGCGCCCTCACGACGCATGATGGCTTTCTGAAGGTCTGAGATTTGTTCCTGAAGCTCCACACGGCGGGCGCTCTTCTCTAAGTCGACATTCTCACCTAACTTATAGTTGATGGAGTCGAGTTGGCTACGCAGGCGATAAGTCTCGACCGCATAATCGGCCATAACTTCTGGGGAGCCATAGACAGCGGCCATCTCACGCTTCTTGAGGATTTCTTGGATGGAGTCGCGCTCCGCAACAAGCTGCTTACGTTCCTGCTTCGACAGGCCCTTGGAGGTGCAGCAGGCGGTCAGGAAAGCCAGTCCCGACAAAGCACTGATCCAAACAGTTCTAACTATTTTTTTCATGGCAAAATGGTGTTATAACGGGGCAAAGATAAAAGTTTTTCGGCAAACGGCAGGTTTTTTCAGATTTTTATCCTCCAGAAACCGCGCATCAGGGCATCCCACCAACGGGCAGGCAGCAGGGCGTGGGACCAGACGATGGTAGTGGAGAATCTACCCACACGGTAGCGCGCCTTGGGATGACGGCTGTTGACAGCGCGACAGATGGCCTTGGCCACCACGGCAGGCTTCGAGAGCAGGCTCATGTGGTATACTTTGTCTAATGTCTCCGACTCGCGCAACGCAGCTCCTTCATAGGCTGTGCCTTTCGAGCTTTCGGCCAAATGTTTTGCGGCAATGACACCCCATTCGGTCTTGATACCGCCTGGCTCAATCATCACCACATCAACGCCAAAAGGCTTCATCTCCATGCGCAAAGCGTTGCTGAAGGCCTCCACCGCAAACTTCGACACGTTGTACCACGCCCCGAAATACAGCACGGCCTTGCCCGCCACCGAAGCGGTGTTGATGATACGTCCCCTGCCCCGCTCGCGCATCATGGGCAGCACAAACTGACACAGGCGCGCCAAACCAAACACGTTGACTTCCAACTGTCGGCGCGCTTCCTCCATGGTCACGTTCTCGATGGCACCGAAATAGCCGTAGCCCGCATTATTAATCAAAGTGTCGATACGACCTTCCGCTTCAATGACCCGCTGCACACCTTCCTGCATTGACGTTTCATCGGTGAGGTCCATTTTCAGGACGTTGACGCCATATTCGCGCAAAGGCTCCATCAGCTCGGTGCGGCGGGCGGCAGCATACACCTTGTGACCTTGCTGGGCCAGCATCTGTGCCGTGTCGAAGCCGATGCCGCTGCTGGCACCGGTAATCAATATCACTTGCTGTGATTTCATAGGATTCTTTTGATTTCAATGAGATTGCAAAAATACAATATTCCCACAAGTTATCAACAACCCATGTTGAAAAATTGTTGAAAAAACCATGGTTTACAATGCGTTTCGTTCAAGGGCAATTCCCTAATTTTGACACTTTCATTAATTGGGAGAATTGTACCCATAATTTTTGAATTAAATCATTAAGTATCAAATAATTAAAATCTTATTCTATGAAAAGAAAACTGACTTTTTTGTTGACAGCGCTTTTGCTGTTGACTGGAATGACCTCTTGGGGTCAATTGAGGACAGAAGCCTCCATTGACTTTTCCCAACAAGGTTATGAAAACGCACAAGCCATTGAATCGGCAGTTATTGACGACAATGTGTCTGTCTACTTTTTCAAAGGCACAAACAGCAATGCGCCGAAGTATTACACTTCAGGAACTGCCATCCGTTGCTATGGTGGAAATTATTTTACCGTTGAATCCACTTCGGGCAATATCACATCCATCACCATCACTTTTGGATCTAGTGACGGTAGCAATGCAATAACCACTGATGTTGGCACGTTCACCTCTCCCACGTGGACAGGAACATCATCATCCGTCACTTTCACCATTGGAGGCACCTCGGGAAATCGCCGAATTAAAGGACTTACCATCAATTATAGTTCTGGCGGCGGCCAAGAAACCGTGGCCACCCCGACCTTCAGCCCTGCTGGCGGCACGTACTTTGAAGCGCAAAACGTGAGCATCAACTGCACCACCGAAGGCGCCACCATCCGCTACACTCTCGACGAAACCGAACCGACGGAGAGCAGCGCCGTCTACAACACGCCTATTAGCGTCAATACCACAACTACCATCAAGGCCAAGGCCTTCAAGAGCGGTTACACCGCTAGCAATGTCGCCACAGCTACCTATACCTTCCCCTCCCTCATTACCATTGCCGAGGCGAGAGCTTTGGCCAATAATGAATATGCTATGGTGCAAGGTATCGTCACTTTCATTGACGGCAAAAACGTCTATGTCCAAGATGCTACTGCCGGCATCGACCTTTTCCTTAATGCGAATGCTTCTGGCCTCAATTTAGGCGATGAGGTGAAAGCCTATGGTAAGAAAACCGTTTACAACGGCCTCGTCGAACTTACGGGCATTAATCAGAGTAGCAGTGCCTTTGCCGTCGTCTCTACAGGCAACACGCTGCCCTTGGTCGTGAAGACCATCGCCGAAATCATCGCAGGCGGAGCTGATGCACTGCAATGCACCCGTGTGAAGATTGAAAGTGCCACCATCGGCACCATCAACACCAGTGGAAACACTCCGTTGACACAAGGCGAGAACAGCGTCAATATTTACAAAGTGCCTGCTCTGACAGGTATCGCAGAAGGCGACGAAGTGGATGTCATCGGTGTAGTCGGATACTATAACAACGCACAAATCCGTGTGGCCAACGCCGCCGATGTCACCCTTTCCTACATCCCCGACCCGCAACTCGCCGTTTCTACCTCCTCGTTGTCCGACTTCCGCTACATCTACGGTAACGGCCCGTCCACCTCTAAAAACTTCACCGTTTCGGGTAGCGACTTGGCTAACGATGTCACTTTGACCGCTCCAACAAACTATGAATTAAGCCACAGCCCCAGCAACGGCTACTTCGATAGCGAGACCCTATCGCCCGTCAGTGGCACCTTGGATGAAACCACGATTTACGTCCGCCTGAAAGCCGGATTGGAAGTAGGCGATTACACGGGCAACCTGACCATCGTCTGCGGTAGCTTGAGCCAAAGTGTCGCTTTGAGCGGCACCGTCAGCGAGCAACCCGTAGCCGCCGCCCCGACCTTCTCCCCCGCCGCTGGCAGCTTCATTACCGCTCAAACCGTCAGCATGAGCTGTGAAACCGAAGGCGTCACCATCTATTACACAACCGATGGTACTGAACCCACAGAAAGCAGCTACGAATACAGCGAGCCTATCACGGTAAGTAGCACGACCACCATTAAAGCCATCGCCGTGGTATCGGGTTACCAAAACAGCAGCGTCGCCGAGGCCTCCTACACCATCTACGAGCCAATCACTATCGCTGCAGCCCGCGCTTTGGAGAACGATGAATATGCCTGCGTGGAAGGTGTCGTCATCTTTATCGACGGCAGGAACGTGCACGTGCAAGACGCCACTGCCGGCATCGACCTCTACCTGACCAGCAATGCCCCGTCGAGCCTCCATATCGGCGACATGGTACGCGCCTACGGTAAGAAGACCGTTTACAACCATCTGGTTGAGTTGACTGGCATCAACGCCACCAACGCCGATGTGTTTGTCGTCCTTTCAACCGGCAACACCTTGCCCGAACCCGCCATTCAGACCATCGCCGAAATCAACAGCGACTTCGACGGCGGCAACATGATGCAGTCCACCCGCGTGAAGATTGAGACCGCCATCATCGGAACCATCAACACGAGCGGCAACACCACCATCTCCCAAGACGGTAGCAGCCTTATCATTTATCGTATTCCTTCCGTCCCTGGCATGATTGCCGGCGACTGGGTGACCCTCACGGGCGTCGTCAGCTGCTATAACGGCAACCTGCAACTGCGTGTTGTCAGTGCCAACGACGTGGAATACACCCACCGTCCCACTTTGACCGCCAACCCAACGTCCCTCACGGGTCTCGACTATGAATACGACCAAGGCGGTCCCTCCGACATCGCCAACTTCTACTTGACCGGCCAATACCTCTTGGACAACGTGCGTGTCTATCCCTCCGAGAATTTCGAGGTGTCGACTTTCGCCGGTAACTCCTTCGTGCCAGAGAATCCGGCCACCGTATTCAGCCAAGGTCATTTCACCAACATCAAGATTTATGTGCGCCTGAAAGCCAACCTCGACGGAGGCACCTACAACGAACAGCTTTGTGTTGTCTCACAAGACGCCGACACCCTCTTCGTCAACGTGACGGGTACAGTCAGCGGCGGCCCGCAACCTCCAGAGCCCCCGACGCCACCCACGCCTGGTGACGGCAACTACGTCCGCATCAGCGACCTCAGCAACCTCACCGAAGGTGCCTACGTGGTCTTTGCTGCCCGTTTCGACGACAACGCCACCGACTATTACGCCATGACCGCCTCCTCGTCGGGCAAACCCACAGGTGTGCTGTTCACTTCCGCCACCGCTAACGAAGACGAAGTGCTGCCTGCCTCTATCGTCGATGAAGAAGACAGCTATTACTGGACTGTCGGCGTGACCGCCAATGGTTACACCTTCACTAACGCCCTCGGCGAGCTGATTGGTTACAGCAGCAGCACTAACTTTGCCACGGGCGGTGACAACACCGAATGGACCATCGCTTTAGAGACTGCTGGCGAAAGTGCCATGGTACCCAATTACAATGGATTTGTCATCAGGAACTTGAACAACAACAACAGAGCTTTTGCCTTGAATAGCAACCACAATTTTGGTCCCTATTCCTTCTCTAACAACAGCAACAATAGTGGTTACAACTTCTACCTCGACCTCTTCGTGAAGACCGAAGGCGGTACCTGCACCGTGGCTGCCCCGACCTTTGACCCTGCTGGCGGTACTTACTACGAGGCCCAAGATGTCGTCATCAGCTGCACGACCTCTGATGCCACCATCTATTACAGTCTCGAATCCGAGAATGGTCCGTGGATTGAATACGAAGAAGCTATCACCGTCGATGAGAGCATGACCATCTGGGCCTACGCCGCGAAGGACGGCTGCAACGACAGCCCCGTTGCTGACGCTGCCTACACCATCCAACTTGGCTTCGTCACCATCTTCGACCAAGACTGGGAAGGCGAGATGAACGGCTGGACCTTCGTCAATGTGGAAGGCGAGATGGAATGGACTATCGCCTCCTACCAAGGCAACCACTATGCCTACGCCAACGGCTACAACCACGGCGCAAACGAAGACTGGTGCATCTCGCCCGTCTTCAACCTCAACGCATACAGCAACCCGTCGCTGAGTTTCCGTACCGCCACTAAGTTTGACGGCAACGTCCTGCAAGTGATGTTCTCCGACGACTACGACGGCGACCCGACCACAGCCACTTGGACCGAGCTGACCTGCGAACTCTCGACGGGTAATTACGAATGGGCTGAGTCGGGCAGCATCGACTTGAGCAACCTCAGCGGCGACAGCTGCTACATCGGCTTCAAGTACACCTGCGAGGAGAGCCAAGCCGCCGCTTGGGAAGTCGACGACATCATCCTCATCGGCCAGACCAGCGATCCAGTCGTAACTGTCACGCCTTTGACTCTGACAGGATTCACCTACATGGAAGGCAACGGCCCGTCGGACGAACAGAGCTTTACCGTGAGCGGCTTCAATTTGAGCGATACAGTTACCATCAACAACGCCGCTCACTACGAGATTTCGCTCACGTCGGGCACTGACTTCGACGCCCAAAGCACTATCCCTTTGGCACCCGTAGCTGGTAACATCGAGGAGACTACAATTTATGTCCGTCTGATGGCTGGTCTGGCCGTTGGCGACTACAGCAATGACGAATACATAACCGTGAACGGCGCCGATGTTGACAACATCACTGTAGCTTGCAGCGGTACTGTGACCGAGCAGCCTGTTCCTGGCGACGATTACGTGCGCATCAGCGAAGTGAGCGAACTCGCCGCTGGCAATCGCGTCATCCTCGCTGCACGTTACAACGAGACAGTCGATGCTTACCTTGCCATCCAGAACACCCTGTCGGGCGGCAAGCTCGGCACCACCGAGTTCACCAGCGCAATGAACGGCGATGACGAAATCATCCCTGCTGAAATCCTGCTCACCGAAGACGACTTCTACTGGACCGTGGACATCACTGCCGATGGCTACACCTTCACCAATGCCAACGGCGACGTGATTAGCTACAGCAGCAGTACCAACTTCAACTTCACTGGCAGCAACACAGCTTGGACCATTGAAACAGGTGTTTCTGATACCGCCTCTATGGTTCCCGAATACAACGGCTTCTTGATTGCCAATGCCACGACCAACAACCGCGCCTTTGCCATCCGTTACTACAACGAAGCCTACATCTGCGGTGCCTACTCAACCAGCAACATCAATAACAGCAATGCTGGCGAGTACAACTTCTTCTTAGACATCTTCATGCAAGGCGAAGGCGGCGTCCCGCCCACACCTACTGTAGCCGCACCTGTTTTCACACCTGCTGGCGGCACTTACTATGAAGCACAAGAAGTAACCATCAGCTGCGCGACCGAAGGTGCGACCATTTGGTACAGTCTCATTCCCGATCCTTATGATTGGCAGCAATACGATGGAACATCTTTTACCATTGACGAAGACACAACCATCTGGGCTTATGCCACAAAGGATGATTACAACGACAGCCCTGTTGTCAGCGCAGAATATATCATCCAAGACGACATCGTTATCATCTTCAACCAAGACTGGGAAGACGACTGGAACGGCTGGACTGAAGTCTGTGTTTACGGAGACTCGCTCTGGCGCATTGCCTCCTACCAAGGCAACCACTACGCCTATGCCAACGGATACAACCATCCTGCCACAGAGGATTGGCTCATCTCACCCTCCTTCGACCTCGACAGCTACAGCGACGTAGTACTGACCTTTGTCACGGCCAAGAACTACACTGGAGACACTCTTAAAGTGTACTTCTCCAATAACTACGACGAACAAAACCCGACTGGTGCCACCTGGGAGGAGCTTGAATGTGAACTCTCAACTGGCGGTTGGAACTGGGTGCCATCAGGCGAGATCAGCCTCGACCAATACAACGGCATGAACTGCTACATAGGCTTCAAATACACCTGCAACGACACCGTAGCAGCCGGTTGGGAAGTCGACGACATCATGCTTGTTTCGGGCACCAACACCAACCCGACCATCACGGCTACACCTAATGCTATCAACGGCCTCGACTACATCATTGGCGAAGGTCCGTCAGATTCGCAAAGCTATACCTTGACCGCCGCCAACCTCAACGGCGAAGGCAATATCACGGTAACGGCAAGCGAAGGCTTCGAAATCTCTTTGGATGATGAAGAATTCTTCGACGAGTTGCCGATTCCGTTTGCCGATGGCGTTATCACCGACCAACCTGTGACGGTGTATGTCCGTCTGATTGCTGGCCTTGAAATCGGCACTTATGAAGGCACTATTTCCCACGCTGGCGGCGATGCCTACGCTGAAGTTAGCGTTGCAGGCACCGTCCACAGCGAGAACGAGCCGTCTATGTCCGTCTTGATGCCACTCTACATCCAAGGCAACAATGGATCGAACAATAACCGTGTGCCCATGGCGGCTCCTGCCTATTTCCTGAACCTTGAACCCAATACCACATACCGTTACACCAACCAGTTTGTCGACTCGAACGACGGTCCCGAGACTGCTGGTGCTGGAAATGTGATCTATGCCGATATTGAAGGCTTCTACCGCAGCACCAGCCCAAGCTTGGCCACCGAAGGTGGTTATG
>Ga0310786_10011181_pt1 | contig 11225 bp, 12 predicted proteins | sample AusTroGonzalo_MG_FD_203881 | JGI IMG/M metagenome (GOLD analysis project Ga0310786, IMG submission 203881) | Bovine rumen microbial communities from tropical cattle in Woodstock, Queensland, Australia - Gonzalo_03 (v2) (version 2) | ecosystem: Host-associated > Mammals > Digestive system >...
CGATTACCTTTAGGTTGTTCGACCACGTTACCCAGCAGGAGCTTGATCTTGACTGTGAAAACACTGTTGAGTTTGTTAATGATGGCAGTATCGGTACTATTGGCAATTGGTTCCAATTCTCATTTGTTACTCAGGTTATCCATAACATCACTTCCGGCGACTGGAACGACCCGAACACCTGGGGTGGCACGCTTCCTGGCGATGATGCAATTGTTGAGTTGATTGACGATGTCACCATCGGGGAGAACAGTACCGTCGCCGTGGCTGACCTCACCATCACAGACGGTGTCCAACTTGTCATCGAATCAGGCTCAACGCTAATCGTTACAGGTGATTTGGTAAATGGCGATGAGAACGGCCTTGTCATTGCTGACGGTGCCCAGGTAATCAACACATCATCCGATGTGAAAGCCACTGTGGAAAAGGATATTTCCGCCTATACGGCAAAAGGCGGTGACGGCTGGTACACCATTGCCTCGCCGGTAGATAACATGGCTATTGCAGGAAGTGATTTTCTTACACCAGAATACGACCTCTACCGTTATAACGAGACAATCATTGGGGAAGAGTGGGAGAACTACAAATACTCCGGAAACACGGGCTTCACTACCTTCGAGAACGGTCGCGGCTACCTTTATGCCAACAATAACAGCTTTTCACCTGTCTTTACCGGTACACTCAACAACACTGATGTGACCTATGGTCTCACTTATACCGATCGCCCTGACGGGTTGAGCGGATTCAACCTCATTGGTAACCCGTTTCCTCATGCCATCTATAAAGGAAATGGCGGTGCCATCGACGACAATAACCTTGCCTCCGGCTATTATACGCTTGATAACGAAAGTACATGGCATACCCATACCTACGAAGATGCCATCATGCCGGGACAAGGTGTTTTGATAAAAACCACCTTGTCGAAGAATCTTACTATCGCTAAGAGCAATGCGGTAGCAACGGCTGAAACAAGTAGTGCCAAGGTTGCTGCCGGACGCTTGGACATCAAGGTCGCGGGCAATACCGGCGAAGACCGTGCTTTTGTGTATTTCAGCCATGGTATCGGTTTGGAAAAGATGAGCAGCCTCTCGGATCAGGTGCCTAACTTGTGGATTCAAGAGCAAGATAACAATTATGCCATTACCCATGTTGACAACAACTATGAGTCGCTTGACATTTGTTTCAGCAATAAGCTGGATGCCGACTTTACCATTTCATTCGCCACAAGGGATACCAACTTCAGCTATCTAAAGCTCGTTGATAACATTACAGGAAGCATTACCGACTTGCTGCAGCAACCTGATTATGCTTTTCATGCCACGGGCAACGAGGTTTATTCTCGTTTCAGACTGGTTTTCAAGGTGGCTACCGGGGTGGAGGAAACGGAGGATGAGGCTCCATTTGCTTATGTCAATAACGGTAAAATCATTCTCATCGGTGTTAACGAAGAGGCCGATCTGCAAGTCTTTGATATGACTGGCCGAACCGTGTCTGCTAAGAGCTTAAAGCCGGGTGTGTATGTCTTGCGTTTGATGAATGGTAATATGGTTAGAACTCAAAAAATGGTGATCAAATAAAAACCAAAAGCCATGAAAAAGTTGTTATTTACAATCGCAATCGTTATGGGTGTTGGTCTGTGTGCCTATGCACAAAACGGCGGCGGCCTTTTTGGATACGGCGAGGTGGCTGAAGAAGATGAAGAGAATGTTGTCGGCTCGGCTTGGTATAGCCTTAATCAGGAGGAAGACCTCGACATGGGACTCTTCACCAACCTGCGTACAACCTACAATACGCCCGGTCTGCCCACACATGGCCAAGACGAAAACCAGGACGCTCCGCTCGGCAGCGGCGTATTGCTCCTCATCGGCTTTGGTTCCGCCTACGCAATGAAGAAGAGAAAGAAGGATTAACCTTTTGGCATTGACGCATCGCTTCAATGCTTTTCTTTTTTACGTTTTCACTTGCGGTGTGATAATCTATAGAGAAAATTCGTTTTTCTTTCCTGATTTTTCAACACTTATCCTTATTTTTGCACCCGTTTTAACTTTTATTACCATGGAATCAACGAACAAACACTTCAAACGCTACACGGTAACTACCGCGCTGCCTTACGCCAACGGCCCCGTCCATATCGGTCACCTTGCCGGCGTCTATATCCCCGCCGACACCTACGTCCGCTACCTGCGAATGTGCGGCCAGGAAGTGCTGTTTGTCGGTGGTTCCGACGAGCACGGCGTGCCGATTACCATCAAAGCCGAGAAAGAAGGCGTGACACCTCAGGACATTGTCGATCGCTATCATGAGATCATCAAGAAATCGTTCGAGGAGCTGGGCATCAGCTACGACATCTACTCACGTACCTCGTCGAAGATGCACCGCGCCACGGCCCAGGAGTTCTTCAAGAAACTCTACGACGAAGGCAAGTTCATTGAGAAGGAGACGGAGCAATATTTCGACCCCGAACGCCAGAAGTTCCTGAGCGACAGATATATTGTCGGTACTTGCCCGAAATGCGGTGCCGATGGCGCATACGGTGACCAATGCGAGAAATGCGGCTCTTCTTTGAGCCCCGATGAGTTGATCAATCCACATTCGCAATTGAGTGGTGCGGCTTTGGTGAAGAAGCCCACCAAGCACTGGTATTTGCCTCTCGATCAATATGAACCTTGGCTTCGCGAGTGGATCCTTGAAGGCCATAAGGAATGGAAATCTAACGTCTATGGCCAAGTGAAAAGCTGGCTCGACGGCGGCTTGCAACCCCGTGCCGTCACCCGCGACCTCGACTGGGGCGTGCCCGTCCCGATTGAGGGTGCCGACGGCAAGGTGCTGTACGTATGGTTCGATGCACCGATCGGCTATATCAGCAACACCAAGGAGATCTGCGAACAACGTGGCGAAAACTGGGAGAAGTGGTGGAAAGACCCCGAGACCAAACTGGTGCACTTCATCGGCAAGGACAACATCGTGTTCCACTGCATCATCTTCCCCTGCATGATGAAGGCCTATGGTGACTACATCATGCCTGACAACGTGCCGGCCAACGAGTTCCTCAATCTCGAGAACGATAAGATTTCGACCTCGCGCAACTGGGCTGTTTGGCTCCACGAATACTTGCAGGAGTTCCCCGGCAAGCAGGATGTGTTGCGTTACGTTTTGACAGCCAATGCGCCAGAAACCAAGGACAACAACTTCACCTGGAAGGACTATCAGGACCGCAACAACAACGAGTTGCTGGCCATCTTTGGCAACTTTGTCAACCGCACTTTGGTTCTGACGCACAAATACTACGAAGGCGCCGTGCCGGCTTTGGAAGGACTGAACGATACCGATAAAGCTGCTGTTGAGGAGATGAACGGCTATGCGGCCAAAATCGGTCGTTTGATTGAGACCTACAAGTTCCGCGAGGCCCTTTCCGAGCTGATGAACCTGGCCCGCCTCGGCAACAAATACCTTACCGACAACGAGCCATGGAAGCAAATCAAGACCGACCCTGAACGCGTTAAGACCGTGATGGCCGTTTCGTTGCAGATTGTGGCGCACTTGGCCATTTTGAGTGAGCCTTTCCTGCCCTTCAGCGCGAAGAAGTTGCAACAGATGATAGGTTTGAAGATCAATGGTTGGAACGATGCTACCGAGACTGTTTTGCTGAAGGAAGGCCATGTCATCGGTCAGCCTGAGTTGTTGTTTGAAAAGGTTGAGGACAGCGTGGTGGCTGCCCAGTTGCAGAAGCTGGAAGACACCAAAAAAGCCAACCAGCTCAACGCTTGGAAGCCCGCCGAGGTGAAGCCTACAGTGAGTTTTGACGACTACATGAAGGTCGATATCCGTGTGGGTACCATACTCGAATGTCAAAAAGTGCCGAAGGCCGACAAGCTGTTGCAATTCCTCATCGACGATGGCATGCAGAAACGCACCATCGTGAGCGGCATCGCCAAGTACTACACTGAGCCTGAGAAGCTGGTGGGCAAGCAGGTGTGCTTCATCGCCAACTTCGAGCCACGCAAGCTCAAGGGCGTAGTCAGTGAGGGCATGATCCTTTCTGCCGAGGACAAGGACGGACGCTTGGTACTTCTGACACCAAGTGATTTGGTCACTCCTGGCTGCTCAGTGGGTTAATGACGGAATAAAGGCGTCCTCAATATGCTCAATTTCCGGCTCGCCGTCGGTGAACACGATGGAGATGATGTCGAATCGGACATCCACATCTAAGTTTTTGTGCCGCACATAGGCATCGGCTGCCCAAATCAGTAAATGTTGTTTGTTTAGGCCGACGGCAATATCCGGTTCGCCATAGTCGTCCGATTTGCGCGTTTTTACTTCCACGATGGCCAATACATCGTCAATCAATGCGACGATGTCGATTTCCTTATGGCCTGAGTGCCAGTTTCGTTCAAGGATTTGATATCCTTTGTTGGTCAAATAATCCACGGCGAGGTCTTCGCCAAGTTTTCCGAGTTGGTGAGGTTCAATCATTGGTGGTTATCTTAGTTTATTAATTTTGATATGGATTTTTTTATAAATAAATCTTATTTTTACTTGCGGGTTTAAAAATTATTCGTATTTTTGCCTCATCAATCGGTTGATGGTCGCAATGTGGTAGCGGCAATGGCTTGAAAAAGCCGTCATATTGAGGGTTCGACTCCCTTCACCGGTTCGGATAGAGCCTCGAGAGAGACTCCGACCGCCCTCGACCCTGCTTCGGCAGGGTCGTTTATTTATGGAAATATTAGAAATGTCTCCCCCAGTTTAATATAAACAAGGTGTTTGTGACATGATGAATTTAACCTTCCCTTGACAGCATCTTCCAAAAGGTTTATTGAAATAAAGGCCGGTATTTCCAAAAAAGCATCATCAGCCTGTCTAAAGGCTTCGCTAAGTCTGTTTTGTATTTTACGTTTTATTGTCTTTATATCGGATTCTTTGACATCCATCATGCTTTTACCATCCACAAATCTTCCTTTGAAATAATAATCGGGATTCTTGTTTATTTTCACCCCATCAGGAAAATACTCTTTCCTTAAGTTTTCAGCATTCTTTTGGGTGGGTTGAATAAGGGGGAGAATATAGATGTTCTCTTTTGTTTTTTCAGTTAAAAACCTAGCCATGCGGATATTCTCGTCTCGTTCGGAAGGCGGGCTTTGATTACTAATGTGTATATACTCATTATCTTTTTCTTGGTAATAGGATTCTGGATGCGGAGGAGTATCGCCGTAATTTTCATAGATTTCAACTATATTTTGATTATTTGACATTATTGCATTTAAATCAAGTTGCAAATATAGTTATATAATACATATATTAATAGTAAATTTAAAATTATTTTTATAATCTTGATAATCAAACAAATAAAAATCTTACTTTTGTAAATTCAAATAGATTCCAAATGAAACGCCAATTTTTTCTTTTTTTTACCTTATCTCTTTTGTGTTTCAGCTGTGTGAAACAGCAACAGGAAACCAAGGATACCGCAGATTATCTACATTATGTCAACCCAATCATTGGGACCAACGGCATGGGTCATACGTTTCCGGGGGCTTGTGCGCCGTTCGGCATTGTGCAACTGAGTCCTGATACCGATACCGTACCACATGACATCGACGGCAAATATCAGCCAAGGGTTTATGAGTATTGTGCGGGTTATCAACATAAGGACAGCACTATTGTGGGCTTCAGTCATACCCATTTCAGTGGCACGGGTCACTCCGATTTGGGTGACATTTTGGTGATGCCTGTCACAGGTGCCATCAAGTTCAACCCTGGAACGCAGACCGATCCCGACAAAGGCTACCGCTCACGCTATTCGCATGATACCGAAATGGCTACGCCAGGCTACTATTCCGTTATGCTAGATGATTACGGAGTCAAGGCCGAATTGACCGCCACCGAACATGTCGGCGTACATCGCTACAACTATCCTGAGGGACAAAACGGGAGTATAATTTTGGATTTGCAACATGCCATTTATAATTATGATGGCAAGACGCTTTGGGCCAATCTTCGGGTGGAAAACGACACCTTACTGACGGGTTACCGCATCACCAACGGTTGGGCCAGGACCAACTACACCTATTTTGCCATCACCTTTAACCAGCCCATTGCCGATTACGGTTATCGTGAACTGGAAAAGCCCAAATACAACGGCATGTGGGGCAAATTCGACGTCAAGCATCATTTTCCCGAGATGACGGGACGCAAGATTGTGGCTTATTTCACCTTCAACGATCCTCAGACCCTGGAGGTGAAGGTTGCATTGTCCGCTACCAGCACGGAAGGAGCCTTGAAAAACCTTCATGCCGAAACTGATGGCCGTGGCTTTGACCAATTGTTGGCTGAGACCCAAGCCAAGTGGAACAAGGAACTTTCGATTATTCAAGCTGAAGGTACCGAAGATCAGAAAGCGATGCTTTACACCTCGCTCTATCACACAATGATCAATCCATCGATCTATATGGATGTGGACGGACAATACCGCGGCATCGACCATAACATCCACAAGGCAGAGGATTTTACCAATTACACCGTGTTTTCGTTGTGGGACACCTACCGTGCTTTGCATCCCTTGTTCAACGTGTTGCAGCCCCAACGCAATGCCGACATGGTGCAATCCATGCTGAAGCACAGTGAGCAGAGCGTCCATGGATTGCTCCCTGTGTGGTCGCATATGGGTAACGAAAACTGGTGCATGATTGGCTATCACGCCACATCCGTCCTCGCTGATGCATATATCAAAGACGTTTTACGTCATTGCGGCTTGTATGCCATGCGCCGCAGCTCCACCTGCCCATATTATGTCAATCTGGTGGATTACCAACGGCTCGGCTACGTGCCCTTCGACCGCAATAGCGGCTGCGTTTCCGTCACCTTGGAATATGCCTACGACGACTGGTGTATCTATCAAGCGGCCTTGAAAGCAGGCAATACCGTGATGGCCTCTGAATACAAGCAACGAGCAGCTAATTGGCGCAACACCTTCGACACGGAGTTGGGTTTTGCCCGTCCACGCTTGAGCGATGGCACTTGGAAAGAGCCGTTCAGTCTGATGGACACCGAAGGCGAGGGCTTTGTGGAAGGTAACTCCTGGGTGTATTCGTTCTACGTTCCCCAAGATGTGAAAGGCCTGATCGAGGCCATGGGCGGCGATGCCCAATTCATCCACAACCTTGATACTTTGTTCGTGATGCAACTGCCCAAGGAGTTCTTCGAAAACACCGAAGATGTCACTGAAGAAGGCCTGATGGGCTGCTACAACCACGGCAACGAACCGGCGCATCACATCGCTTATCTTTACAATTGGAGTTCGCAGCCTTACAAGACCCAATACTGGCTTCGTGAGATCATGAATCGTTTCTACAAGAACAACATCGACGGCCTCTGCGGCAACGACGACTGCGGCCAAATGTCGGCTTGGTACATCTTCTCCGTGATGGGCTTTTATCCTGTTTGTCCGGGCAGTGACCAATACGTTCTAGGCGCACCCTATTTGCCATACATGAAGGTTCGCTTGGGTAACGGCAAGACCTTGGAAATCAAGGCTCCTGACGTAAGCGACTCATGCTGTTACGTCCAAAAAGTTACGTTCAATGGCCAAGAAATCTCGAAGCTTTATCTTACCCACGCTCAACTGATGCAAGGTGGAAAGTTGGTTTTCGAGATGGGCGCTGAGCCGAATCTCACGAGAGGTCTGAATCCAGAGGACAAACCTTATTCAATGACAGAGTAGTTGTCATTGCGACTAAATCGTTAATAATCAATTGTTTGTGGAGGGGGTAAAGCTCCATTCCAAACTTTTGTACATCGGAAATCCAAGGCTAGCCAACCGGCTGGTCTTGGATTTTTTAAAACCCTCGCGTTTTCGCTCGTGCTGGCAGCCTTGACGCTGACAGCCAACCTCCTCAACGCTCAGGATAGCGGCTTGTTCGGCTTGGGCAAATCGTCAGCCGACTATGATTACAGCGGTAACCGCGACGGCGGTGGTATTTCCAATCAGACTTTCGAATTAGAGACCGGTGGCCCGTCAACACCAACCGAAGCTGCTCCAATTGGTAGCGGATTGCTGATCCTTACAGCTGCTGGTGCTGGCTATACCATTGTCCGCCGTAAGCGTAATTCAAAACATGGATCAGCATTATTACTGGCCTTCGCTCTGCTTCTTGGCATGACCAACTGCAAAAAAACTGACGAAACCATCACCCAACCAGAAACAAACACCGTGCAAATTACCCTTGATATCATCAGTGATTCAAGGGTCAATATCAATACTGGAACCGGCGTGGTTACATTTGGAACTGGCGACCGTATCAACGTAGGCAATAACGGCAAATACTGCGGCTATCTGGTTCACGACGGCTCTAAATTCACTGGCAATATTGCACCAACAAGTACAGACGACTACCTGCATTTCTACTTCATGGGTAACAGATCACCTTACAATAATGATCCTGTGCCAAATAGCACCACTACTTTTGATATATTCATCAGTAACCAAACAAGCGGCTTACCTCTGATATCGTATGCCCCATCGACAATAAAATATACAGCGGGCACGACATCCTACACAGCAATGCTTCGGAACTATTGCTCACTAGTGAAGTTCTATACCAGCGAGTCCATTCCGACTAACTACGATATTGAACTCATGGACAATGGTCATTATGTAATAAAAAACAAAGTAATCGTGAACTTTACTGCCAACAATGTTGCGACTGGAACTTCTTGGTTTAATACTGGTGAGACATGGGGTGACGCCATCGATAATCATTCGAGTGAAAACTCAGGCTGGGAAACAAGCGGTAATGTATATTATTATGGCCAACCATTATTTGATGGGTCGGGCAATTCAGTTTATTTTTGGAACGTTATTGACCCTTATACAAACTATACTTTCAGCAGTGATCCTTCTGGAGGTTCTTCTGGAGGACTTCTTGAGCTCCCCATCGAATTTGCCACAATCTATTATGAAGAGGGCGAAATGTGGGAAGATGTGCCATCTATCTTCACTCGAGTGAAAACTCTAGCTGGGAAATAATCGGTGACTATGTTTATTGTATGGGTCGGCCTTTATTAATGGGTCCAGGTTCAGGGACGCAAGTCGATAGGTATATGCCAATTGATCCTTACAATGACTACCATTTTTAGTAACAACGCCCCTAGCCATATAATCACCAACAGATTATAATAAAAAATATCAGGCGGCCTTCATTTTTGAGGGTTGCTTTTTTATTGAAAGGGGAGAACAGCCGCCTTCTCCAAAAAAAAGTTTTAAAAAATTAGCCTATATGCTAAACTTTTATTATTTTTGCCACATGAGAAAGAAAACCACTATTGATATTATCGGTGAATCCGAAAGAACTACGCTGTATTCAATCAAGATTATCAACGCATTATTGCCGCATTGCAAGTGATTTTGCAAAGGGTGTAAAAGGACTCCCACCTATGAACAAGATCCAAAACTTTTTGGATATGTAATGGATTTGCAGCGATTTGAACGCATTTTAAAAGAGAACGTTGAGAAAGGTTATGTGCGTATTGAAGAGCGGGAACTCAAAGGAGTGGAAGACTTAACATTCGAGATATGAAGAACAAACAAGCATGGTTTAATGAAAAGGTAGCATCAGTGTCACCCGAGATTATGTCAGAGGTGCAACTATCTGCTGGCATTATCGAGAGAATCGATTTTATTCTCAAGAAAAAACACATGACACAACGAGATTTGGCCAAACGACTGGGGAAAAGCGAGGCTGTGGTTTCACGTTGGACGACCGGATTTCCAAATCTCACCTTGCGATCAATTGCCCAACTCTCTACAGCTTTGGGAGAGCCATTGGTACAAATTCCAAGGTAAAAGTTGGCATTACAGAAGCCCGGGAAACACAGCCTTCATTTTTGAGGGTCGCCTTTTTGCGTTTTTTGCCAAAACCCTGATGCTTTTGCAAAAAATACGTAATTTTGCAAAACAATTTTGGAATTATGGCTCAAGCTTCCTCTCCTTACGGTTTTAATCAATATTTGTTTTGGGATATTGACCTAAAAACATTTGACATGGATAATAGTGCCCCATGGATTATCCAACGGGTGCTTGAATACGGAAGAATGAAGGATTGGTATATCATTGAAGATTATTTCGGAATTGATAAAATTGTTTCTTTTGCCTTGAACTTTAGGACTTTAGATCCTGTTGCGCTTTCATTTCTTTGCTCAATCTCTGGTACCAAAAAGGAGGATTATAGATGTTATCATTTCGCACAATCGTTCCCCACACCTTGGAACTCTTAAAGTATTTGATGGCAGAGCCATATTTGGAGAATTGTCGTCTTGTTGGAGGTACCGCCCTTGCTTTGCAATATGGACATCGTTCATCGGTAGATTTGGATTTGTTTGGTGATATTCCCGATGATGATTTGTCATTGTTGGAAATATTATCACGTTTTGGAAAAGTTCAAGGACAGAAGACCTCCAAAATGACTAAAGCGTTTGTGGTTGATGGCATTAAAGTGGATTTTGTAAACTATAATATCCAAAAATATCCAGATAATTCTATGTTTAGAGTAAGAATGTCATTGGATTATTTTGATGATGCAGAAAACCAAGATAATCCAAAGATGTTTGAAAAAATGGATTGGATTGCGGTAAAAGAAACAATATCGAAAGAAGTGAAAAACTTCGATTGGCGAAAATACATTGACAAATGAATATCGCTGCATTGGTTTCGGGTGGAGTTGACAGCTCCGTGGTGGTGCCGCTGCTCAAGGAGCAGGGCTATGATCCGCATATCTTCTATATCAAGATCGGGATGGAAGGGAAGGAGGATTTGTCGAGTTGTCCGTCGGAGGAGGATATTGAGATCACGACCTATATCGCCAAGAAATATGGCTGCAAGTTCGATATTGTGGATCTGCAGCACGAGTATTTCGAGACGGTAGGCAAATATACCATGGAGATGGTGCGCAAAGGCCTCACACCAAACCCTGATGTGATGTGTAACCGCTGGATCAAGTTGGGTGCTTTTGAGGAAAAGGAAGGACACAATTTTGATAAGATTGCCACTGGACACTATGCCCGCTCTTGGGAAGATGCAAATGGCATTTTTTGGCTGGGCACAGCGGCAGATACTTTTAAGGATCAAACGTATTTCCTCGGTCGCATCACTTACGCTCAACTATCGAAGGTGATCTTCCCGATAGGCGACATTCCCAAGCCCCAAGTCCGAGAGTTGGCTGCAAAATACAAGC
>Ga0310786_10011182_pt1 | contig 11223 bp, 12 predicted proteins | sample AusTroGonzalo_MG_FD_203881 | JGI IMG/M metagenome (GOLD analysis project Ga0310786, IMG submission 203881) | Bovine rumen microbial communities from tropical cattle in Woodstock, Queensland, Australia - Gonzalo_03 (v2) (version 2) | ecosystem: Host-associated > Mammals > Digestive system >...
CGCAGTTCATTTTCTTCGCGATGATGATCCTCGAACGCTAAAACAAATTTTGACAAATGGACTAATGTCTACGTCGGAACGTTTTTCGCGAGGTCTGATAGTAGAAGGCGTGTCCTCCCAGGTCGATCTAAGACGAGGTGGTGGCGATAGTGTATTTACCCGAGTTACAAGCGTTGGGGCGCGACACAAAGTTAATGACATAGAACAAAGTAATACTGTCATAATCTTTAAGCCAGAGATTTTTGATAGAACAGATTGGTATTCGTATGACACCGACAAGTATGGCTCAACGGACGAAAAAGATTTCAAAGAACGGCTTACGCCAGATGAATTGTTTTCAAAGGTTGCCCAGGCAAAAAATGAGATGCCGCAGAATGAACAGATGTTTAAAACTGGGATTGGCGTTGAATATATCGAAAAAATAGAAATGGACCCTGACCGTCGAGAGGAATTAATTGATGTCCTAAAAGAATCTGGTCTTACGGAAGTTAACGGGAAACCGATCGAGGAATTTATCGTGGCGCGTGAGATGTCGCTCTTTGATCTACGGGACAAAAGAGAGTTCGATGCGGCCATGGCGGCGGAAGGCCAGGAGACAAAGAAGCATCCTTTAATGGAGCTACTTAAGAAATTTGCAAGAATAGCGATGCGAAAGAAAAACTAGTATTTCTTCGACTTCTTTTTATACGTGTTATCACTTGTTGATAAAACAAATTAACTGTGCCATAATCGAGACATCAACCTAACGGAGGTAAAACAGCGCACATTAAGAAAGGGGTGTTTTTGTATGGATACTAAGATTCCGATGCCAGAGGAGATTTTTTATGACATTGTGGCGGGAGCAAATGGGGATGCCCTACTTGACATCTGTAGGCGCACATGCGAGAACGACGCGAAGCTCCCTACAAATCTCAATGTTACGATTAGCTATGCCGAGTCCAACAATAGTCCTAGCCATGCCGAAATCAAGGTAACAATCAGTAGCATTAAAATTGCTAAAATCAAGCACGAGAACGATTCCGGCGAAAGCTTTAATCTGCAGGGATATTGTAAGGCCGACCTGGACTCGTCAGCCAATGTTGCTTGCGAGCTATACGGATTTGAGGCCTATTACAACTCAAAAACTCGCAAAGGCCGCATCGCCTTCATCGAACAATCCATCCCCACCGCCCGGGCATAATCCCGGGCATTTTTTAATTAACTTTATTGATTGGCCTATTCGCCGCAGCAATCATTGACTGCACCCAAATCTCGAACATTTTTTCAAGAGACTCCTGGGTATAATATGCATTATGCGGAGTGACGAACACATTGCCCTTATATTTCTTGCTTAAATCATCACTTTCAAAAGCCACGCCACCAAGTTTGCCATCTTCTACCATTTGAGCCATTCTTGAAGCCACATCCTCAAACCCATTCGCCACGATGATGACCTTAGTTCGAGGATTGAATTTTGATAAATCATCAAACAAAGCAAGACTTTCTGGATTTTTAGAAATCGTCACAAACATATACTCGCTCTTGGCCAGCATCTTATCAAAATCCATGTAGTGATATTCCGAATCATTTTGATTATGCGAATAGTAACAAATTTCTTTTCTTCCAACTATGCCATCCAATTTCTTTGCAAGCGCATGGCCAATCGCCCCAAAACCGATTATGTCCGTCGGTTTATCATACATATCTTCGCCGATAAATTCCTGATTCCAGTTCATCTTGCCTTCTTTTTCGAAGAGAGGCAGCTTCTTGGCTAGAGCCAAAGCCATCATTACGCACTTTTCCGCGACGGAATTTGACGCATAGTGCGGCACATTGGTGACAGCGATGCCTTTTTCGGAACAATAAGCGCAGTCCACCCACTCGTATCCGGTCGTCTCTAGGCAAAGAGCCTTCAGGTTCGGTATCTTGTCGATAATCTCGTTCTTAAACTCCCAGCCTACAATGTCCGGGTCTATAGCGATTACTTTCTCATCTTTGTCACTAAAAAGTGGTTCGTACTCCGGCTTTTCTAGAATAATCACATCATCAAACTTTTGGGCCAAAAGACCTTTTTGCGCAGCAGTTAAATCATTTTGTCGGCAATAAATATACAATTTCATACCGCTATTATAACATGGGGTATAAACCTAAAAAAATCCCTCTCGTAAGAGAGGGAATAAAACCGTTACAGCAATTAAATTAGTAGGCGGCCAGCGCCTCAGCCGAAAGGTCGAATCCTACCGGAATATCCGGATAAAACAGGTCGACTATCCAGGCAAGCACCTGAATCCTGGTAACCTTATCTGTCGGTCCATAAAGATACTGGACTTCCATCTGAAGATTTTCTAGGCATTCTGCCCAGAGCTCTGGATTTCTCAGCCACTCGGGCCTCGGAACGTCTACTCTAGCGGCATTTTCACCTAACCACTCGAAGGTGGCCTCCTTACCGATAATCCGGCTCGGATCAAGGTCGTTTGCCTTAGCAGCCCTTTTCAGGAGCCTCCGACAATAAGTCGGGGTCGCCTCCGCATCCGGACGGAAGTCCTTCAACTCGGCGTACTCCTTATGAAGCAGACCAGCTTTCTGAGCCTTTATTACCAGGTCGTAAATTTCAACCTCTTCGGGCCTTCCAGGATCCTCTGTTGCCTGCACCTTAACTGTGCCAACTGCCATTGCTACTATAACTGCGGTTAAAACCGCTGCAAAAATGTTTTTTAATGTACGCATACTCGTACCCCCTAGTATTGTATTCTGTGGCGCTCTCTTATCGAATGCTCACAGTATCTTCATTATAGCATAAACCACCAAAAAAGTCAAGTATAAACATAACAATTATGCGCGTTTCGGGGTATTTTTTTTAAGATACGGCAAGGCAATTACGGACTATCAAATATGCTACAATAAAACTATGACTGAAATAGCAAAACCAGCAATTATTCCTAAAAACAGAAAACCAGGCACCCTGCACTCGTTTTTCGCTCTGAAATTCCACGACGGGGAAGAAGATAAGGCCAAAGTCGAAGCCATCGAAAAAGCCCTGGGCAAGGCCGGCATTACCATTACTCTGATGGCTCGTGACGTCGAAAAATGGGGTAAGGCGACAATTCCAGAGGGTAAAACCATAATGACCGACTATGCTTTTCCCGCCATGCAGCAATGCGATTGTAATATTATCGAATTCAGCGAAAAAGGCGTTGGTCTAGGAATCAATGCCGGATATTGCTATGCCATCGGTAAGCCGATTTTTGTGATCGCGAAAACCGGCAGCGATATTTCGACCACCATCTCCAATCTTGCAGCCAAAGTTATCTTTTACGACTCCCCAAACGACCTAATCGAGCCTTTCGAGCAGATTGTAGCGGATTTTCAGACATTTAGGGTCAATCCAGAGCTAAAAAAGCACATCGAGACTGCGGTTTTTCCGGAGTACGAGAAGAATGAGCCAGCGCATAACCTAGACCATATCAAATATGTCATTAGGAGAAGCTTTAAGTTTGCCCAGACCATCCCAGATATTAACTATGACATCGTGTATGTTGTTGCCGCATATCACGACATCGGACACCACATCGATCCAAAAAAGCACGAGATAATCTCGGCAGAAATCATGCAAAAAGATGCAAGGCTAGCCGATTTCTTCTCTGAAGACGAGCTAAAAACGATTAAAGAGGCTATCGAGGATCATCGCGCCTCGTCGGACCACGAACCACGCAGTATTTACGGCAAAATCGTCTCGACGGCGGATAGGAATAACAGCGTTGAGTCCTGTCTGGAACGCAGCTACTACTATGGCAAGAGGCTACATCCAGAATATAGCGACGACGAGCTGTTTGGCCGGGCCTACGAGCACTTGAAGCTCAAATTCGGCGAGAACGGATACGCCAAGTTCTTCTTTGAGGACGCAGAATACGAAAAATTCCTATCAGACATCAGGAAATTGCTATCAGACAAGCAAAAATTCATAGAAACGCAAAGAAAACATCTAAAAAGCCTCAAAAAAATAGACACGATTATTTCATAATAATTGACAATATTATATTTTATGTTAAAATCATAAACATGAAATACTTAGCTGTCTATAGCTTTGATAATAGGATGAAAACGGCTTATGCCTTCGACAACCACGATGACGCGGTTGACTATGTTAATGCCTGCACCAAGAGTGCTGGTCGTCACGTCCGCGAAGTCGTCTCTGTTGGCGAAGATGCTTACCGCATGACTATGCGCAAGAAAAACGAGAATATCTCTATCAGCATTGATGAATTTGCCGACGAAAAAATTCGTTACGACCTCGCCTATTATCGCGACGGCAACCTCATTGAAGTACGTCGCTTCAAAAACCGCGATTTTGCCGTCAATTTTGCCACCAGGATCCTCAAAAACCTTGGCTATGCCGCCTCTGAAGAAGAAAATAGCTGCGGTGAATGGAAAATCCAGAGCCAAGAAACTGACTTAGACATCGAGCTTTCGCTCTCTCTTGTGGTGCTTAATAATAAGATCGCTGATAATGACTACGAAATCCTCGGCCTTTCTCAAGATGCCGACATTGAAGCTATCAAGAAGGCCTTCCGCGCTATGACCGACAATCCAGAAAAATCCACTTTTGCCCGCTCAGCCTATGAGCGCATCTTGGTGGGGTCGGCTATCGAACCCAAAAAAGATCAGGTCCGCCTCTCGTTCGAAAACGTTGATATGCGCAATTACTTCAAAAAACGCGAGCAATTCGGTCAAATTTTGAGCCAAAAACTCGCCACCAAGCTTGAAACCACCAAAATTAAGATTAATTCTGCCGCTACCAAGCTAATGATTCGTGGCATTATCGAAATTGTCGCCTGTGCTGCCCTCACGATTGTCGCTCGCATTATGGTTAACGACGATCGCTACATTGCTTTTATTATTTTATCGACGTTTGGTGTAATTAATCTGTTCCGCGGCGTTTATTACAAAGCCAATCCGAACGCTTTGCTCCAAAAAGATTAAGTAAAATCTACCCAAAACCTACTTTCTATGCTATAATCATTGCATTGCTGGAATCGTCTAGTGGCAATGACAAGAGACTGTAAATCTCTCGGCTTCGGCCTTCGTAGGTTCGAGTCCTACTTCCAGCACCACATTACATGTGCCAAAAAGCAGGACGTCGGATCTTCGATACGAGTCCTACTTCCAGCACCACAAGGTGCCGCGATAGCTCAGTCGGTAGAGCGCATCCATGGTAAGGATGAGGTCACGAGTTCAAATCTCGTTCGCGGCTCCATAATATGTATTCAAGAAGCTCGTAAGCATCAAGTTTACGCGCTTTTTTGTTCGGTATCACCCCAGTTATTATCTTGACAAATCAAAGAGCTTATGCTATAATTAAGGCATTGGGCAAAAAAATGCCCAAGCTTAGCACCAAGGGAGGTGCGAACATTAAAAATTTGAGAAAGGAGATGTTTCTGGGCTTCTGCCCCTTATTCCCTAATTCAGTTTTAGGCTATGCCTAAAATTTTACATAGATTACTTTCATAATATTACACACAAAAGGAGATAGGGATTATGGATAATGCAAAGCTGCAAGCGAAATTTGACACAGCAGTAGACAATTACGAACTTGGCGACGAGATCAGCATCGAAAATGCAAATCACGAAATGCATGAAAACTGGCGGAACTTTTTAGAAGCCGGTTTCGATGCGGATTTAGTAGCCAAAATGATGGCGCCCGAAGATATCTGGGATAACTACCAGGACCTGACAATGCATGGCGCCAAGATCGATATCGTCAAACTCGTCGGTAGGTTATTCGATGAGGTGTTTATTGATGACTCGTTCATCAAGGAACACTGGGGCGAATTAGTTGACCGTGGCGCTTCGCCGGATTTTCTGGCCGACAGATGCTATGGCGACGTAGACATTGCCAGTATCGCAGATCTCGAAGAAGCTCTTACTAAAGGCATCAGCATAAATAAGATCTTCGATCTGACTAAGGGTTGGCTCGAAATTCGTGACGAATGGCCGGAAGATCAGGTGAAAATTCTGACCTGGCTCCATGATCACGGTCTACCGAAAGCCGACATTAAAGAGTGGCTTACAGAGAACGCGAACAGCTACATGGAGGACTATATCATTGAGTCCGGCTCGGATTTCTATGAGAAATTCGATATGACGGATGATGATGATACTATTGTTAGTCATTGGCTTAGCCGCTATGGCTATCAGTATTTTTCCGAGATCAGCGTAGCTAATTTGCCCATCGCAGTCGGTATAGACAGCCTTCTCGAGGCTTTCTCAATAGAGGAGATCTTCAAGTATTGTTCGCCGTACGCATTCAGCGACTTTATTGATGATTACCTTGATTCGGGTTGTAATATCAATATCCTGGCACAGAAATTTATGGATGAGGTCGGCTACGATATTAACAAGTTTATAAGCAAGGCCGGTCACTACATTGACTCGCGCTATTCGGACGCCCTGCTTTACCTCATCGATGCGGAGCCGTCAACTGACATCATTGATCCGATGAAATGCATCGAATTAATTGATGCGAGCAAGTTAGACGACCGTGATGCGAGGTATTGGTATGATTATCTCGAGGAAAAAGGCTACGATAGCCAACTCATAGCCAAATTCTTACGCAAAGATTAATCCTTTCTTGAATTTTAGGAACGAAAAGTCCTCGGCAGCCAGCCGGGGCTTTTTGTTGCCCACATTGACAGAACTCGACGCTTATGCTATAATATATAGATATAGTACTTTTACACTAAAGAGGGGGTATAGAACATGGATGAAAATTCGATAAAAAAAGGGCTGTTAAAGCTCGAGACTAAAGCGCAACTTCGGGAGAGGTGCTTCAAAAAAGTCAAGCTAAAGATTTCGGAATTGGGTTTAAAGCCTGAGACCGAAGCACTGCTCGAAGATGCGCGCTTCGACACAGTCGAACAACTTCTGTGGATCCTTGCCGAAAATCCCAAGATTGGCTTTCTTGCCATAGAGGGGATGAGCGAGGACACGGTTAATGAGCTCGAAAGCGCATTAAGAGCAGCCAAGGTTAAGATCCGAATTACAGCACCTGAGTCTCTGATTTGTGAGATCGTTGCAGAGAATGCGCGTACCGATGCGCTATATTATTTCCTGCACGAGAGCATGTCGGAGGCTGAGCAAAGTCGAATGGATCAATTCGTATTGAAGGCAATTGCCGACAATACCGTCCGTCAAGCTGTCCGTATGTACTACGGCGTCAAGGTCGGATCCAGACCTAAAAGCTACGCCGAAATAGGTAAAATCTTTAAAGAAGTATGCGGATTTTTACCTAAAGGCTCCGTAGCTGACGGTATCGAAATACTCCGTCGCAAAGATTACGCGGCGGCGTATACAAAACGCATCCAGCAAGAACTCCGCTAACGCGGAGTTTTTTCTTGTCGAATTTAGGGGATCCTAGATCGCAGTATATCCACCATCAACTGGCAGGATTGCACCGTTCACATAAGAAGCCTCGCGACTCGCTAGGAATACTGCTGCCGCATCAAGCTCGCCCGGTTTGCCATAGCGCTGCATTGGTACGTGAGTTTTAGCGAATTGCTGGAAGCTCTCCATGTCAAGCACAGCCTTGGTTAGTTCAGTCTCAAAATAACCTGGGCAAATTGCATTACAAGTAATACCTTCAGTCGCTAACTCGGCCGCTACGGCACGAGTAAAGTTGACGACAGCGCCCTTCGAAGCATGATAGGCTATTGTATAGATTTCGGTATTACCAACCAAGCCATACATCGAAGCGATATTAATAATACGGCCAAAGTGCCCCTTCTTCATTATGGCAGCAAAAGCGCGCGTCATCTTAAATACACTAGTTTCATCGGTTGCAATGGTAAAATCCCATTCTTCATCAGCCATGTCGAGCACACCCTTATCCTTAGACGCACCAGCACAGTTCACCAGGATATCGCAGCGACCAAATTTATCTTCGGTAGCCTTAGCTGCAGCATTAATATCATCAGTAGAAGTAACGTCGCACTGCAAAGGTAATACTTCAGGAGCACCAGCTTCAATTAATTCGGGTGCGAACGCCTCTAGGCGATCCATCCTGCGAGCTAAAATTACTAATTTGGCGCCTTGACGAGCGTAAGCAAGCGCGATTTGTTTACCAAGTCCAGAGCTAGCTCCTGACACAACTGCTACCATATCTTTAAGACTAAACATAGAACATCCTTTATTAATATATTTCCATTATAGCAAAAACCCGACCATTTGGCCGGGTTTTGAAATTAATCGGTAAACGTGAAGGTCATTAACTCAGCGTCAAGATCCAACACGGCCCTCCTGGACTCTTTGAGATATTCCGAGCCATCATACTCAATGACGTTTATAACTCTTCCGAGCCTCGAGATTGCGTATTTACCCTCGATTTCTCCGCTCAGACCGTAAGCGGTTACAATAAAATGGACATCGTGATTAGTACTTACGGTTGCCTTCAGTATAGGCTCGTTGTCCCTGTGAGAAAAACCGAGTGTGATGCGACCATCATAATGTATTACTATTTGCCACAGCTTCACGCTTTCGCGGGCGTCTTGCCTGAGAATATCGGCAATATAATAGCCCAATGAATGGTCTTTTTCCAAAAAACCTTCATTAATTTTTTTATCGCTCCACTCACGATAATCCAAGGTCTCCTCATTAATTATGGCGACATCCTTGATTCCCGTAACTGTGATGTGATCGGTAGCATTCACTCGCCAAAATTCTTCATCTTTCTTTACTGTTCCAATAAGATTCCAAGTTCGCATTCTCTATAGCCCCTTTCTAAAAGTGCACGGCCACAATTAGGCCAATGCATATATTATATAACACTAAGGCCTACTTGTCAAAGTAACCACCTCTAAAGTCAACGTATTTTTTCACGAAAATTGAAAAACATTTTCAAATTGTGTGCTACAATAGACTTAAGATATGAAATATCATACAAAACAACATGAGGCGATTCTGATGGCAGCCAAGGCCATAGAACACAGTTTTACGCCGAAAGAACTTAGCGAGCACCTAGAAGGCGTTGGCCTAACCACGATTTATCGTGCGCTCGAGAATTTTGCTACTAGCGGTCAACTCAAAAAGACCTATACAGATGACGCCGTGAGATATCAGTATCTTTCACCTTGCGCCGAAGATAACCATTTTTATCTGACCTGCAACAAGTGTCACAATGTTTTTCATGTTGACTGTGATTGTGTAGGCGATTTTTATCAGCACATTTCGGGCAAACATCACTTCTTACTGGATCACAATAATATATTAATTACAGGCATCTGTGAAAAATGTCAGGAGGAATATGAAGAGAATCACTAAAATTATCATCGCATGCGTTGCATTAGTTGCCATAATTGGTGGCGCGGCCATGTTTGCACTAAAACAAGATCATCCTTCCACCAAACTAAACATTGTTGCTACCAATTTTGCCGGTTACGACTTTGCTAGGACTGTCATTAAGGATGTCCCAGACGCGTCCGTAGAAATGCTCCTTCCGGCCGGCACCGATTTACATGCTTATGAACCAACTCCAGGCGATATTGCCAAGATTGCAGCTGCCGATCTCTTTATTTATAACGGAGGCGAGAGTGAAGCATGGGTCGACGAGGTTTTGGCTACGCTTCCAGATGTTCACACCATCAAAATGATGGACGCAGTTGATGTAAAAGAAGAAGAATTGCCAGCCGGCGCCGAAGAAAATGAGGAAGAGGATGGGGAAGAAGTTGAGTACGATGAACACATTTGGACTAGCTTCGAAAACGCCATCAGGATCACCAAAATCATTGCCGAGGAATTAAAAGAAGTTAACCCAGAACAGGAAACCAGCTTTACCGCCAATGCCAATACCTTCGCGGCCACTGCGAACAGCCTCAAATCAGAATTTAAAAACATGATTGACTCAGCCAAGCGCCAAGTTATTATCTTTGGCGACAAATTCCCGCTTCGCTACTTTGCTGACGAAATGGGCCTCACCTACTACGCCGCTTTCCCAGGTTGCGCCGAAGAAACCGAGGCTAGCCCACAAACCATTGCTACCCTCATTAATGTAGTCAAGGTCAACGGCCTGCCAGTTATCTTCAAAATCGAGCTATCTTCTGGCAACATCGCCAAGACTATTGCCGACGAAACAGACGCCAAAGTACTAGAATTTAACACCATGCACAATATTTCAAAAGACGATTTTAATACTGGTGCTACTTTTATCTCAATTATGAAAAAGGACCTCAGTGTTCTGACGGAGGCCCTAAACTAATGTCAACTCTACTTCAAGCCAAAAGCCTCAATATTGGCTACAACAAACAGTCAGTCTATCGTAATCTTTCTTTCGAGATTAATGAAAGCGACTTTGCCTGCATCGTAGGACACAACGGCAGCGGCAAGACCACACTTATTATGACTATTTTGGGCCTACTCGCACCAGTGTCAGGCACACTTAAAGTAAATCTCGATCGTACCAAAATCGGCTATATGCCACAAAGTAGCCGTATCGCCCCGGATTTTCCAGCTACAGTTTATGAGGTTATAGCCTCTGGCGCGCTAGCTAATCATCGCGAAAAATCCCAGATTGAACAGGTTCTAAGCGAATTTAACCTCAAAAAACTTGCCAAAGCTAAATTTAGCGAGTTATCTGGCGGCCAAAAGCAACGCGTATTACTAGCCCGAGCCGTTGTTGCTGCCGAAAAATTATTAATTCTAGACGAGCCATATAACAATCTCGATTCTGGTTCCAGAGATAAACTATTCCAAATTCTCCGCAAGCTCCATTGTGATGGCCTCACAATTTTGATGATTACGCACGACTTTAGTCACATTAGCGAACTTGCCAATAAGACTATCGAACTAAGTTGTGAGTCGGGGGAAGATCACCATGTTTGAGTATTTATTTATGCAAAAAGCCCTGGTTGCCGGGCTCGCCATCGCCATTTCGGCAGCACTACTCGGCACTAGCCTAGTTCTAAGGCGTAATTCCATGATTGGCGACGGTTTGTCGCACGTCAGCTTTGGCGCCATGGCAATTGCTGTAGCGCTTGGACTTGCGCCACTCGCCGTAGCAATTCCAGTCGCAATTCTAACCTCGATTCTACTACTCAGCCTAGGCGAAAAACACAAAGTTGGTGGCGATAGTGCCATTGCAATCATCTCGGCCGTCAGCCTAGCTACTGGCGTTGTGGCTGTTTCGCTTTCTGGCACCAATATCGACATTAATAGCTATATGTTTGGCAGCATTCTGGCCATTTCAAACGAAAATCT
>Ga0310786_10011183_pt1 | contig 11223 bp, 6 predicted proteins | sample AusTroGonzalo_MG_FD_203881 | JGI IMG/M metagenome (GOLD analysis project Ga0310786, IMG submission 203881) | Bovine rumen microbial communities from tropical cattle in Woodstock, Queensland, Australia - Gonzalo_03 (v2) (version 2) | ecosystem: Host-associated > Mammals > Digestive system >...
TCTTCTTCATATCTTCACATTGATTTCAAGTCCAAAATAGGGTTTTGTATGTCTGCGGATGGTCTTGCCATAGCTCTCGTAATCGGGCGAATAATCCCAGATTCTGTTGCAGAACATGGCAATCCTCAAGCGGTCGTTCAGCAGTTTCTTGGTTATCTTCAAGTTCAGATTCATCGCAAAAGGTACCGTACTCTTGGTGTAGTTGGTCGATGTCCTGACCAGCCACTTCAGGTAAGCATCATCTGCGCACTCTGGTGTCCAGTCGTGTATATTCCCCTGCGAGTCCATATAGGCATCGGGCGTGCTGCTGATGGCATCGTGCTGCGTAGAAGTGTACCATTGGCATTGTGCTGAAATCGAAAAACCTAACTTAAGCTTGGGCACATCGGTATCAAACATAAAGTTGGTGTTAGCCATCTCATTTACCATACCCTCCTGGTCGCGATACAAACCTACATACTGCAGTCGGCTGCTACCAACCACCACGCTAGGGCGCTCCATTATGAGCTGCGAATTGCGATAGGTGGTGCGGAACCATGCGCCAGTAATCGTAAGTCGGGTATAGATACGGGGAATACGTTTCGAGGCAAAGGTCAATTCCACACCCTCCTTCTTGGTCTGACTGCCATTCTCATAGTGCGAATAGGCACAGAGCTCTGTCAACAGTTCGTAAGGCATATCGTCGAGCGATGGTGGAGCAATTAGTGCCGATGCATCTACGCCCGATGCGTCATACTTCTTATACTCATAGCATTCAAAACTTGTCTGACTGCGGAATCCCGATGTCATATTCTCATTAAAATAGGTAAGCGTAAGGCGATTGCCACCAATATTCAGGTCGCCTGTCACCTCCCATTTCTTGTTTCTTGCAGCTGCCAACTGGGCATTAGTTCCAGGGATGATGTAGGTTACTTGATTGATGCGACTGTATGCAGGGTTTACGTTATAATACTTCAGCTGCAGCAGGTCGATATAAGCCGGATCAGGAAATAGCTGATCGATGGTTGGCATCTTGGTGTGCATACCGATACCACCAGAGAGTTTTACAAACGATGGCTGACCGAACAATGTGAAACGTGGAAAAGTAAAACCGATGTTTGCACGCGGATCTATATACCAATGTCCATGCATCTGGTAATCATCTGGCAGGTTTAACATCTGCAGCGCACGTACACCAGCCATCATTTCCAACTGACAACTGCCTACTGGCAGGGCCACTTTCTCTTCGGCATAAACCGAAAGGGTGTGGTTGGCAGGCTTCAGACTCAGGCTGCGCATACGTATCTGCGATGTTGGATAAACAGGGCGTTCGGGGTCGAACACCTGTCCGCTACCATAATTCTTATCTACGTTCCAGTCAGCACCTATCAGCAGCGTGTTAGCCACTTTCCTACTGGGTATCTGCAAACGTGCATTCATCTTCACGAATACATTCAGCGGCTTGCCGTCAACATCCTGAGTGGCATCATACACATAAGGCAGTATCAGCGCATCGTATTCGCCCTCGTCGTTATTCAGCACAGCACCTGTCATACTCTGCAAGCTGACTGTTCTTGTTCTTGAAATCTTATCATGTTCATACGATGCCGCAGCCATCAGTTCAGCCCCTTTCAACCAAATAGGACGATGCATCTTCAATTCAAGTTTTGCCGAGAAAGCCATGCGGTTGTAGCTCGACTTGTACTTATCGATAGCACCCTTATTCAAGTCTGGATCCTGCTTCTCGCCATCAAACGATCCTGTATAATCAAGGTTGGTTGTCAGCAGCAAATCATGATGAGCCTGCTGCCATGTTCGTCCCATTCGGGCGGATAAGGTAACACGCGAATAGCTGTTCAGCGCGTTGCGCGGGTCAGCTTTTGAGTCCAGATAGTCGGCACTAAGGTTTAATGTGGTATGATTATCCCACTCAAAAGCCTTGGCCAGATAGAACAGTTTCGAGCCCATGTCCGATTTCAGTCGGGCCTGCCAGTCGTGTCCGCCTCGGCGTCGTTCTATCTTCACCAGTCCGCTTGTCAGGTCGCCATATTCTACCGATGGTATACCACGTACTATTTCTACACTCTCGATATCATCTGTAGATATGGTACGCATATCCACGCCGGCATTCGTATTGTCGCGATTGGTGGCAGCACTCTCCCATGCCCCACTCACATACTGCATATTGGCATTAGTAGAGATGCGTGCACCATCCACCAGGAAACTGGTACCAAGCGATGAGGTCGCGTAGCTGCTGGTTGCCGAGCCGGCCTCACGCAGTCGGATATTGTTGGTAGCATTCAGCACGGGATCCTTGCTGCTACCACCTGGCAACAGCTCCAGAAGATCTGAGAAACTTGATGGTTGCAGGTGCTCCATAGCGTGTTTCTGTATGACCGATGAGCTGGTAAGTCCACGGCTCTCCTGAGCCGTCACCACCACTTCGCCCAATCGGCTTATTTCTGCCTGCATCAGGTATTTTCCGTCTTTAGTCGGGGCTGTAATCAGCGTTTTATAGCCGATATATGTTATTTTGAACTTAGATTCACTATAATTAGGTATCTGGAAACGTCCATCAGCATTGGTAACGGTAATAGGATTGCCATTGATGGCATTAGATATCGTTGCTCCGATAATGGGCTCTTTTGTATCCGAATCCAGCACTATTCCTTTTACAATCGTCTGTGAATCAGCTATTTGTGATATTAGTGTAATTGCAAAAACTATTATTATTCTCTTTATATACATATCCTTCTTTAATTGTAGTGCAAAGGTATAAACATCCCGAAAACTACGCAATACCTAATTATTAGTATTTTGCGTAGTGTTGCGTAACAACAATTAGGGATAACAACTAAGCTTTAGCTATTTAAAACACTCGTTTTTGAGTATTGCAGGAATCACAGAATCGCCGTACCTTTGCACCCGGATTTCAAACCAGGCGCATAACATGTGTGTTTGCGCACAATTATTTATTACATTCAAACATTTATAAATTATGAAAAAGATTGTTATGTTAATGTTTGCCGGAATGATGGCAATGAGCGTAGAAGCCGGAAACGTAGTGTTCAAGGTAACTAACATGCATTGTGGCAATTGTGCCAAGAGAGTTGAGAAGACTCTAAAGGCCAATGAGGCTGTAAGTGATGTAGTGGTTAATCTGGAGAAGAAAGCCGTAAAGGTAACCTTCGATGAGACTAAGGCCAATGCCGAGACTCTGCAACAGTTACTTACAGATGCCAAGTTCCAGGCTGAGGTTGCTAAAGGTTGTGGCGGTTGCAAGCATAAGAAAGCCGGCGCTGAAGGCGAAGGCGAGAAGCACGAGTGCAAAGGCCACGGCGAGAAACACTAACCATTAAAATGAAGGCACCATCCTGTTGCAACTTTTGGAAGGGGAGCAACAGCGATGATGCCTACTTATTTAATTAATAAGCGATGACAAAAGTACAATATTTATTTGAGACCATTACACAATGGCCTCATAAAACACGAGTTTATTTCGGAATATTAACATTAATGCTCATTTTATCACAGAGCATTTATGCCCGACCACTTAAAGGTAAGGTGGTTGGAGCTGATGGTAATCCGCTGATTGGAGCCACCATCAGAGTGAATAATTCAAAGGAGGGAACAATTGCTGATACTGAAGGTAACTTTAATCTGCATTTAAGTTCAAACAAACTCCCCATTATACTGACTATCAACTATTTGGGTTACGAGAAACAGGAAATTAAGATTATAAATACCAAAAGCGATCTTGGCACTATAGAACTGCACGAAGACGGCTATTCGTTGAACGATGTAGTCGTAGTAGGCTACGGACAGCAGTCGCGTAAAAAGCTGACAGGCGCTGTTTCAAAAGTAAAGGGTGATGTAATAAGCGAGGCCACGCAGGATGCCCCTATCCTATCCCTGCAGGGTAAGGCTTCAGGTGTTTATGTTAGTCAGGCCTCGGGTGTACCTGGTGGCGGTAGTACCAGTATGGTTATCCGTGGTAAAAGCACGCTCTCGAGCAAAACCGATCCACTATATATCGTAGATGGTGTGCCCCTGAACTCTAATCCCGAGAATCCAATTGCCTATACATCAACCGGCTTGCTGGGACTGCCTGACGAAATGTCGCTCATCAATCCTAACGATATTGAAAGTATCGAGATTCTGAAGGATGCTGATGCTACAGCCATTTATGGAACACGTGGTTCTAACGGCGTAGTACTGATTACCACAAAGAAAGGTCGTGAAGGTCGTGTAAAGGTAAACTTAAAGATGAGTACCACAGCCCAGTTTATGAGCAAGCGACTGGACTTTCTGAATACCGAAGAATTTGTAGAACTGAGAAAGAAAGCCTTCGAGGCCGATAAGGCAAAGGGGTATTTAACTGATGACGACCTGACAGCTGCAAAATTTCCTGATCTTACCATTTGGGACCAGCATACAACCTACGACTGGCAGGACATCTTGTTTGGCAATACTGCCTGGGCCACAGATATACAATTGAACGTATCTGGTGGTAATAAAAACACATCGTTCTTAATTAGCGGCGGATATTACAACTCTGGTACTGTGACTGTAGGCGATGATAAATATACACGATGGACTGGACGTTCTAACATCCAGCATCATAGCGACGATCATCGATTACACTTGGATGCAGGAGTTTCGGTTACCAGACTAACGATGAAGGCAGATGCAGCAGCCTCAGGTTATGCTCAAGCTGTATCGCAACCTAATATGCCTCCATATGATGAGAATGGTGAACCTTACTGGTTGCTGGATAACACCAACCACACAGCTCCTCTGCGCATACTTAATTACGAGGGTAACAATAATGCTACGCAGCTTAATGCAAGTTTCAATGGTAGCTATCGTTTGTGGAATCAGTTGGCAGTAAAGTTGCAGGCAGGTTATAATTACAGTTCAAGCGATCAACAGGATCTGTATCCACGCAACTATTATCATCCTCTGAGTACAACAGCCTATAATCAGGCACGCTATTACAATATGAACACCAGTACGCTGATTGTTGAACCACAACTCACATTCAACTGTCAGATTCTGGGAGGTAAAGCTGATTTTCTGCTGGGTACAACCTATCAAAGTTCAGATACACACGTGCTATATCTGTACGGACAGAAATATCCTGGCGACATTTTCCTGAAGGATGCTAATGCAGCATCGTTGATAAACTATCATAAAAATCCGTCAACACAGACTAAGAGTGCATCGTTCTTCGGACGTATAACCTACGACTATAAGGATCGATACCTATTTAATGGAACATTCCGTCGCGATGGATCTTCACGCTTTGGTGCAAACCATCGCTATGGTAATTTCTATTCTGTAGGACTTGGCTGGCTGTTCAGCAACGAGAAGTTCATAAAAGACCAACTGAAGTGGTTCAGCTATGGAAAACTGCGTTTATCGTTAGGACGCACGGGTAACGATGGTATCAGCGACTATCAGTATATGACAAAATATACCACCAGTCAGTATCCCTACGAGGGCAATGTAGGTATTGTGCCCAGTAATCTGGCAAACGATGACCTGCATTGGGAAACTACCGACAAGTTTGATGTAGGACTGGAATTAGGATTCCTAAACGACCGCATCCTGCTAACGGCCAATTACTATCATAACACCAGCAAAGACCTGCTTACACGCCAGTATCTGCCCACACAGACAGGTTTCTCTTTTATGATGTCAAACCTCAATGCCGAGATTGTGAATAAAGGTTGGGAGTTGGAGCTGAATACACAGAACATCAAGACCAAGGACTTCCGCTGGACCACACAGTTCACCCTTACCATTCCAAGAAACGAACTGACAAAGTTCGAGGACTTGGAGAACTCTGGTTATTACAATACCTACGAGATAGGTCAGTCGGTCAACATCATCCGTGGCTATAAGTATCTGGGAGTAAACAATCAGACGGGTGTGCCTGAGGTACTAGACTTGAACGGCGATGGAAAGATAAGCAGCAACGACGACTACATGACATTGGGAAGCAAGGATCCTAAGTATTATGCTGGATTATCTAACACCATCCAATGGAAGAACTTCACCTTCGATTTCAACCTGTACTATCGCAACAAGCCTATGGAGTATGGTTACCTGTGGATTTATTATAACCCAATTGGCATGAGTGAGAACGTGACACGCGAGATGGCGCAGAACTATTGGACAACACCTGGTGTTGATGCCAAGTATCCTGGACTGACTACAACAAGTGCCAGCGATATCTATGATGCCTACTACCGCTACATGTCGTATAGCGATGCCGCCTTTAGTACCGGTTCGTATCTGCGACTGCAGAATGTACGATTGGCTTACGATTTCGACCAGAAGCTGATAGGCAGACTGGGTATTAGTGCGCTACAACTTTATGTGCAGGGTAAGAACCTGATAACCATCACCAATTATGATGCTTACGATCCTGAAACATCTGTAAAAGCTGTACCTCCCACACAGTCGGTTGTATTTGGATTGAATGTTACATTCTAAACAAAATAACGTTATGAAACTTAAATATATAGCAATATCATTATCAACAGTTCTGGCATTATCGTCATGCGAGAGCATACTTGAGATAGACCCACCTACAGACTCGCTGACTGCCGAAGTAACTTTTTCTACACCAGAAGGCATACGTACAGCAGCAACAGGATTTTATACAGACAATTTCCTGAACAACATCATGTACTATCAGGGCATAGAGTTGTATGTCAGCCAGATAACTGATGAACTGCAGGCTCGTTCTGGTCAGTTTGCTGAGTATTATCAGAACAACTACAATGCCTCATCTTCATACATCAGCAATCTGTGGACAGCTCCTTATTCGAGCATCTATGGCGCTAACGATTTCCTTGGACATGTTGAAGGTTCTACAATAATTCCTGAAAACGAGCTGAACAAATATCGTGGCGAGGCACTCTTCTTCCGTGCTAATGCCTACTTCTATCTTGTAAATCTGTTTGGCGATGTACCCCTTTTTACAACCTACGATGTAAGCGTAACGGCTACGGCACCACGTGCACCTAAAGCAGAGGTTTATCAGCAGATTATTGCCGACTTGAAGCAGGCGCAGTTGTGGTTAAAGGATTCGGGCAATGGCCGCACACGTATCTCTGCCGATGCAGCAACAGCCTTGTTGGCACGCGTATATCTGTATACCGAGCAATGGGATAAGGCTGTGAGTGAGGCCAATAAGCTTCTACCAATTTCTGATGGTGGACAGAGCAACAGCTACAAGTTGGAAACCTTCAATCGTATATTCCTTGCTACCAGTAATGAGGCTATTCTGCAGAGTAATCAGGAGGGATTTATTGGCACAGGCAGCTACGTGGGCTATACTCGAATAGGCAATCTGTTTATTCCCAGCGCCCGTGCCACATACGCCACATACTACTTCTGCGATGAGTTGGTAAACGATCTGCGTTCTCAGCCCGAAGACCTGCGCAACCTATGGATTGGCGAGAAAGCAGGCAGCGGTGGTAAAACGTACTATTATCCTTATAAATACAAGAATATGACCACACCGAATAGTGCGGCAGACTACGAGTATTATGTGCTGCTACGATTGGCCGAACAGTATCTGATTCGTGCTGAGGCCAACGTGCATCTTGGAAATATAGAACTGGCAATATCTGATATCAACAAGATACGCGAGCGTGCCGGACTGCAGGACTATGCAGGCGGAAATACCAAGGACGACTTGTTGATGGAAATAGAGTCACAGCGTCGCAAAGAACTGTTCTTTGAGCAGGGGCACCGCTGGTTCGACCTTAACCGTACAGGTCGTGCTGATGCCGTTTACGGAAATACCAGTTACAAGAAAGTAAACTGGCAGTCATATAAGTCGTTGCTACCCGTTCCAGAACAGCAGATTGGACGCAATCGCAACCTGACACAGAATCCAGGATATTAATTTTTAAACATAAAGAGAAATGAATAGTAAAATTAAACTGCTTAGCATCTTAGGACTGGCGCTCTGTATTCAGAGTGCTGGTCTGAAAGATAACACCATCACCAAAGAAGATGGTATGTATGTTGTTAACACCACAACACTTGGTAAGGATATCGAGGGTTATAACGGTCCAACCCCCTTGAAGATTTTTATCAAGAAAAACAAGGTGGTTAAGATTGAAGGCCTGAAGAATCAGGAAACACCTAAGTACTATGCCCGAGTAAAAAAGGCTCTCTTCGAAAAGTGGAACAATCTTAAAGTGAGCGAGGCCCAAAAACTTAAGGTTGATGGTGTAACAGGAGCCACCTATACCTCTGAAGCTGTTATCAAAAACGTACAAGCCGGTCTTGACTATTATAAGAAGAATAATTAAATAGAATATATTTAGCCATTAAAAAAACGATGAGAAAGATCAACTATTTAAGTACCGTGGGCTTTGTTGCCCTGTATGTTGTAACAGTATTTGCTACGGCATTTCTTGGTTATTTACATCCGCTCTGCTGGGTAGGCTTTCCTGCGTTGGCAGCCTTGCTTGGAGCGTTCTCTTATTATCACGTGTGCCTGCGCTGGCAGCAGTCTGGCGCAGCCACGTTGTTAGGTTTTGCATTCGGTCTGTTGCTTCTGGTTACTGGCGAGGGCGATGTACTTACCCTTGGCATCATGACAGCAGCAGGCATTCTTTCTGATGTTGTGCTGAAACTCACCCACCGCCCAGCTTATGCTTACCCTGTGCTGGCCATCGGTGTTATCAGCTGGCTGCTTCCACTCTGGACTCGCACCCAATGGTATCACGATGGTGCTGCCGAGGAATTAGGTATTGACTATGCCGATGGCCTGATGCTGCTGGCCAACTGGTGGGGGCTCTTATTGCTTATCGTTGTTACTGCCTTGATGGGTTATCTGGGCGTTCGTCTCATCAACAAGAACTAAAAGAAAAATGAAGATTGAAAGGATTAACGAGCTGTTCGCGCGATTTGCCGAGCAGCTTTTGAGGGTGCGATGGATGGCACTCTGCGCATTTGTACTGCTGATAGTGATATCGGTAGTAGGTATGAGTCGGATGGTTAAAGAGACATCATTCGACGACTATTTCATCGAGGATGATCCTATGCTGATTAAGACTGAGGAGTTTAAGTCGCACTTCGGTAACGATTATTACGTGGGCGTGCTGACACAATGCGACAACCACTTTACCAAGAAGAATCTTACCACGCTGCGTGCGCTGTCTAACGAACTGCTGGACAGCCTCTCGTATGCCGACAAGGTAACATCGCTTACCGACATAGAGTTTATGGTGGGTAGCGAGGATGGTATGACTATCGAGCAGATAGTGCCCGGTGAGATACCCGACGATGGCACAGCAGCAATGGACAGCATCCGCGCCCGCGCCTTCAGCAAGCCCCACGTAGCCCGCAAATTGGTATCTGAGAAGGGCGACCTGTCGTGGATTATGGTTAAACTGCGTGCTTTCCCCAAAGACAGCGTGTGGAAAAAGACCAGTACTGTAGCCCCCGACATCACCACAGGCGAAGAGGTGGAGCGCATCATCAAGAAGCCCGAGTATGCCTCACTACACCCCAAAGGCACCGGCATGCCCTACGTCACCCATTGCAAAACGGTATATATAGGTAAGGAGATGGGGCGCCTCATGATGATTGCCACCTTGATCTGTATGGTGGTCATGTTGTGTATGACGCGTTCGCTACGTGGCGTTATTGCACCTATCATATCCGTCATAGGCGGACTGTTTATCACCTACGGCATAGCAGGATTCACCCAGATGTACGTCGACTCTACGGTACTCATGATTCCTACTATCCTATCGTTTGCCGTAGCCATCGCCTACAACATCCATATCTTCTCTTACTTCCGAGGTCAAATGCGCATTCATGGCGAGCGACGCCGAGCTGTAGTAGAAACCATGAAAGAAATAGGCTGGTCGGTATTCTTCTGCGGATTCACCACCCTGGTGTCCCTACTCTCTTTCCTGGTCATCCCTATTCGCCCCATGCATTGTGTGGGTATCATCAGCTCTATGAGCGTATTGTTTGTTCTGCTCACCTCGTTGGTTATCACGCCAGTATTGCTGTCGTTTGGTAAAAACAAGCGCCCGCTTGAAGGCTTTACCGAGGATAGCGATACCCGCTGGACCAAGGCGATGGTAAATCTTAGCGATGCCGTGCTGCGTAATCCGCACAAGATTGGCTGGTCGTTCCTGGTAGTCTGCATCCTGTTGTGTATTGGATTGTGGAAGATAGAGGCTGCCTTCGACATCGAGCGCACCATGGGCGAGAATGTACCTTACGTCAAAGAGGTGATGAACGTAGGCCGATCTGAACTGGGCTCGCTCTACTCCTACGACCTGATAGTAGAACTGCCCAACAACGATGAGGCCAAGGAGCCCGACAATCTGAAGCATCTCGACGAGCTGCAGCAGAAGGTGGCTGATTATAAACTAACCAAGCGCACCACTTCGATTCTCGACATACTGAAAGACCTCAACCAGACGCTTAACAATGGCGACACGGCCTATTACCGCATACCAGATACTGAGGAAGAGGTGGCTCAGATGATGGTGCTCTACGAGAATGCTGGTGGCACCGAGTCGGAGTATTGGATGGATTACGACTATCGCCGACTGCGACTGATGGTCGAGATTTCCGACTTCAACTCGGCCCAGGTAGAACGCGAGATGCAGCAGATTCAGGCCGATGCCGAGAAGCTGTTCCCCAATGCCAAGATAACAATAGTAGGTAATATACCTCAGTATGTCACCATGATGCAATATCTGGTACGCGGCCAGATGCTGTCGTTTGTCATCTCTATCCTGATCATCGGAGTCATCCTGATGATTGCCTTCCAGAGCATCCGCGTAGGTCTTATCGGACTGATACCAAATATGATGCCAGCCATATTCGTTGGCGGCTACATGGGCTGGATGGGAGTACCGCTCGACATGATGACGGCTACCCTGTTACCCATGATGCTGGGTATGGCGGTTGATGATACCATCCACTTCATCAACCACTCTAAACTGGAGTACGATCGTACCAACCATTACCAAAGTGCCATCCGCCGTACTTTCCGCGTGGTAGGCGTAGCCATTGTCATCACCTCTATCATCACCTCGGCGGTGTTTGCCAGTTTCTGTACGTCGGCATGCGTCATGTGTATCAACTTCGGTTTAACAGCCATCATCGGCATCATGTCGGCATTGGCTGCCGACCTGCTGGTAACGCCTATTCTTGTTAGTAAATGCAAAGTGTTTGGGAAAAATAAAA
>Ga0310786_10011184_pt1 | contig 11223 bp, 11 predicted proteins | sample AusTroGonzalo_MG_FD_203881 | JGI IMG/M metagenome (GOLD analysis project Ga0310786, IMG submission 203881) | Bovine rumen microbial communities from tropical cattle in Woodstock, Queensland, Australia - Gonzalo_03 (v2) (version 2) | ecosystem: Host-associated > Mammals > Digestive system >...
TGGAAGACAATCCCGAGGAGAGTATCTATAATAATATATATGGTACGCGCGTGATAGCAGACCTCGCCGTGAAGTATGGTGTGAAGAAGTTTGTGATGATCTCTACCGACAAGGCCGTGAACCCCTCAAACGTGATGGGCTGCTCGAAGCGTATCTGCGAGATCTACGTACAGAGCCTCGACAAGGCCATCAAGAGTGGGAAGGTGAAGGGTGTCACACAGTTTGTCACCACCCGCTTCGGCAATGTGCTGGGCTCCAACGGCTCCGTCATCCCCTTGTTCAAGGAACAGATCAAAAACGGCGGTCCCGTCACAGTGACCCATCCGAACATCATCCGTTACTTCATGCTGATACCTGAAGCCTGTAAGTTGGTGCTTGAGGCAGGCACGAAAGGCAACGGCGGTGAGATATTCGTCTTCGACATGGGCAAGCCCGTCAAAATCGACGATCTGGCAAAGCGTATGATACAGCTCAGTGGTGCCAAGGACGTGAAGATTGAATATACAGGTCTGCGACAGGGCGAGAAACTCTATGAAGAACTGCTGAACGTGGCAGAGTCCACCAAGCCCTCGTTCCATGAGAAAATCCGTATCGCCAATGTCAGGGAATACGACTATGACACCATTTGCCGTGAGATTGGCGAACTCTACACCATCTGCGAACACTACGACAAGATGGAGACGGTGAAAAAGATGAAGCAAATCGTGCCTGAATTCAAGAGTAATAACTCCATCTACGAAAAACTGGACGAAGCCCAATGAAGAGACTCATAGACTTACTTGTGGCTATCCTCTGCCTAATCCTGTTCTCACCGCTGCTTGTGATATGCTATCTGGCTGTCAAGCTGGAAGACGGAGGTCCTGCCATCTTCAAGCAGGAGCGTATCGGACTAGGAGGCAAACCCTTCAATATTTATAAGTTCAGGAGTATGACCATCGACAAGGAACGCGACGAGAATGCCCTCTTCGGACATGAGAAGAGCAAGGACATGACCAAGACGGGACGATTCCTGCGCGACCATCACCTCGACGAACTGCCACAGTTGTGGAATGTGGTGAAAGGTGACATGGCATTCATCGGACCACGGCCTGAGCGGAAATACTATATCGACCAGATTATGCAGCATGACCCTCGCTACGAACGTCTCTATGCCCTCCGTCCTGGTGTCACCAGCTATGCCACACTGCATAACGGCTATACCGACACCATGGAGAAGATGCTCATCCGTCTGGAGATGGATATCTACTACCTTGAGCACCAGTCGTTATGGCTCGACACCAAAATCCTGATGCAGACCTTTGCCTACATCATCTTCGGAAAGAAATTCTGAGTCATGTGCTAATACCTTCGGAAGTGTAGACGCACTACGTCGTTAGACAGCACCAGATCATTATCATTCAACACTTCCAAGGTGAAAACTTCTTCTAGGTCATAAATGCCAAAGGGCTTGAGTTCCTCCACATCTTCTATAGGCTCATCTGTCTCATACAGATGGTGACGGACTGGGGACGACAAAGTCAGGATAGTGCCTTCTCTATTAAACCTAAACATAAAGCCCTCCCCCAAATAATTACCGTTTTCAGAGAAGCGGATCTGTAGCAGTTTTCCTTGGACTCCCCAGTACACAAGAGCCTCACGAGTATCAGCGACACCCTCTGTGGACAAAGTATCTACCTGGCACATCTGCCAATAGCCATCCAGTTCCTTGTTGCCTGATGTTTCCAGTTCACAGGAAACAAGTATCGCACAAAGCGTCAGTACATATACAATTTTTCTCATTTCTTTTTCCATTTAAGTATGCCGTTCCTGGCAATAGTTAATTGTACGCCATAGTTGTCACCCATGAGTTCACCAATGTCCAGACCTAAAGCACCTCTCACACTCCACCCCTTAAACTTGGAAGTATTCGCGAAAGAATAGGTAGCTTCTGCAAGCATTGAGAACGTTTTACGTGGTTCAGAGTAAGGTGTATCGTAAGTACCAAAACCTTTCAGATAGGTTCCAAGAAAACGATAATGAAAGCGAGGGAAAGGATCGCCACAAAATCCCACATGGAAACCCTCACTACGATTATTCTTCACTTCTATCGAATGGTCAGCATTATAAATAGGCGAGAGGTAGAGAGGATTGCCTATCACTTGTCCCCAATGCTGCCAGCCAGTATAGAGGCTGTGATTATAAAAATTGTCTTGTCCGCCCAGATGGTCAGAGATGACCTCATCATGGTCATGGTATACAGGTCCGCTCTGATATTTTGAATACAGATATTCAAACAATATCTTATCTAACCAAGGGGCATCCAGAAAACGTATCTCAAGTCCTAACTGGATGTCCTTTAAGGCGTATAGGAAATAACGGCGGTCCTTTTTGACATTCCACTCCGAGCCTTGGCCGTATCCATTATAGTCCATGAAAAGCATGGAAGAATGGTCTTCAAAGAAATGGTCGGCATAGAAACTGAACCCCCATTCATCACAATCGAAATTAAATCGAGCCAACCAACTGCCCAGACTATTTCCTGCACCACCTGTATATTCATCATCAACAGCATCTTTACCACCTGGTATCAATGCCCTAAGCATGCCTTTAAGACCGCCTTCCTGGTGAACGACCTCATCAAGAACGCCATCTGAGTTGAAACGATAAATATCCCCTCCAAACTGAGTAGCGAATTCGGCTCCCAACTCTATTGAAAACAAGACATCATCGGGATTTCCGATTTTCAGATAACCCGCCTTGGAGTGATAAAGCATGCCTTCTGTATATTTGTGACGCTGGTTGGTAAAGTCTCTCTGCCAGCCATCGTCAGTGGTCTTGCCATAAGCGATGTGGCCTTTCAGCGCCAGCCAGTTCTTCGTATAGGGGATGATCCAATAGTCGGGCAACGCAAGTCTCACCTGAGGCACGGGACGGGCATTGATGCCGAAGGTCTGGGAGCCGGAACTCAGTTCCTGATTTTTCAACTCCATCGGCTGTTCCTTGGCACCCACGGTCAGGGTTCCCTTCAGCCAACGTGCCTCTACAAAGGCCTGTTGCACCACGAAAGTGCTCGTGAAGTTTGCAGCCACAGCCACGTCGAGGCCATAACCGATACCCCATTTCCGTCCATTATCCAATGACAGCGGACGTTCGATGGCACCACGTAAATAACCATTGGTATTCTTCAACGAACTCAGACCATGCTTGTTGGCATTGAGCCACAGGGGGTTATGGTCACCGCCTGAGACAGTAGCCTGCATCTCCGCCCGATAGGCGAGGCTGTCGAACAACGAGCGTTCCTGCGCTTGCACCGTCAGCAGCGATCCTATTATAAACAAGGTAGAAAAAAAGATTCTCATATGCTAAATAGCTCTTTTGACGGTGCAAAATTACAACAATTATTCCGAATAACCATATAGTTTAGGGATTTTCCCCCACCCGATTAGGGAAAATCCTTTGCGAATGCCCCGTTTTTGTCGTTACTTTGCATCGAGAAAGAGAAATAATAATGTAAAACCCTTTAAAAGATACGAGTATGAAGAAGATGTTTTTCGCACTGATGATGATGCTTACAGCAACCGTCTCTGCACACGCAATGAGCTATGAGCAGGCTCGCAACGAGGCCCTGTTCCTGACCGACAAGATGGCTTATGAGCTGAATCTCACTGACGAGCAGTACGAGGCAGCCTATGAGATCAATCTCGATTATCTGATGGGTGTCACCAGCCGTTACGATGTGTACGGAACCTACTGGGAGCGCCGTAATCTCGATTTGAGCTACATCCTGCTTGACTGGCAGTGGAACGCCTTCTTAGCAGCTTCCTATTTCTATCGCCCGCTGTACTGGGACGCCGGTTACTGGCACTTCGGCATCTATGCCCGTTATCCGCACCGTGACTACTTCTACTTCGGACGTCCTCACTTCTATCTCACCTATCGTGGTGCCCACGCTTGGCACAGAGTAGGCGGACACGGCTACTATCATGGCCACCGCGACCACTTCCGTGCCCCTCACAGAGAGCATGTCGGCATGCACGACCGTTGGAACCGCGGTGAATTCCGTGGCAGCAACCGTCACAGCTCCACCCGCATCACTGCCGGCGACAGAGGCCGCATCGGACGAGGCTCCATCGAAAGGAGGAATCCCGGTGGCAACAGGGGTATCGAGCGCAGAAGCAGCACCATTGAGCGCCGTAATAATACGATTGAGCGTAGGAACAGTTCTGTTGGAAACGGTAGCAGAGGCATTGAGCGCAGAGATCCGACTAGATCCATCGATGGTCGCAACTCTCAGATGCGCCAGAGAAGCATCGACAGAGGTTCTCGTGGTAACAGCACCTTCAACGGTTCCAGCCGCAGTGGCATGAGCTCTCACAGAAGCAGCACATTCAGCGGATCACATAGCGGATCATACAGCGGCGGATCACGTAGTGGCTCCTATAGCAGTGGTCGAAGCAGCGGTTCTTTCGGTGGTGGTTCTCACAGTAGTTCTCGCGGTGGTGGATTCAGCGGTGGCTCACATGGCGGAGGACACAGCGGCGGAGGATTCAGCGGTGGCTCACACGGTGGAGGACACAGCGGCGGAGGTGGCAGAATGGGCGGACGCCGATAAATCAGAGCAACAGTTCCCTGACTTCCGCATTCGACATCCTTGGAATCTCGCTCATTGACTTTTTAAAATAGACAGCCTGGACAGCTTTATTGATAATGCCATGTCCTACGGCCAGCACCTTCTTTCCTGGATAAGTCTTCTTGACATAGGCGATGAATTCGCCAGCCCGGGAAAGAAGGTTTTCTAATGTCTCTATGTCATCTGGCCACACCTCGTTTCTCAGGCTGGGGATGTATCTTCCCGTGAAACCGCCCCAGTCACGTTCCCGCAGGAGAGGCGTCGTGACGACCTTCAACCCGTGAGGCGCAGCAATGATGGAAGCCGTATCCACAGAACGTTTCAGGTCACTGGCCATCACGATATCAATGTCGCGATCCTTCCATAAGTCACCGAGTTCATGAGCCTGGCGCAGACCATTCTCATTCAGTTCGCCCTGCGTCTGTCCCTGCATGATTTGGTTTGCATTATCCACCGTCTCCCCATGCCGTACAAGATATAATATCGTATCCATTCGTATGATTTTTGTGCAAAATTAAAAATAATCTGTGATTATCTGCGTAATCTGTGGTATTTTTTGTAATTTTGCAGCATAAAATAGAATAAAGACCCATTATGAAGATATTACAAAGTTCCTTTTTCCGCGCCATCTGCGCCATCGCCGTAGGTATCCTGCTCATCAAGTATCCCGACAATACCGTCACTTGGATCACTGTTGCCATCGGTGTACTCTTCTTCCTCTCAGGTATCATCTCGATGGTGGTGTATGTGAATGCCGTGAGACATGTGTCTGAATACAAGATTACCGATGCCGAAGGGAATGTTGTAGCAGGCGAACGCCCCACCTTCCCCATCGTCGGTGTGGGAAGCATCATCCTCGGTGCCATCCTTGCGCTAACACCCAATATCTTCATCTCAGCTCTGATGTATATCATCGGCGGCATGCTTATCCTAGGCGCCATCAACCAGTATATGAACCTGGTGAATGCGCGTAAGTACGGAAAGATTGGTTTCGGCTACTGGATATTCCCCTCTGTCATTCTGCTCACAGGACTTTACGTGATCATCCGTCCGATGGATCCCGCAAGTGTTGCCATGCTGATTCTTGGCTGGTGTACGTTGCTGTATGGTGTGACGGAGATGATCAACTCCATCAAGTTCCACTCTGACAGACGCAAGTTTGCCAAGGCACAGGAGATCCAGCAGGCCGAAGAAGTTCAGGAGGTACAAGAAACCAATGAGGTTGTCGAAGAGGCAACCTCTGAGAATCACGACGCCTACCTCCCGAAAGCTCCCGCCGAAGACTAATCCTCTATATTCTTCATTTCCTCACGCACCTCTTCCGAGAATCCCTGGATGTAAGTACGCAGGATGTCGATTCCCCGTTTGTTCTCACGTCCCCAGGGGATGATGAGATCGGCAAATTTCTTGGTGGGTTCGATGAACTGCTCGTGCATTGGCTTTACGTCGTTCTCATAGTGACTCAGCACCATCTCGACGGTTCTGCCTCTCTCCACCACATCGCGGCGGATGTTACGGATCAGACGCACATCGCTGTCGGTATCCACAAAGATTTTCAGGTCCATCATGTCACGCAACTTCTTATGATGCAGGGTCATGATACCCTCGAGGATGATCACGGGCTTTGGATCCACATGGACGGTCTCCGGCAAACGGTTCGACAGCACATACGAATACGTTGGCTGCTCGACGGACTCACCGTTTTTCAGCTTCTTGATCTGCTCTGTGAGCAATTTCCAGTCAAAAGCGTCAGGATGGTCGAAGTTGATGGCCTTACGCTCTTCTGAGGTCAGGTCGGTAGTGTCGTTGTAATAGGAGTCCAACGGGATGACCGCCGCACAGTGTGGCGGCAGTGCCTTGGCAATTCGTTTCACGACGGTGGTCTTGCCAGAACCTGAACCGCCGGCGATTCCGATGATAATCATAGCTTTGGTCCTTTAGTGGGTACAAAGATACAAAAAACATTGAATATGGAACATGTAAGACGGAACTTTTTGTTGATGATTCGTTAATAATCCTTAATTGTTATCATAAACTTCAAACTTCAAACTTCAAACTTCAAAAATATTTGTACCTTTGCAGCCCAAAGTGAGAATTTGAACAATTTACATTATTAATATTAAACTCAAAATGAAAAAAGGTATTCATCCCGAAAACTATCGCCCCGTCGTGTTTAAGGACATGTCCAACGGCGATATGTTCCTCTCGAAGTCTACAGCAAAGACCAACGACACAGTAGAATTCGAAGGCGAAACTTACCCTGTGGTAAAAGTTGAAATCTCCAGCACCTCTCACCCGTTCTATACTGGTAAGAGCAAGCTCGTCGACACCGCTGGACGTGTTGATAAGTTCATGAGCCGCTACGGCAAGGCAGCTAAGAAGTGAGCACTGTTTTGAGAAAAAAGCTTGCGCTTGGGTAGTTGCATATGCCCAAGCGCACTTTTTTTACCCAATTATTTGGTCATAACGCAGAAAAGTCGTAAATTTGTACCCGAGAACTTAACAACTTCAATATTTAGGCATACAAATGAAAACAGTTTATGACTTCACTGTCAAGGACAGAAAAGGCAAGGACGTATCCCTGAAGGAATACGCCAACGAGGTGTTGCTGATTGTCAATACAGCAACGAAATGCGGATTCACGCCCCAATACGACGAATTGGAAAAACTCTACGAACAGTATCATGCCGACGGTTTCGAGATCCTCGACTTCCCCTGCAACCAGTTTGGTCAGCAGGCCCCTGGCACCGACGAATCGATCCACGAGTTCTGTAAGCTCAACTTCGGCACCGAATTCCCCCGCTTCAAGAAGATCAAGGTCAATGGCGACGATGCCGAACCTCTTTACAAGTTCCTTCAGAACGAGAAGGGCTTCGCAGGCTGGGACATGGAGCACCCCATCGCCCATATCCTCGACGACATGCTCACCAAGGCTGACCCCGATTATAAGCAGAAGCCCGACATCAAATGGAACTTCACCAAGTTCCTCATCAACAAGAAAGGACAGGTGGTGGCCCGTTTCGAACCAACAGAGAAGACCGAAAATATCGCCAAGCAGATTGAAGAGCTGCTGAAATAACACGCTCCCTTTTACACATACTTGACAATAAACAGAAAAGGCCCGTTTCACAACGGACCTTTTCTCATAATTACTTAAAAAACTAAATTAATCAACCATAAACCTTAACCATTAAAATCTTTTTCTGTTGCAAAAGTACAACAAGTTTCGTCAACTGATGTCGAAATTGCGTTATTTTATGTTTAAAATGCGTGAAATCATGCAATTTATACATAAAATCACGGATTTTCAACATTTTCCACCCCTAAATAGCAAGTTTTTTATAAGAAAGGTGCACTATTTCGGGAAAAATTCCTAATTTTGCACAGAAGATCAACCGTACATTGCATGAGTGCGCGCTTATTATTAGTAATTGCCTGTCTGGTAATCGTCATCGTTTTCTCCTTCGTAGGTCGTAATCTCTACCTGCGAAGCCTGCGACTGCGCCGTCGTCTGCAGATGAGCGACATCTTCACGAATATCACCCACGAACTGCTCACGCCTCTGACGGTTATTTCCGCTTCTGTCGACAAATTAAGGGACGAAGAGCCGAAATTTATCCACGATTACGACCTGATGCAGCTCAACATCCAACGAATGGTACGCCTGCTGCAGCAGATTCTCGAGACCAGCAAGTCAGAGGCCGGTCAGCTCCGCCTGCTCGTTTCCCAGGCAGATGTCATGCGATATATCCACCAGACAGCCGAGTGTCTCGAACCGCTCCTCATGCAGAAACGCCAGCATTTCACCATTTCCTGCTACCCGGAGAGTATGATGGGTTGGATCGACACCGACAAACTCGACAAGATTATCTACAATCTCCTTTCCAACGCCGCCAAATACTCCAACGAAGGTGGAGAGGTGGCGCTGAAGGTACAGACCAACACGACCTTCGATCATGTTCGCATCGAGGTGAGCGACACAGGCGACGGCATCCCACCTGAGAAGATGAAACACCTCTTCCAGCGTTTCCACGACGGAGAATACCGCAAACACCACACCATCGGTACAGGTCTTGGTCTCAGCCTCACCCACGATCTTGTCTTTCTGCACAACGGTACCATCCGCTGCCACAGTGAGGTGGGCAAGGGAACGACCTTCATCGTCGAACTGCCCATCAACAAAGAGGCCTTCGAGCCCGACCAGATCGACGAGCTGCACACCATCGATACCAGCATGCCCCAGCACTCCATCATCGATTTCGAAGCACTTGTTCCCGATGTCAATGCCGATGTCGATCCTCAGGAGCACCCCGACGAGGATGTCTACCGCCTGCTCGTCGTCGAAGACAATGTCGAACTGCTCATGCTCATGCAGCAGTTGCTGCACACGTCATACCATGTCTACATCGCGAAGAATGGCCGCGAAGCCCTCGATATCATCCGCCAGAAAGACCTCGACCTCATCATCTCCGACGTGATGATGCCCGAGTTGGACGGCTACGAGCTCACGAAGATTGTGAAGAACGACCCGAACTACAACCACCTGCCCATCATCCTGCTGACGGCGAAGACACAGGACGAAGACGAGCAGGAGGCCCTGCTCATCGGTGCCGACGAGTTCCTCACCAAGCCCTTCCGCTTAGGCGACCTGAAGCTGCGCATCGACAATATTATCGAGAACCGCAAGCGCATCCAGCGCGAATACCATCAGGAGAGTGCCGAGGAGACCCGTCAGAAGATTGCCTCCCCACAGTCACCCGACGAGATGTTCCTCAGCCGTGCTCTCGAGTTGGTGTATGCCCATCTCGAAGACGACGAATACGACCGCGATGCCCTCGCCTCTGACATGGGCGCCAGTTCTTCGACCATCTACAACAAACTGCGCTCCATCACAGGTCTGAATGTCTCCGGTTTCATCCGCGACATCCGTCTGAAGGAGGCCCGTCGCATGGCCCAGGCTGATCCCACCCTGCGTGTGAGCGACCTGGCCTACAAGGTAGGTTTCCGCGATCCACGCTATTTCTCCACCTGTTTCAAGAAACAGTTCGGCATGCAGCCGAAGGAGTATATGGAAAGCCTTTATCAGATTGAGAATTAAGAATTTAGAATTAAGAGATAATTAAGAGTAAAATTATAAACAACACCAAATGTAACAAAATTATGGCTAAACAGAAAAAATTCATCCTCCAAGAGAGTGAGATCCCAACACAGTGGTACAACATCCAGGCAGACATGCCCAACAAACCCATGCCTCCCATCCATCCGGCAACAAAACAGCCGCTTGGCGTCGACGACCTCGCCCACATCTTCCCCCGTGAGTGCTGCGTCCAGGAGCTCGACACCGAACATGCATGGATTGACATCCCCGAGGATGTGCTCGAGAAGTACAAGTATTATCGTTCCACCCCGTTGGTACGTGCCTACGCCTTAGAAGAGGCCCTTGGCACACCCGCCCATATCTACTTCAAGAACGAGAGTACCAACCCCCTCGGTTCTCATAAGATCAACTCTGCCCTGCCCCAGTGCTACTATGCCAAGCAGGAGGGAACCACCAATGTCACCACAGAGACAGGTGCTGGTCAGTGGGGAGCAGCCCTCTCTTACGCTGCGAAGATCTATGGCCTCGACTGTGCCGTCTATCAGGTGAAGATCACCATGCAACAGAAACCCTACCGCTCTTCGATCATGCGCACCTTTGGCGCTGTCGTCGAGGGTTCTCCCTCGATGTCCACCCGTGCCGGTAAGGACATCCTGACGAAGGATCCCACGCACTCCGGCTCTTTAGGTACCGCTATCTCTGAGGCTGTCGAGTTAGCCACCACCACACCCAACTGTAAGTACACGTTAGGCTCTGTGCTCAACCACGTAGGTCTCCATCAGACTATCATCGGTCTGGAGGCTGAGAAGCAGATGCAGATGGCCGGTGAGTATCCCGACATTGTCATCGGCTGCTTCGGTGGTGGTTCAAACTTCGGTGGTATCTCCTTCCCCTTCATGCGTCATAAGATCCTTGAGGGCAAGAACACCGAGTTCATCGCTGCTGAGCCCGACAGCTGTCCGAAGCTCACCCGCGGTCAGTTCCGCTACGACTTTGGCGACGAGGCTGGTTACACGCCGCTGCTGCCGATGTACACCCTGGGCCACAACTTCCGTCCCAGCAACATCCACGCTGGTGGTCTGCGCTACCATGGTGCCGGCATGATCATCTCCCAGCTCATCAAGGACGGTTACATGCATGGTGTCGACATCCCGCAGCTCGAGACCTTCGAGGCCGGTATGCTCTTCGCCCGTACCGAAGGTATCATCCCTGCTCCTGAGAGCTGTCACGCCATTGCAGCCACCATTCGTGAGGCCAACAAGTGCAAGAAGACTGGCGAGGAGAAGGTCATCCTCTTCAACCTCTCTGGTCATGGTCTGATCGACATGCCGTCGTACGAGGCCTTCATCAAGGGCGACCTGCAGAACTACACGGTCACCGACGAGATGATTGCTGCCAACCTCGCTGAACTCGACAAACAATAAATAGTAAATAAAGAAAGCCCCGCCAGTTGGCGGGGCTTTCTTTATTTATTCTTTCGGAATTCATCGAGCTGCTTAAAGCAATGGCGGTCGAT
>Ga0310786_10011185_pt1 | contig 11222 bp, 15 predicted proteins | sample AusTroGonzalo_MG_FD_203881 | JGI IMG/M metagenome (GOLD analysis project Ga0310786, IMG submission 203881) | Bovine rumen microbial communities from tropical cattle in Woodstock, Queensland, Australia - Gonzalo_03 (v2) (version 2) | ecosystem: Host-associated > Mammals > Digestive system >...
ATTGTGCATACACATACACATATCGGCTTGACAAACCAAAAGGGGGATGCTATATTATATCGTCCCGGCTGAAAACGGGACAGGGCTTTTACCTCACGGCTGGACTACTAACCCAGCCAAAAGCGGCACGGTTGCCGCGAGCCTGCCAAAGAGCGTTTTTTTATGGGCATTTGCCGCTTGCGTGAAGTCGGATTAGTAACCCGGCAAGGTGTTTCAGCACCGACCGCAGGCGGCTTTTTACTGCCCGGAAAGCATGGTACACCATGAAGAACACCACCAAAACCACCACCCGCACCAGCACCGCCGCCAAGACCGCCAAGGGGAAAGGCTGGGAAACCTTCACCGATGCCGAACTTGCCAAGGCCGTTGAATTGATGGTAAGGCCGGATGATCTGACGATCAGAGGCGCGGCTATCGCCCTGCTGGAAACCTTCGACATTACCCCGAAGGATGCGCGGGAGCAGCTCGACAGCGGGGAATATTTCAACGCTGGCGCTGTTTTCTACGATCTTTCCGGCACGTTCCCCCGGATTGTCTGGAATAACGGGGCACTCCGTCCGGACGAGATCAACAATTTGAAATGACCCACCACAAGGAGCGGCGGGAATAGCCCGCCAATAGGGGCGAACCACCCCGGAGCCGGGAACCTGGAAACGGGAACCCGGCTTTTTTTGTCCTCGATGCCGGCACCGCAGGGCTTTTACCCTCATTTTGCACCATGAATATGCGGCTTTTTCCTGTTTTCCAAGGGGCAGAAACGTAATAGAAATGCACCCGGACAGACGAAAACACGCAGATGTATTACGCGGATTTGCCGTTTTTTCGGGTTGACTGCCGATGTTATGTTGACGGGATAGGCGTTTTTAGGGAACACAATGCACCCTAACGAACCCTAACGAACCAAACAAACCCAAAACCGCCCACAAGGAGCAGAAAGGCAAGGAAACCATGCCGGAATATTTGACCCTAAAGGAAGTAGCCCAGGCACTCAAAGTAACCACCAAGACCCTGTACAAGTGGAAAGCCCAGGGGAAAATCCGCTTTTCCAAATTCGGGGGAGCAATCCGGGGAACTGTACGCATTGAACGGGGAGAGCTTGAAAGATTCCTAAAGGCCGGGAACGGCGAGGCATGACCCGCCGAAGGGGGAAACGATGCGGATTAAAGTCGATACACGGGAGCAGACCCCGTATCTTTTCAAGCGGTATTCTGCCGTAGAAGTGGTACCGGGGACGCTGACGGCTGGGGACTACTCTATACCCGGATTCGAGGACGAAGTAGCCATAGAGCGGAAGGAGCTGGGCGATCTAATCGGCTGTTTAAGCCACGATAGAGAGAGATTCACCCGCGAACTTGAACGCTTGCGGGGCTATCAGAGCGCCGCCCTGCTGGTAGAAGCGCCATTTGCCGTAATCAAAGCCGGAAGGTACAGAAACCACATGAACCCGGACGCGGCTGTACAGAGTATTCTTTCGATCATGCAGAAATACAGGATGCCCGTATTTTTTGCCGCTGACCGCACGGCTGGCGAGGCTTTTGTATATGACTTTCTACGGCATTTCATACGCCACGCCGCAGAGCGATACAAGGCCATAGCCCAGCAGACCGAACCCGCAGAGGGGGCAAAGTGAAGCGGTACTATAAAAAGTCGATTCGCCGCTTGTTTTCCCCTGCCCTGGACGCAGAGGCCGAAGCCGCCGCCGCTGGTATGGCGCGAACCCTTACCAGGCTACGCAGTAATCCAACGGGAAACCCGCTGGAAACCGCCCTTTTTCACGTCCTCGATGCCGCATTAGAGAAACAGGCCGCACGGCTGGCACGGGAGCGAAACAGGGGCAGAAACCCGAACAGGAAACCACGGCACAGCGCCAAGAGGAAGGGGGCGAACCATGCCGGACGATAAGACCAAACCGAGGAAGCCCAGGAAGAAACCCGCCGAGGCGAAGAAGCCACAGCCGGGAAGGACGGCAGGCGGGCAATTTGCCAAGGGGAACCAAGCCGCCAAGGGAAACCCGTACACCCGCAAGGCCGCAGAAATGCGGAAAGCCCTGTACAGCGCGGTAACGGCTGACGATATACGGCAGATAGTGGAAACGCTGAAAGCCCAGGCCATGCGCGGGGACTTGAAAGCCATAGCCATTTTGTTTGATAGGGTACTGGGAACGGCACAAGCGGGCATTGATCTAATGGAGCGCATAGAACAGCTACAGGCCACAATAGAGGCCATAGAAGAAGCCACAAACACCGACACAGAGAGAAAGGGGCGCGGATTCGATGCGGAGCCTGGAACAGATTATACACAGCCTTGAAAGCAGGGTAAAGAAGATCAGACAGGCAGACACGGGGTATTGCCAATGCGGGACGATCAGAGGCCCGATAACCCTATTTGCCGAAACGGACGAAGAAGAAAAGCGGGAGTATGAAGAAAAGTTAGCCGCCCTGCCCAGCACTTGCGAGAAATGCGGCAAGCCCATAGACCCGAAATCCCCGTTTATTGTTATCAGCTTTCACCACACAGACCACCCCAAAAAGGGGGAATAGCGCATACTCATACACACACAGATACACATACAGATGCACATACACAGGCATGAAATGATATATTTTTTCCGTAAAAGTTACAGAAAGTTATTAAAAACGGCTTGACAATGGCGGGGGAGCATGGTATATTTTATGGCAGAAACATACACATACACCACCACCCCGAACCGAGGAGAAAAGCCGAACATGGAAGCCCTGGCATTTTACACAGCAGAAGCCCAGCCGATGCCCCAGCAAGCCCAAGAGGTACAGGCCGCAAACCTTGAAGCCCTGGCGGGGCAGTTTATCGGGTACCTGGATGTTTGCCCCAAGAGCATAGAAACCTACAGGGCGAGTATTCGCCGCCTTTTGGAGTATCTGCGAAGCCGGAACATCACGCACCCCACACGCGGGGACATTCTGCAATACCGGGAGCGCATGAAGCGGGATTACAAGCCCAGCAGTATTTCTCTGCACATGACGGCCTGCCGCCTGTTTTTCCGCTGGACGGCACAGCAGGGACTTTACCCCAATGTAGCAGACCACATAAAGGGCGCGAAGCTCGACCGGGGATATAAGAAAGACTACCTCACCAGCTCACAGGTTAAGGCCGTATTCAGCACGGCAGACCAGGACAAAGAGGGAAGCAAGCGGGACTATGCAATACTAACCCTCATGGTAACGGCGGGATTACGCTGTATTGAGGTTGAACGGGCGAACATTGAAGATTTAGGGACGGCTGGGGATTCCGCTGTACTCTACATCCAAGGGAAAGGCCACGAAGAAAAGACCGAGTATGTAAAGATAGTTCCCCAGGTTGAAAAGGCAATCCGGGACTATTTGAAGGTACGCGGGGAAAGCTACGGGAAAGCCCCCTTGTTTGCAAGCACCAGCAATAACAGCAGAGGGGGAAGGATGACCACGCGAAGCATTAGCCGTATCGTGAAAGATCACATGATAGCGGCAGGGTACAACTCTGACAGGCTGACCGCCCACAGCTTGCGGCACACTTGCGCCACGCTGAACCTGTTAAACGGCGGCACCCCACAGGAAACCCAGCAACTTTTACGGCACACCAGCCTAAACACCACGATGATCTATAGCCATGCCCTGGAACGGGCGAACAATAACAGCGAGGCGAGAGTAGCCGCCGCCATATTCTGAACTGCACATACACATACGCATACACATACAGATACACATACACACACCGCAAGGAGAAAAACGAAGTGAAAACAATAGCCATAGCCCAGCAGAAAGGCGGCACAGGGAAAACCACCACCGCCCACGCGATAGGGGCAGGGCTGAAAGCCCAGGGAAAGCGCGTACTGTTTGTAGACCTTGACCCGCAGGCCAATTTATCCTACATCATAGGGGCGAGGCTGGACGGCAAGACCGTTTTAGACGTGCTGAAAGGCGAGGCCACAGCCGCCGAAGCCACACAGACCACGGACGGCGGGGCTATTATTCCTGGCACCCCGTTTTTAGCTGGCGCGGATGCCACGTTAGCCGGGAAGGTGTACGCACTGGGCGAAGCCTTGAAGCCGTTAGCCCGGAACTATGACTATTGCATACTCGACACGCCGCCCGCACTGGGAGCCTTGACGGTTGCCGCACTGACCGCCGCCGAAGCCGTTATAATCCCCTGTTTGCCGGACGTTCTATCTATCCAAGCGCTGGGGCAGATTGCCGAAACCGTAAAGGGCATACAGCAGACTTGCAATCCGGGGCTAAAGATTGCCGGGGTACTGCTGACCCGCTACACACCACGGCAAAAGCTGACCAGGGACACAGAGGCCATATTTGCCAAGGCCGCAGAGGGCATAGGGACACGGCTTTTCAAAGCCCATATCCGGGAAACCGTATCAATTCGGGAAGCCCAGGCCACGGGAACAGACATATACACATACAGCCCCAAGAGCGCAGGGGCATTAGACTATAACCAACTCTTGAAGGAGATCTTTTAACCATGCCGAAAAAAGACTTTTCCGCTTCACCCCTCATGCAGTTTATACCGCCTGCACCCGCCGCCGCACCCGCCAAGCCACGCCATGAAACGCCGCCGAAGATGCCGCCACAGATGCAAAGAGATTTAGAGCTGGAAGAAGCAGAGCCGGAAGATCAGACCGACACGCGGCACTATGCAGAAAAGAACTGGGCAGAGCCACGCACCCGCAGGGTACAGCTTTTAATGCGTCCCAGCGTTTACACGGGCATACAGGCCATAGCAGACCAGCAAAAGACCAGTTTTAACCACCTTGTAGAAACCGTACTGGCAGAGTTTATAGCCAAGACCGCAAACGAGCAGGCACGGCGGGAACGGCTGGCGAAGCGGGAACAGGGGAAGGGCTGACCATGTTACAGCCGCCTATTATTTGCACCACCGCCGAAGCCGCCGCCCTTTTAGGGGTTAGCCGCCTCACGGTTTACCGCTGGATAAAGTCGGGGAAACTCGATGCGGGGAAGTATGGGGGAACCTGGCGTATTTTCAAAGACGAAATACAGCGGATGAAACGGAAGCGCCGGAGATCACGGGAAAACGGCTGAACGTCCCATAATTACCATTATAGGACGTACAAAAAGTAACCCTAAAAAACGCAAGCGGAAACCACATAACCACCGAGGAAGGGGAAACCATGACCGAAGGAAACGAAAACACGAACCCCAGCACCGATAGGGTAGTATCTTTTGACGTGCCGGAAGATGCCGTAAACTTTTACAAGGCTTTCTATTATCTGCATGACGGGCTTTCAACGGAACAGCGGGAAGCGCTGACCGCCGCACTGACCGAACACAAGGGCGCGGCTGACCTGGACGAACAAACCAAGCTGGTTTACACTGTAGGTATGGTTATCATTCTACAGGAATACAGACGGCCTAACATCTTTTTAGACCCGGAGTATAAAGATCAGATTGCAAGGCGGCTGAACGTATCACGGGAACAGATAGAGGAATGGCAAGCCCAAATTGTAGCGAAGTATGACAAGCCCGCCCAAGCAGACGAACAGCCGGAACTTGATTTAGGGCTACCCCCGCCGCCTACCCCCATACCTGTAGAGGAACAGCAGGTACTTGTAGCCATTACCACGGCTTTCCGGCTTTCCTCGAAACTCGACAGGAAAGCAAGCTATTTCCCAAACAGCGGGGATGCTTTCCACACGCTGGAGATCGTTAAAAACCTGGACTTGCGGGTAAAATGGAACGTCCTAACACCCGGAGAGCGCATAACCCCCTATGACCAGGAAGTAGAGGCCGCCATATCCAACATAGCAGACAGGCGCGGGGCAAGCATTGTAACCTATGAACAGATATTCTGCATGATGAACGGCATACAGCCGGGGAAGGGTACAAAGGCAGGGTACAAGGCCATAGAGGACATACGGGCAAGCGTAAAGAAGCTGAACAGCACCGAAATAGAGATCACGGAGCAAAACCGGGAAAAGGAAACCGCCATAGTTTCCGGGAGAATTATAGACGCTATCAGCGTAGGGGTAAAGACCCGGACAGGCCACACAAAAGAGGGATGCAGTTTTAGCCGTCCTGGATTGCTTTACCAGGTAGACAAGCACTATAACAAACTGCTTTCCGTAACCACGGAACAGCTTAATATTTCCGCTGGTTACTGGAAACGCGGGGAGCTTGAAGCAGGGCAGGGGGAAGTATCGACAGAGAAACCGAACGGGCGCGGCTGGAGCCAAGTAAAAATCAGCATTACCCCGCTTTCCGTGATTATTCGGCGCTATCTTTTCATGGAGATTTTCCGCATACGGAACACGCCCAGCACATCCCCGCACTCTAACAAGATCACCTATGATGCCGTGATAAAATACGAGGATGACCCCGCATTAGTCGAAACGGACGAAACCGGGGAGCGCAAACTAAAAGTAGGGGCAAGCGCCGAGGAGAAAAAGGCCATAAGAAAACTACGGGCACACCGCAGAAACCTTGTTTTAGACGTGCTGGGACATTTCCAAGCCACGGGGCTAATCACTGGTTACAGGGAAACCATAGAGGGACAGAAGAAAACCGGGGTAGTTATCGAAGTGGATAAAACGATAGGCGCGTTAAAGGCCATAGAACACACGGAACGGCTGAAACGGTTACAGGCGGGGAAATGACGCACCCCCATTATACCGAAAATCGGGGGGCTCTATACCGAAAATCGGGGGGCTCTATACCGAAAATCGGGGGGCTCTATACCGAAAATCGGGGGGCTCTACCCCTGCCAAATTCTGCCGTATCTTTCCAAGCCGTTAGCCTCACAGGAAAAATCACAAACACGCCATTATTTTTTGAAACATAATATTCATAACATACAGAATATTCACCAGCAGGGGCGCGGTGTTTGAAAACCCGCACCCCCTACGGTAAATTAAAGGGTAAAGGCCAGACAACGGACGGCCTAAAACGAACCCAAACAGGAGAAAGACGCCATGACGAACCCCGAACCCATGACCCAAGCCGAACAGGACGAACTAAACAGAATTTTGGTACAATCCCAGGAGCAATTAGACGCTGAATTATGGACGGCAAACGCCCGCGAAGCGCTGAACAGCCCCGGACAATCCGTTTACCTGGTATCAGATGATAGCGAGGTACAGGCCATACAGCAATACGCGAAGCAGGCCATAGCCATAAACCCCAAGCAGATAGCCGTACTGCTGGACTTGATTATACAGGAAGGGGCGAAGGCAGACAGGCTGTTTATCCCCAAGGGGAAACAATACGGGAGCGCGGATAGCTTCAAAAAGCGGCTTGAAACAGGGCTGAAAGGGGCAAATATCGCCATAGGGGTATATGTTCGTCCCCTGCCGGAAGATTCCGCAGAAATGGGGCTGGCAGATTTGCACAGCAAGAAACCCGGAGAGTTTGCCGCCTGGATAGCGAACAATGAAAACGTAATCGACCGGGAGCGGGAGCAATACGGCGCGATCACAGGCGCGGGCAGGCTGGACGGCCTGTTTGCATACATCAAAGAGAGCGAGAAACGCCCGGTTATCTCAACGGGGTATCCGACACTCGATCTTGAATTAGGGGACGGATTCGGGATTCCTGGCGGGCTATCTGCTGGCCTGTACACGATAGGGGCTATTAGTTCGCTGGGAAAAACCACGTTTGCCATGCAAATGGCCGATGCCATAGCCGCAAGCGGAAAGGACGTGCTTGTAATCGCCCTGGAAATGGCGGCTTTTGAACTTATGGCAAAGAGCATTAGCCGCCTCACCACGGAAACGGCGATCAAAGATTCAGACCGCAAGACCGTACAGGGCATTTTACAGGGGACACGCTGGGCAAGGTACAGCACATCAGAGCGGCAGGCCATAGACGAAGCGACCGCGATCTATTCAGACCTGGCAAAGCACCTGTTTTTCATTGAGGGGATAGGGAATATCGGGGTAGAAGATGTACGGAAAGCCATAAAGCGACACATTGAAATGCGAGGCGAAGCCCCTGTAATCCTGGTTGACTATTTGCAAATCCTGGCACCTGCAGACCCGCACGCCACAGACAAGACCAACACGGACAAGGCCGTATTAGAGATGAAGCGCATTAGCCGGGACTACAACACGCCCGTGATCTGCATTTCCAGCTTCAACAGGGACAACTACAGCGAACGGGTAAGCATGAAAGCCCTAAAGGAGAGCGGCGCGATTGAGTATTCAAGCGATGTAGTGATAGGGTTACAGCTTGAAGGGGCAGGGGCTAAAGATTTTGACGTAGACAAGGCCAAGAGCCAAGACCCGCGAAAAATCGAAGCCGTGATACTCAAAAACAGAAGCGGCAAGACAGGGCAAACCATACCTTTTGAATACGAACCCAAATTTAACCTTTTCCGGGATGTAAAGAACGGACACAAATACACCGCCGAGGAAGCAAGAAAGGGGCTGAAATTCTAATGAAAATCGGGCTACTGTAGCCTCAAAAACCATACCGGCAAGAGATCACCAAACCAAGCACAGAAACAGGGCAAACCATGACAGAAACACCCGCACCATACCACACCGAACCCGAAGCAAACCCGGACAGCATACCCTATACCCTGCCGGACGGCCTGGACGAACTGCCAAACACCCCCATAACAGCCCGGACGCTGGAAAGCGTGATAATCCCGAAGCCCGCAGGCGGGAACACGCTATCCCTGTTTGTTATGACTGACGGGGAGAGATACGCCAAATTCGAGGACTTGACGGCAGAAGAACGGGAAACCGTGCTGAAATTCATAATGCAGTATGCCGCACCCATTGTAATAAACCGCCTGCCACGCCGAAGAAAGGCCACGCCGGACGAACAGGCATTTTTAGACATAGACCCCGAACCGCTGAACAGGATTTTAGAGGGAAGCGAGGGGGAGAAAGGAAAGCAAGAATGATTTGGAGATACAGACGGCTAAGCCGGGAATATTGCTTGCGGGACTGGTTTGTATGCGAGGATGCCGGAGAGATTCAGAAGATCATAGCGAACCCCGGCTATCAATACACATACTCAAACATCCTGGAAGTAATCGCAGACGGGGTAAGATGCGGATGCGATAATAAATATTCCATAGTTGCCGAGCTGGGATATTGCACGTTCCAACCCTTGCGGAAAGACGTGGATAATGTACAATGGGAAGATGTTTCGGGTATAGAGGACGGGGCAATATTTGAGATAGACCCCGAAAAAACCTACATGATAGGGCACGACTTTATACACCCCATTACCACAGACCCCCGAATACTGTACATCCACCACAGAGCCGCCCGCGAAAACATCCACGGACAAAGAGCGATCAACGCGGCTTTCAAGAAGATACCCAGCAGGGAAGAAGCCTTACAGTATTTGCGGGAAGTCGGGGGCTGTACGGTATGGAAGCCAATGCGATAACCCCGGACAAACTGCCCAAACTGCCCCTATACACGGGCGCGGGCGCGTAGGAGCGCGAGAAGCCCCCCATAGACGCACGATAGAGGCGAGGACGGCAAACAGACCGGGGGAAAGGCTAACCCCCTGCCAAATCGCCCAGGAATGAAACAGGGGGCAGGGTAGAAGGTACTCCAAACCCGCCCTTTTCCATGGAATGGCGCGGAAGGACTGCCGATATATGGCACAGTTTCCGCAGTTGTCCTGTAATGCTGACGGCAGGGGCATAGATGCCCGTTTGACTTTCTTTTTCCGTCCTTATCCTTTCGGGGGGCTGGGGCTTTTGCCCTGGCCTTTTTTTGTGCCTCGATCAGACCCGCGACGCCATATTTTAGCGGGCTAAATCGAAAAAGCGGCTATTTCTGTACAATGCACTATAAAACAAGGCTTTACAGATTTACAATGTCGCATAACGTACATTATGTTAAATCGTTTGAGGGTAAAACCGCACACAAACAAGATGCCGAGTTAAGAAAACAAATGAAAATCGCACACGGCAGGGCTTGACAAATCCGGCTTTATGGGGTATATTATCGGGAAACCAAACGCCCAGCAGGGCAGAAAGGACGTAACCCGATGAAGCACGGCAAGCACATGACCAAGGCACGGCAGACAGGCGAGGCCGCAAGGCGTATTGTAACCCAGGGCGAACCGAAGCCCGCACAGAAACCCGCAGAAGCACCCGCCGCACCCATGCCGGAAGGAAAGGTACAGCAGAAAGCCACGGCGAGGGAGCGCGAAGCCCGGATATTCCGCGAGGCTTGCGAACGGTTAGGCATTATCCCCGCTCACGATTGCCGGGAATTTGGATGCACCCGCCAAACGCTGGCAAGCTGGATGCAGGGCAAGACCAGCGCACCCCGCGAAGCCCTTGTAATCCTGCTGGAAAGATCAAACGAAGCCGCCCGGACACGCCGCCAGGTGGTAAAGGCCGAACTTGAAGCCATGCAAGAGCGCATAGCCGCAGGGCTTGAAGCCGCCGAGAAAATCCGCACCCGTAGAAACGGCGATTAACGGTTGTTACAAGCTCAAATCCTCACCGATGCCGGACTTGCTTTTATATCGCTGGGAAATGCTGGCAATAACGCATTTTTTCCTGACCTGTACCATTGAAGAAATAGACGAACAAGCAGAGTTTATACGGCTGGGAATACATGACCCATACGCAGACATTTTACGGAAGATTCCCAATATACAGGACTGGTTAGCCGAATACAAGGCCAAGCGGGTTAGAATGGATGCCCGGTTATGGAATAACAAGGTACGGAAAGCCATAAGGGAGCAGAAACGGCAGGCCGAAGCCGCAGAAAAGGCAAAGACCCGCGAGGAATGGACGCAAACAAAAGACCTTGCCAAGCTGGAAAAGGCGAGGGAAACCAAGCTGGAAAGGTTGAAGCGGGATTACACCCGGAACAGAAAGCGGATGAAGCGGCAGGGAGCAAGCAAAAAAGAACTGGCGCGGCTGTATGGCCGATACTACGCAGAGCGGAAGAAACTAACGGCAAGCATACACACCCAAGGGGCAGAATTTGAGGGTAACGGGAATTAGATCAAAAAATTTGTGCATACACATACACATATCGGCTTGACAAACCAAAAGACCGATGCTATATTAGATTGTCCCGGCTGAAAACGGGACAGGGCTTTTACCTCACGGCTGGACTACTAACCCAGCTAAAAGCGGCACGGTTGCCGCGAGCCTGCCAAAGAGCGTTTTTTTATGGGCATTTGCCGCTTGCGTGAAGTCGGATTAGTAACCCGGCAAGGTGTTTCAGCACCGACCGCAGGCGGCTTTTTACTGCC
>Ga0310786_10011186_pt1 | contig 11221 bp, 6 predicted proteins | sample AusTroGonzalo_MG_FD_203881 | JGI IMG/M metagenome (GOLD analysis project Ga0310786, IMG submission 203881) | Bovine rumen microbial communities from tropical cattle in Woodstock, Queensland, Australia - Gonzalo_03 (v2) (version 2) | ecosystem: Host-associated > Mammals > Digestive system >...
ACCCCCTTGATCGTGATGCCCTTCAGCGTATTCTTCTGGAACCCAAGAACAGTATCGTGAAGCAATATCAGAAACTGTTTCAGATGGACGGTGTAGCGCTGACCTTTGCTCCTGATGCTATTGAATTGATGATTGATAAGGCCATGGAGTACAAATTGGGAGCTCGTGGCTTGCGTTCTATTGTTGAAGCGGTAATGATGGATGCTATGTTCGAGGTTCCGTCGAAAAAGATAAAGACATTTGAAGTGACACGTGAGTATGCGCAGCAGCAACTCGACAAGTCGCATTTACAGTAATATAGCCTATGGCAACAGCAAACTTAAATCTGACTAAAGAACTGAAGCACTATTTTGGGTTCGATACCTTCAAGGGCGATCAGGAAGCAATCATCCGCAATGTGCTCGAGGGTAACAATACCTTCGTGCTTATGCCAACGGGTGGTGGTAAGTCGCTCTGTTATCAATTACCCTCGCTGCTTATGGAAGGCGTGGCCATTGTGATATCGCCGCTTATAGCGCTCATGAAAAACCAGGTGGACTTCATCAGCAACCTCAGTGAGCATGAGGGAACAGCTCATTTCCTGAACTCTTCGCTAAACAAGGCTGCTATTGACCAAGTGAAGGCCGACATCCGTTCGGGCCGTACTAAATTGCTTTATGTGGCCCCCGAATCGCTTACGAAGGAAGATAATGTGGAGTTCCTGAAAACTGTGAAGATTTCCTTCTATGCCATTGACGAGGCTCACTGTATTTCGGAATGGGGACACGACTTCCGTCCTGAGTATCGTCGTATTCGTCCTATCATTAATGAGATAGGTACTGCCCCAGTCATAGCCCTTACGGCTACTGCTACTGACAAGGTGCGCACCGATATCAAAAAGAACCTTGGAATTCTTGATGCTACCGAGTTTAAGAGTTCGTTCAACCGCCCAAACCTGTATTATGAGGTAAGGCCTAAAACGAAGGATATCGATAAAGATATCGTGCGTTTTATTAAACAGCATACGGGCAAAAGTGGCATTATATATTGTTTGTCGCGCAAAAAGGTGGAAGATTTGGCAGAAGTGCTTGTTGCTAACGATATCAAAGCGGCTGCCTATCATGCAGGTCTTGACTCAGCAACCCGATCACAAACACAGGATGATTTCCTGATGGAGAAAATTGATGTGATTGTGGCTACCATCGCATTTGGCATGGGTATAGACAAACCTGATGTGCGCTTTGTAATTCACTACGATATTCCTAAGAGTCTTGAAGGCTATTATCAGGAAACCGGACGTGCCGGTCGTGATGGTGGTGAGGGCATCTGTCTGGCTTTCTATAGCTATAAGGATCTTCAGAAACTTGATAAGTTTATGGAGGGCAAACCCGTTGCCGAGCAGGATATCGGTCGACAACTGCTACAGGAAACGGCTGCCTATGCTGAAACCTCTGTGTGTCGTCGTAAGATGCTGTTGCACTACTTTGGTGAACAGTACGACAAGGACAACTGCCGCAATTGTGACAACTGTCTGCATCCCAAGACCAAGATTGAGGGGCGCGATCAACTGCTCATTGTGTTACATGCTGTGCTGGCTGTGAAAGAGAATTTCCGTTCCGACTATATCATCGACTTTGTTCGTGGGCGTGACACCGACGAGATTCTTGCCCATAAGCATCAGGATCTTGAAGAGTTTGGCTCTGGCGAAGACGAGGATCCGAAGATTTGGAATCCTGTAATCCGTCAGGCCTTGATTGCTGGCTATCTGAAGAAAGAGGTTGAGAACTACGGCTTGCTCAAGGTTACCTCAGCAGGAAAGAAGTTTATCAAGAATCCGCATTCGTTTATGGTGGTTGAAGACCATGAGTTCAGCGACGATGACGAGGCACCCATTGAGGGCGGAACTAGCGCTCTTGATCCCACGCTCAGCGCTATGCTTCACGACCTGCGCAAGAAGTGGGCTCGCAAGCTGGAGCGTCCGGCCTATGTGATTTTCCAGGATGTATCGCTGGAGCAGATGGCTACCGACTATCCCGTTACGCTCGAAGAACTGAAGAATATTCAGGGCGTAGGCGATGGCAAAACTCGTCAGCCCTATGCAAAGGAGTTTGTGGAACTAATCAAACGATATTGTGACGAGAACGAAATAGAGCGTCAGACCGATTTGCGAGTGCGTACCCGCGCTAAGGACTCTATGCGCAAACTCAAGATTCTTCAAAACATAGACCGCCGTATCGCTCTCGACGATATTGCCAATGCCCTTGGTATTGATTTTGAGGAATTGCTTGATGAACTCGAAGGTATCGTGCTCTATAGCGGTAACAAAGTCAATATAGATTATTTCCTTAAGGAAATTATGGATCCAGACGATATTACCGATATCTACGAGTTCTTCCGTGAACAGGAAAACGACGACTTGCAAGCTGCTATTGATGAGTTTGGCAACGATATTGATGAAAACGAAATACGCTTGGTGCGCATCAAATTCATCTCAGAGATGGCCAACTAAGCCTATATCTCAAGTCCCGTCAACTACAGCATTGTTTGGCAAAGAAAAGCTAGCCCCATAAAACGAACTTGGGGCTAGCTTTTCTTTTAGGTACAATCATCTCTTTTGCTTTTGATGCAATTGCTTCTTTTGCTTTGATGATAAAGAAGTTCTTTATAGTTCTTGACAACATGCTGGTGAGGGCGTTGCAATGATAGGAAAACAAAAGGTGAGGAGTAGGCTGATAAATGGTAGTAAGTCCTAGCTTAATAGTAGAAAGTCCCTAGGAAAAGTTAAAACTGAGGCTTTGGATGTTAAAACAAAGGCATTGGATGATAAAACAAAGGCATTGGATGATAAAACAAAGCCGTTGTTTTAATGTTTTCTTTTGAAGATGCCGACTTTGCAATCCGTTTCCTTTATAAGTTAGTTTTGAGAAGAGTAACTTCAATATACAAAGAGGGTACCCATGTTAGGATGCTCTCTTTGTTTTGCGTTAAATCGTATTAATTCGTCAAGAAATTACTGAAAGAGGGGCTTTAGGTGCGGAAAAATTTGTACCTTTGCACGCAATATTTTAAAAAAGGTACAAATTATGTCATCATTTATTGCAGACAAAATCGTGATGGACGGCTTGACTTTTGACGACGTCCTTCTTATCCCAGCTTATTCTGAAGTACTGCCTAAGACGGTGGAGTTGAAAACGCGTTTCTCTCGCAACATCGAGTTGAACGTACCGTTCGTTACTGCCGCTATGGATACCGTGACCGAGAGCCAGATGGCTATTGCCATTGCTCGCGAAGGCGGTATTGGCGTGATTCATAAGAATATGTCGATAGAAAACCAGGCCCGTGAGGTGGCTATTGTGAAGCGTGCTGAGAACGGTATGATCTATGATCCCGTGACTATTCGTCGCGGTTCTACAGTGGGACAGGCGCTTGATATCATGGCCGAATATCACATTGGCGGTATTCCTGTGGTTGATGAAGAGAACCACCTGGTAGGCATTGTTACCAATCGCGACCTTCGCTTTGAACGTCGTTTGGATCGCCCCGTTGACGATGTGATGTCGAAAGAAAACTTGGTGACTACTCATCAGCAGACCGATTTGACGGCTGCAGCCCAGATTCTGCAGGAGAATAAAATTGAAAAACTGCCTGTGGTAGACAAGGACAATCATTTGGTGGGCCTAATTACCTACAAGGATATTACTAAGGCCAAGGATAAACCCATGGCATGTAAAGATGAGAAAGGACGTTTGCGCGTGGCAGCAGGTGTGGGCGTGACGGTGGATACACTCGACCGTATGCAGGCATTGGTAAATGCTGGTGCCGACGCTATCGTCATTGATACTGCTCACGGACATTCGAAAGGCGTGGTTGACAAACTGCGTGAAGCCAAGAATGCTTTCAAGAATATTGATATCGTGGTGGGCAACATCGCTACTGGTGCTGCTGCTCGCATGCTTGTGGAAAATGGTGCTGATGCCGTGAAGGTTGGTATCGGACCGGGCAGTATTTGTACTACTCGTGTGGTTGCCGGTGTAGGCGTGCCTCAGCTGAGCGCTGTGTACGATGTGTACAGTGCCCTGCAGGGAACAGGTGTGCCCCTCATTGCCGATGGCGGACTGCGCTATTCGGGTGATATCGTGAAGGCATTGGCTGCTGGTGGTAGCTGCGTGATGATCGGATCGTTGGTGGCTGGAACCGAGGAGAGCCCTGGCGAAACCATCATCTTCAATGGTCGTAAGTTCAAAAGCTATCGTGGCATGGGCTCTCTTGAGGCTATGGAGCATGGCTCAAAGGATCGTTACTTCCAGGCAGACACGAAGGATGTGAAAAAATTGGTGCCTGAGGGTATTGCTGGTCGTGTGCCCTACAAAGGAACAGTACAGGAGGTGATCTATCAGCTGACAGGTGGTTTGCGCTCGGGCATGGGCTACTGTGGCGCTGCCTCAATCGATAAACTGCATGATGCTAAGTTCACTCGCATTACTAATGCTGGTGTAATGGAGAGCCATCCGCACGATATCACCATCACTTCAGAGGCTCCTAACTATAGCCGTCCTAACGATTGATGGCTTTTACATAATGTGGATTAATAAGATATAGCCAATATAATGAAACTGAAAATGCTTTTTGCTGCTCTGTCTATGAGCGCTGCAGTACTGGCACAGACCGATCCCGTGATTATGGTAGTGAACGGGCAGCCGGTTCTGCGTTCAGAGTTTGAGTATTCCTACAACAAAAATAACTCTGAAGGCGTGATTGACAAAAAGTCTGTGGAGGAATATGTAGACCTCTTTATTAATTATAAATTGAAGGTGTGCGCCGCCCTTGATGCAAAACTCGACACCATGCAGTCGTTCAAGGAAGAGTTTGCGCAGTATCGCGATCAACAGGTGAGACCTCTGTTGGTGGACGATGCTGACATAGAGGAAGAGGCCCACCGCATATATGACCAGACGGTGCAGCAGATAGGTCCCGACGGACTGATTCAGACCGCTCATATCCTGTTGCGTTTGAATCAGCAGGCTACTGCGGACGAGCAGCAGGCTGCCAAGGTGCGTATTGACTCTATCTATAATGCGTTGAAAAAAGGTGCCGACTTCTCAGAACTGGCTACCAAGCTGTCGCAGGATCCAGGATCGGCTAAGCAGGGTGGACTGCTACCTTTCGTGCAGCGTGGACAGTTAGTGAAGGAGTTTGAAGATGCAGCCTATGCCTTGAAGGATTCGGGACAGATTTCTCCTGTCGTACAGTCACCTTACGGCTATCATATCATTCAGTTGCGTGCCCGTAAGATGTTGGAGCCTTTTGAGTTCCATCATGAAAATATCTTGCGTTTCATCGAACAGCGAAATATGCGCGACCGCATTGCTCAGCAGAAAGTAGACCGCCTGGTGGCAGCCTCAAACGGTGCTAAAACCAAGGACGTCATCATGGAAGAGAAGGCTCAGGAATATGCTGATAAGGATTCGGATTTGAAAAATCTGATTCGCGAATACCATGATGGATTGCTTCTGTATGAAATTAGCAACCAGTTGGTTTGGGACAAGGCTACTAAAGATGAAGCGGGATTGGCAAAATTCTTTAAGAAGAACAAGAAAAAGTATGCTTGGAGCGAACCTCGATTCAAGGGTATGGCTTATCATGTAAAGGTACAGGAGGATATCGCTGCTGTGCGTGATTGCGTGAAGAAATTGAAGTTTGACAAGTGGGCCGAAGCTTTGCGTAAGACTTTCAACAGCGACTCGATTCTGCGCATCCGTGTAGAGAAGGGTATCTTTAAGAAAGGCGATAACGCATTGGTTGATAGCATAGAGTTCAAAAAGGACACGACCGTGACCAAGGTGAAGGATTATCCTTTCGATGCAACTTATGGAAAGATGCTGAAAAGCGGACCTGAAGACTATACCGATGTGCGTGGACTGGTGGTGGCTGACTATCAGGAAGCACTGGAAAAAGAGTGGGTAGCTGCCTTGCGTAAAAAGTATGTCTTTACTGTTAACAAAGAGGTGCTGGAAACTGTAAACAAACACTAATCCACATGTCGAGAGCTTTATTTTTATCAGTCTTTTCTTTGATACTCAGTACTGCAGGAGCGTTGCAGGTGGCAGCCCAAGGTGTGGTTGACGAGGTAATCTGGGTGGTGGGCGATGAGGCCATCATGAAGAGTGATGTAGAGGTAATGCGTATGCAGGCCGCTATGGAGGGCATGCGTTTTGATCGCAACCCTGACTGTGCCATACCTGAGCAAATTGCTGTGCAGAAACTCTTTCTGCATCAGGCCGCGATTGATAGTATTGAGGTGAAGGAGTCGGAGGTGAGTTCGCAAATCGAAATGCGTATTGACTATATGATTTCTCAAATTGGTTCGCGTGAGAAACTTGAAGAGTATCGCAAGCAGTCAATCAGTCAGATACGTCAGTCAATGCACGACGAACTGCGTAATCAGCTGCTTATTCAGCGAATGAAGGAAAAACTGGTACAGAATATCACTGTGACCCCTGCTGAGGTGCGCCGTTATTTTAAGGATGTGCCGCAAGATAGCATACCCTTTGTGCCAACTTCGGTTGAGGTGCAGATTATTACTCAGACACCGGCTATCGCTCCAGAGGAAATAAATAGGGTGAAGAATCGCCTGCGTGAGTTTACTGAGCGTATCAATAGTGGTGAAACTTCATTTCAGACATTGGCTCGTCTTTATTCAGAAGACGGATCGGCACGTAATGGAGGTGAGCTCGACTATACGGGTAGGGGACTCTTTGACCCTGCTTTTGCCAATGTGGCCTTCAATCTGACCGACCCGAAGAAAATTTCCAAGATCGTGGAGTCAGAATTCGGCTTCCATATCATCCAGTTTGTGGATAAACGTGGCGACAAGGTTAAGGTGCGTCATATTTTGCTGAAGCCAGAAGTAAGCGACTCGGCTATTGCGAAATCGATGGCAAAACTCGACTCATTGGCAGCCGATATTCGTGCCGATAGGCTCCCTCAGAAATTGCAGGGACTTGTGGAGGCTGAACATTTCACCTTTGAGGATGGCGTGGCGCTGATGTCAGACGATAAGGACACCCGCAACAACAAAGGCTTGATGGCCAACCGTTCGGAGCAAGGGCAGACCTCTAAGTTCCAACTGCAAGACCTGCCAGCCGAGATTGCCAAGGTGGTTGATAAGATGCAGGTAGGTGAAGTGTCAGAGCCCTTTACGATGATTAATGAGCGTGGCAAAACTGTATGCGTGATTGCCAAGTTGAAGAACCGTATAGAAGGTCATAAGGCTACCATCACTGAAGATTTCCAGGTGATGAAGGATATGGTGATCGAAAAACGTCGTTCTGAAATGCTCCATAAGTGGGTAGTGGATAAAATCAAAAGTACTTACGTCCGCCTGAACGATGAATATCGCGATTGCGATTACGAATATGAAGGTTGGGTAAGATAGTTTATTTGGTTTAGAGTGCTTAGTTTATAGAAAGATTCGGATTGAACGTCAATTTTTTACATATTAGCGACAAACGGAGTCACAGAAGCATCGTATTGGTGCTTCTGTGTGTGCTTTGCATGTCGGTGGTTGCTGCAGCAGTTAATGACAACAAAAAACTGACTAAAGCCCAACAGCAGACCGAAAAGAAAAAAGTACAGCAAAACCAATCACAGCAGAAAAAGAATCAGCAGTCGGAACAGTCCCAGCAGTCTGAACAAAAGCGTGTGTATTTGATTCATTCCGATGAGTTGTTCTTTGAAAAATGGCGTAATAACGATGCGCAAGTGTTGCGTGGCAATGTAGAGTTTGAACATGATGGGGCTCGTCTGTATTGTGACAGTGCCAACTATTTCGAGACCAGCAATTCGTTTGAAGCGTTCGGACATGTACGTATGCTGCAAGGTGATACTTTGTCGTTGGTGAGTGATTATGGCTACTATGATGGCAATGACCAGTTGATGCAGGCTTTGCAAAACGTTGTGTTAAAACATAATGGCACAACGCTCTATACAGACTCGCTTTACTATGACCGCATCTGGAACATGGGGTATTTCCAGGAAGGTGGCAAGATGATAGACAAAACTACGACGCTGGTAAGCGACTGGGGCGAATATCATACGGATACCAAGATGGCTGTGTTTTACTACGATGTAGTAATGTTGGACAAAAACTTCCGCTTGACCACCGACTCACTCTACTATGATACCAATATTAAATTGGCCAACATAGTGGGACCGTCGGATATTGTGAGCGGAAAAAGCCATATTTATAGTGAATTGGGGTATTATAACACTGACAGCGAAGAAGGAATCTTGCTGAACCGATCAGTGCTTAACAATGAAGGGCGTAAACTGACGGGTGACAGTATATGGTACAACGGAAAAACTGGCGTGAGCGAAGCTTTCCGTGATGTGATATACAATGACACGGTCAATAAGAATATGCTTTTGGGTAACTATGGCTATTATGAGGATTCAATTGGGTATGCTATGTGTACGGATAGCGCAATGACCATTGACTACTCACAACGTGACTCACTCTTTATGCATGCTGACACGTTTAAAGTGTTTACCTTCAATATTGCTACCGATTCTGCCTATCGGAAAGTGCATGCCTATCATAAAGTGAGGGCATATCGTATTGATTTGCAGGCCGTTTGCGATTCCCTTGTGTATAACCAGCAGGACTCGTGCATGACTCTCTATCGTGATCCTATCGTGTGGAATCAGAACCAGCAACTGCTGGGCGAGGAGATTCGCGTGTATATGAAAGACTCGGTTATTGATCATGCTCATGTGATACATCAAGCTTTCTCTATTGAAGACCTACATGAGAAGGACCAGTATAACCAAGTTTCCAGTGACGAAATGTTCGCTTTCTTCAAGGATGGAAAAATGCATGAAGGACAAGCAAAGACCAATGTGCAGATCGTATATTATCCCATCGACGAGAGTGATAGTACGTATGTGGGCTTGGTGTCAATGCAAACAAGTCTGCTTCGCATGTTTATGATAAATCAGAAGCTAGACCGCATTTGGACTCCCAAAAGCGAGGGTACCATCTATCCTATGTCGCAGATACCTCCCGCCAAACGCTATCTGGAGGGTTTTGCTTTGTTCGACTATGTGCGCCCTCTGAATAAAGAGGATATCTTTAATTGGCGTGGTAAGAGGGCTGGTACTGAGTTAAAAGTGCAGAAACGCAAGGAGGTCCCCCATCAAAAGCTTACCGGATTGTAGCCTTTGAAAAGGAAGACTCTTTATATATATAATAAGGTGTAATTCCCAAAAAAGTTTCGCTATGAGTGATATCATTCAGCTTTTGCCCGATTCGGTTGCCAATCAGATTGCTGCTGGAGAGGTAATTCAGCGGCCAGCTTCGGTTGTCAAGGAACTGGTGGAAAATGCAGTGGATGCTGGTGCACACACCATTCAGGTGATGGTGATTGATGCCGGTCGTACGCTCATCCAGGTGATTGATGACGGAAAGGGCCTGTCGGAAACTGATGCTCGTTTGGCTTTTGAACGTCATGCAACCTCGAAGATACGCAAAGCCGATGACCTCTTCGATCTGCATACGATGGGTTTTCGCGGTGAGGCACTTCCTTCAGTAGCTGCTGTGGCTCAGGTACAGCTCACTACACGACAGGCTTCGGAAGAAATAGGCACTCGGATTACTCTCAATGGCTCGCATATAGTGTTACAGGAACCAGTGGCTTGTCCGGTGGGAGCAAACTTTCGAGTGGAAAACCTCTTCTTCAATGTGCCGGCTCGTAGACGGTTCCTTAAGACGAATGCTACTGAGTTGTCAAATATTATGGCTGCTTATGAGCGTATCGTGCTGGTATATCCCGACATCACTTTCTCACTTTATAGCAATGGGCAAGAGGTGCTCATGTTGAAACAGGCCTCACTGCGCCAGCGCATAGCCGATGTGTTTGGTAAGCGAATCAGTCAGGATTTGCTGCCGGTTGAGGTGGATACAACTCTCTGTCGCATCAGCGGTTTTGTGGGCAAGCCTGAGTCGGCTCGCAAGAAAGGGGTCCATAACTATTTCTTTGTGAATGGTCGCTATATGAAGCACTCTTATTTCCACAAGGCAATAGTAAATGCGTTTGAGCGATTAGTGCCACAAGGAATGCAGGTTCCTTATTTTATCTATTTTGATGTGGCTCCTGCTGATATTGATGTGAATATCCATCCAACGAAAACAGAGGTTAAATTTGAAAACGAGCAGAGCATCTGGCAGATTCTGTTGGCTGCAATAAAAGATGCTATTGGTCGCTTCTGTGATGTGCCTTCTATTGATTTCGATACTGAGGGACGCCCTGATATTCCTGTCTTTAATCCTCAGCGTGATCAGGTAAGTATACCACGTGTGAGCTATAATCCTTCCTATAATCCGTTCAAAAATACGAATGAACGTACGGCTGCTGCACAAGTGCCAGCTGATTGGCAGCAACTATATGAAGCTGCAGCTAATCCTGCCGATGAAGAAATGCATACGCCAGTACTTTTTCCTGAAGCTGAGATACAGGGCTCTGCGAATGATCAGCTGTTGGCCGACAAGTCGCCTGCTCATTATCAATATAAAGGACAATTTATTATGACTGCCGTGCGTTCAGGATTAATGGTGATTGACCAGCATAGGGCCGACATTCGTATACGTTATGAACGTTATCTCGAACAGTTAAGCCAACATCAGAGTAGTACACAACGATTACTCTTTCCTGAGGTTGTGCAACTGTCTCCATCCGATACTCAACTTTTTGAGCAGGTGTTGCCCGACCTGATGGCTGTTGGATTTGATCTGTCAAATATCGGAGGTGGCAGTTTCGCTATTGGTGGCGTACCTTCTGGACTTGACGGAATGGATCCGGTGCGACTGGTAAACGGCATTGTAGCTGATGTGGTGCAGCAGGGTACTGCTGATACAGAACAGTTGCATGCGGCTTTGGCGCTCAGTTTGGCACGTCATGCAGCCTTGCCGAGAGGACAGGTACTTTCCAATGAAGAAATGGAGCACTTGGTAAACCAACTGTTTTCCTGTGCCAATGTGAACTATACACCAGATGGTCATCCGATATTGGGGATTCTTCCTCAACGTGATATTGAACAGTTATTGGCATGAAATGGTTGGTTGACACTCATAAAGTAGGCTTTTTTGTGAGAAAAACGCTCTTTTTAGTAAAATTTAGTAAAAAAAATGAATTTTGTGGCTAAGAAATGTTGTGAGTTTAAATAATTTTATCTACTTTTGCAGGAC
>Ga0310786_10011187_pt1 | contig 11220 bp, 9 predicted proteins | sample AusTroGonzalo_MG_FD_203881 | JGI IMG/M metagenome (GOLD analysis project Ga0310786, IMG submission 203881) | Bovine rumen microbial communities from tropical cattle in Woodstock, Queensland, Australia - Gonzalo_03 (v2) (version 2) | ecosystem: Host-associated > Mammals > Digestive system >...
AAGATATCCCTTGAAAGACTTGTTCCCGGTGCGGCGGAATGATCTTGAAATCTTCTCTCTGTATTCTTCCAGTTCAGCATTATGTTTGTCTTTCTCAACAGCCTCCTGGAAACCAGCGCTAAGGAAACCTATTGGAACCACAAATATGGCAACTCCCATAACTCCTACCAGGAATGCAATAATATGTCCGGCCGTTGTAACCAACGGCGTATCAGCTATCTTTCCCGGATCGCCCAGGTATTTGGCAAATGCCCATACAATAGAATGCCAGCCATCCTTAATCATCACCGGATTTGAATCATGCTCCACCAGATACAATATGAATGAAAGCACAATTGTAACAACCATAATAAACTCCAGTGACACCAATATCTCCTTCTTCTTGCTGCTTATGGCGGTGCTCAGAAAACGGAACGCCTTAAAATAGAGGAACACCCGGAACAGACGGGCCACGCGGAGTACACGGAACGACTGGATTATGCCTATAGGTATCAGCGACGGGCAAATCAGTCCCAACCATACGGGATAAGTAGCCAGAAAGTCTATCAGACCATAAAAAGAGAGGCAATAGCGTACCCGCCCCTTAAAATTGCGGTACTTATCATCAATCTCATCGGCAGCCCAAATGCGCAGTGAAACCTCAACGGTAAAGAATATCTGGACAAACCAGTCAAAAACCTTAAGCCCACGAGCAAAACCGGGAGACAGTTGGAATGTACCAAGAAACACAGATACCGTGCTCAGCACAATCATCACTATGATGGCAATATCCAGATAGTTGGTCCACTTGGGTGAATTTGTGCTGAAATCCTCATCAAAAACCTCTGCCAGTAATTGTTTGAATGTCTTTTTTGATTCGGTAGTTTCCATATCCCTATTTATTAGACATATCAACAAGCTTCTCCCACACTCTTACCATAGCAAGCGTATCCAGACGGCAGTAATCCCAGAGTGAATCCCATGCAGCCTTTGCATCAGCATCATTCATTTCGGCAATCTTAGGATATATGGTCATAGCTTCACCGCCGTTATGTACAGAACCTTTCAGACTGGCATAGTTCAATGTAGGATCATTGGGGTACAATGCCGGCAGCACATGCTTTATGCTGAATGAGCCGTTCATATCAGGCAGATAAGCCATCTTCTTGCGGAAAGGCTCAATAAGGTCAACAATGTTTTTTTCTATATCCAGCAAATGAGCACTCAAATCAGGAAAAGCCTTGGCCAATTCCCTTATACGCCCGCACTCAAAACTCTTATTGTAAGCGGTAGTGCACACACCCATTGGAATATCCTCACACAGTTTCTCGGCCAAAGCCCTACGCGGGTCATGAACTGAATCACCTAAAAAACCAGTATGTTTTTCTTTTTCACCTGCTTTTTCAATCCAGTGCAGAGAATACTGGAACGTTATCTGCTGATACGGCCTAGTACCTTCATATTCAGGAACAGCAAACTGCATGGTCTCAAAATCCAGAAAATACAGCGGATAAGACAGTTTCTTAAGGAATTCACGTATCTCTGAAGCAGTAACTAACTGCGTGTTATTCAGACTGGTCTCCACCTGGATACGCTGTATATCATTCAAATCTTCATTAACAAGGTCCTTGTAATATATCTTACCCTGATTGTACAGTTCACACTTGCGCTGAAAATCCATGCGGTAAAGGTTGAACACATTAGGATACGTCATACCCTTGGTGCAGTACTGGAAAAATGCGCAGTCATATGGCTCATGACAATGCAGAGCTATAGGCTCATCAGGCTCATTTCCAGCCAACACTTTATTGGCATGATGAACGTTATCAGCAACCTTAACATACTCATTAGCCACCAGGTCATCCATATTCTTTATATGGAACAGCGCGTGTATATCCAGTTCCTTGCCACGCTCATAGTTGCTGTCCAAACGCACCAGATAGCAATGCTTCACATTAACGTTACAATTGGTCAGCACCCATTTCTGATAAGCAATATCACGGGTGTAAACCAGCAGATTCTTGGCTGTATCATGTGCATCATCATGATAAGTGCTGCTTTTTACTTCATAGATATCCCAACCGTCACCATTGCGGCGCAGAATATCCACTGCGCAATAATGCGATTCTTCTCTAATCCTTCCCAAAGGTAAATCCGGAAGCATCAACACGTTCTCAAATCTATGTACACGCTTATAAGTGAATGATGCCTCACAGATAATATCCACTCCCTGTTCCATCCACTGCTTAGTCTGCTCCACCATAGCAGCCAGATCCAACCCGCCATCCGGTTTCTCGGCATGCGCCTCCTTATAAGGTCCAAAAAGACCCATCGCCAGGTCCCCCACTTTGTTACCCTCTTCAAAACGCGCCTTAGCCGAATCATCAATAACAGCCTCTTCGGGTTTATACACATTGAGCCAAAGGTTCTTGGGGCATTGGCAGAAAGCAGTGTATCTTGATTTTGACAGCCCTTTCATATATAATGCTTTTATAGTTTGAACATGTAAAGATACAAAATTTTTTAGTCCCAAAAATCATCCCTGTAGCGACCCTCAAAATATAGATCCATAGCGTATCCTTTTTTCAGATTCTCAACAAGAAAATCCGATGTAGGATTATGCAGGGTAATTTTAGCAACTCTTCTGTTGTCAAACCAGCAATCCACCTCATTCAGCGTGCCTTTTACTATAATCTTCTGCAAAGCAGAACAACCGGCAAACGCATCAGCGTCAATCCTTTCCAATGACGACGGAATTGTAACCGATATCAAAGAATCACAATCCTTAAAAGCATTCATATCAATAGTAGAATAGCCTTCACCTATAATGACTCCTGTCATCTCTTTGTTTTCAAACTTAGCGGCAGTTACACTGCCACTTTTTGAATTGTCAGCCATTACCTCATCATGATCACTGTAAACTACTGTCAGCGCCTTTGTGTCTTTTGTAATCTTAAGTTTCATAATACACATTCTTTATTGTTTTCACGGTAATATAGAATCAATTGGCATAAAATTCAAAAAAACTTTGTGATTAACAAGGCTAAAAACATACGATGTTCTATTGAGACAAGCAATCCCGCCGAACTTTAAACTGTTCGGTGGGATTGCTTTATGATGTCTAGACAATTGTATACAGTGAATAATATCCTTCCTTCAGTTATTCTACAAATATCTCGTTGGCTCCTTCCAATATCTCTACTAGCTTCTTGCCAAGTTCAATATAATCCCAATTATAATTACTATCACCGAAGTCTACTGTAATCTTCCCATCTTCTGACTCAATGCTTAGATTTGGATACTTCTCCTGAATAATAGAAGATATATCTTTACTGCACTCTATAAGCCACTTGCCATGCTTGAATTGTATGGCAGAACCGCTTTCCATTGATATAGGGTGACAACCATGCTCATCAAGATAATACCTATCGCCGCCTTCGCCGTCTTTTAGTACTTTCATTAATAGGTATGTCATCATCATCCATTCAAGATTACCCTCGCTGTGCTGAGAACTGTTAAGAAGTATCAGGTCGAGAGGGTATTTAGAGAAGTCATCCCAAACACCTATTCCATAGCGAGTCCCTTGATGAGTGGACTCTTTAGGATATTTTGCTATATAATATTGCCAATCTTCTTTTTTATTAAAACGATTGCACGATTCTTTTGGTTCCAAACAAATTGATTGGAGTTGCAAATTCTCCAATATTTCCAATATTTTCTCTTGATTACGCCTCTGTGCATATTTGATATAGAAATCACTCAGTTCTGTTGTCTTGGTTATAAAGTAACGGCGTTTGACTTTCCTATCTTTCTCCATGTAAGCGTCATACTGCATGTATTCAATATCTTTGTCAAGTAATGCAATACGTATCTTATCGAAATAGGTAAGATAGTCGTTGGAGTATATTGTCTCAAACTTCTTAAGCAGTTCAAAGAGTTTTGTCGTATCATGCAATTCCACAGGTTTCATGTCTTTCAAATCATCTAGTGGTCCTAGACAGTATTCTATAAACAGAGACAATGAGCACTGTAGTATCTGGTGATTCTCATATCTGAGAAGTTTTTCATAACTTTCATGGTCAAGACAGTTTTGTTTGACAAACTCCTCATTCCACGCATTTTGTATGAAAGCGAGTTTGTGTTTTTTACCATCTATGTTCAATTCAGACTTATAATAAGTATCTATGCCTTTATGGTCAATAACATACTTCACTTCTACAAGGAAACTTGACAGTTTGTCGGTACGGGCATCGTCGACACGGACATTGGCAGTTATTAAGTTACGGATTATTCTAAGGCAACGCTTCTTGGATTGTTCGTCAGCGCCTTGATTGTATAGTAAATACATCGAGTACAAATATACGACTTCTGGTACGGTTAGTTCTCCATGCATGGCAAGCTCAAAAACGGACTCTTTTTTCTGCTTCCAAAAAAGTCTGATTGAATCATCTTTTCCTACAACATCCTCACTCATGTAAAAACATTTACGCCAAAGACCATTGAATCTCTCATTCTTGTGTATTAAACAAAGGGTTTTAAACATATCCATTACGCTCTCAACACCTTCTTTATCCTTGAAAATGCCGTTAATGTCTTGCTCTTCAAAACCATTAGCACCAAGATTACGACGATAGTACTCAACACGGAAGATGTTATGGAACAGATTGGAATAATACGTGTCAGCTTCATTCGTAATAACCAATGGCAGACGTTTACGTTTATAGTCAATGGCCTTATCCGTATAATCCCAGACGATATCAATCCATTTTGTGTCCATGTCTTTTGAGAAATCATCCTTCAAATTTTCATCGACCTTCTTAATAGCGGCAATAATGTCGGATTTGAATATCTCAAACGCTGTAAGCTTCTTTCCACGAGCATTCATTTTTATGAAGAGATCGTCTGTAAGTCCAAAGTCGTCGAGCGACAACTTATAGAATTCAATGTTACGTCTCTCCGTGAGACGTTTCCACAAGCATGGATTAAGATGTAATGCACCAAGTTCAGTACATTTCTTCTCTATCTTATCCAGCACGTTGAGCATGGATATGATTGTTGGGTCACTATCGTATGTGCTCAAGTAATAAGCATCATCAACGATTAGAGCCTTGATGTTGTTATTTTGAGGCTTGTAGTTCTTTATTAGATTGGGGCGAATACTTCTAATAAGATTGGTGCAGAACTCTGTTGCAGACTGGCGTGTTTCATATCTGAACCTTGTCAATATCTCTACATTCTGATTGATCGGATTTCCTTCCTCATCCCCAAGCAAAGAAGCATAAAAATGAAGCAAGAAAAGAGTAGTAAGTCGTTGCTGACCATCAAGAGGAATCAGACCAGCCTTCTTGTCACTCTTATGGACATATGTCCCGCCATAAACGAAATCTAGGATAATATTGGAATCATCTCTAACTGCCTCTATGATACTGGTGAGCATACCGTCAAGGATTCCCTGCACCTTTTCCTCTTGTCTACCGTAGGCATAGTCGCGCTGCACCTTCGGAATAATTATGCTCTTCTCTTCGTCAAGTAGTTGACGGAATGTATTCAACTGTCCTATATTATTGTTTGCCATTTGTTTCCTCAAGTTTTAATGCTATGTTTTCTTTCTCCTTCGCTTTCTTCTCTTCTTCCTCCGGGTCTTTTGCAGCCAAGACATCTTTTAAGACTTCTTCGATGTTTTCTTGGTATTTCTTTCTGTCATTTTCACTCCAGTAGAAAGATTGCTGAACACTGAAATCATCATTGCGCTTGTTGTAGTACTTCAAAAACACAAGACGTGTGCAATAAGGAATATACTCTCCGCTTGCATCCTTCTCCATTATTATCTGACGTTTAACTTCAAACACAGAATTGCTGATTGATGAATTGATACTTCCACTCAGTAATGCCATGTTTGATATGGTATGTATCTCAGGAGAGCCTCCTTCATCTATTGCCATCTTGTTGTAATAGTCATTCACGCTGTCGAAGCACCTTGTGAAGGTATCGAATACATAGTCGCTTTCATTTACTCTCTCTTTATCAGTTCTTAATAACTGGATTACACTGGAAGGGTCATATTTGTGCCCTTTTCCAAATCTTGTTTTTAGGCGTTCAAGAGCCTTCATATTCAAGTCTATCCACTCTGCCCACTTTGCCTTGTCGTTACGGTCTATGCGCTCGGAGTTCTGGGCATGAATGTGCTCCAATGTCCAGTTCTCTTTCTTATACAACTCAAATGGAAAGTTGTCATGTGTTTTCGCTAAACGAGTTGACTCCACATTATAGAAGAATAGTATGCTTCCTAGTTTTGATTTCTGTTTGTCATCATCGTAACTGTATGTGTAAATGTCATCACCCACACTTATCATCATATTTTTTTTGATGCGCCAATTGATGTTTTTTTCAAAACGAGTCTTCGTCTGTTTCGTTGACAAATCAAGCAGTTCAACAAGAATGCTTGACCCTTCCTCTGCAATAAGGTAGCCTATCTTATGGTAGTAGTCACGCTTCTGATACCAAGACAACAAAGTATCAAAATTGCTTTCCACCTTAATCCACAAATCCCACAAACCTTTAACACCATTGTGTTTTTTGACCATTTCGTCAAATCGGAGATAGGTATAGAGTTCGTCTTGTTCTTTTTTGCTCTTTTTTGATATAAGGTCAAACAGATACTCAATACGGCAACTATAGCCTTCGTCTGATGCGTCATCCTTTACGAATGCCCAGAAGTTTGGCTGACGCAGTTGCTTCTCTATAATGTCCCATTGCTCTACGATGTGAGATTGCTTACGGACTTTCTCTCTTTCTTTAACGATGCTCTGTACTTCTTCGGGATACCCGTCTATTACAGACTCGTCACACTCATATTCTGCAGAGTCGGACAGGAACATGGCTCGGATTAGTTCGGCGTTATTGAGAGCCACCTTTTTGTCGTTTAAGCGTTTGAAAGTAGCGTTAGGATCACTATTGTCACGCAATTCATACCATATAACTTGAACTGACTTTTGGCCATTTATACCTTTCAGCTGGGTGAAATGCTGTTTGAAGACACCTGTGAAAAATTCAAGTCCCATTCCTTCTTTTTTGTTTTCCTGCAACCACGCCAAAATACACTTTGCTGCTTGAAGTATGTGCCAAGTATCTATATCAAGACATTGTTCATTCTCCACGGTGATACCATATTCGTCCTTGTCATAGTCGTAAATGAATTTGTCAAATATTATACCAAGTGAAGGGCGGGTCTTATACATTATGGTGAACATATCCTTGAAGAATCCCAACTTTTTAAACAACGCAAGAATTATGCGTATTGTAGTGAGACGCTGTTGCCCATCAATAACCTCATACCAACGATTATCATCTGTAGCAGAATGGAGGTTGTATGTGATTTTTTCCTCTTCGGTGAGTTCCTTTACTACTATAGGTTGGAGACAATAGAAATCACCTTTACCTTCATTTCTAAAGAAATTACAAAGGTCACTCATCAGTTGCTCCACCTGCCTTGTGCCCCAGCGATAACCTCTTTGATAGTCTGGTATGAAAAAGTTTTTGCCATATAAATCGGGTATGGCTTTCAAACTTAATTCGTTATTTATTTTATCTTGCTCCATATTATTATTTCGTTGGAATCCTATATTTACCAATTATTTATTGAATATTTTTTCAGAATGTACGGTAATGTTTCTGAGTAATTTTTGTATTCAATTAAATTGACTTCGATTTTTGCTATAAACTTATGTAGAGATTCATTGTTCCAGAAATAATACAAAAAATAATCACCATCAGCCAAACTAATACTATTCTTATATCGGCTATCTCCTATGACATTCTGTTTAGGTTCGTATGACATCTCTGCACCTGTTCTGATATATGGAAATAGTGAACTAAATGTATCAAATGACATCTTATCACCATTTTTGCTTTCATAGTCAGAAAGTACTTTCCTTACAATGGAATATACAAGTTCCTCTTCCGATGTATAGTATTTATCTTCGAAAGTATAGACATATTCACTATCTAGCAATTCATTCCATTTATTCAATCCTTCCCAATTGGGAGTACCTTTTACATATTTCAGCCACTCTTGTTGTAACTTAGAATCAACCCCATCCTTTTTCGAATCAAAAACGCTTCTGAAATCCCAATAGCCAAAGTCTTCCATCAACACACCAAGTGCATACTCTTGGGGTTGCGATTGCATAAATTGTTTGGAATAAGCATAGAAATCTTCATTTCCATAATCCTTTATTATTCTAAGAGCTACGGCATTCGCCATTGACTCTTCGCGCCACCTGCCAAATTCTGTAGAATAAAATACTTTTTCTGACTGGGGTGTATGTTCCAAATTGAATATATCTAAGGCTGAGTGAGCAAATTCATGAATTAGGACTTTAGTAAAAAGCCATTTGAAGAGATTGTCATCATTGTTGGTTGAACCATCAATAGCCTTCAAATATAACTCTATATATGGGCTATCACCTTTTCGATTAGAATAATATGCTCCCAATATGTCTATAATGCTATTTTCGTCACGGATTTCTTCAGGTCTTGAATCACGAAGATAAATAGGAATCGTATGTATTAGAGCAGCTATGTTTTCATAACCATAATCCTCAAATTTCCAGATAGGCGACAGTGGTAGGGAAATATTATTATGCAGGGAATGAACTCCGCAAATAATTTGATGATCAGAAAAATGATTATAGAATTCCCTATCTAAAGGTCGAACCACTTCAATAATAAACTCTGGAATTCCTAAATTTACAATTTTTTCTGCAAGATGCTTGGGCGCATCAATGTTAACTATCTTCATATCTTAAAAAATACTGTATTTAAACTGTTACCTCTTTGCTGTGTCAGTTCAATCTTCATATTTAAGCTTTCGCCGGTACTCTGCCTGATACTCCTCGTCATCTATATATGCAATGCCTTTCTTATCCAATTCTTTGCGCATAATGGCCAGTCGTTCTGCCTTTTCCTCGTATTCGTTCATGTAAAAAATTCTTTTAACCCAATCAGCTACCTGAATCATAATCTTGGTAATCCTCTCTTTCCACCATTCCTCATCCATTCCCTGATTCAGCCAGTTTCTGTTTATCTTTAACTTAGCATTATGTATGTCAACACAATAGCCAATGTAATTATTATAACATCGGGGGGCATAAAACTTAAAAGAATAAGACTTAACGCTTGTGAGCACCGCAGACTGAGTGATTCTTCTGAATTCATTCAAGAAAATCACAAAATCCATACCATCAAAAGTATTAAATATATCTTTAGGTATGCCGGTCTGTCCGCAAAGCTTAACAAAGTCTTCCTTTGTCCTTACAATAGCCGGCGTATTTGACTGGGACATTGTTCAGTTCTTTATATAAACAACTTATTTCCAAACTATTTATTCTTCTTCGTCTTCATCCATGTATTCCAACATCATCTCTTCATCAAGAAAGTTCTCAAGTCGATCCAATACCTCAATAGCACCTTGTTCTAATCAAAATTATAATCACGAATATCAAATTCAAATTCATTCTCAAGTGGTTCAACTACCCAATCAAAAAATGCTTTGTCAAAGTCATCCATTGCATCCTTATATCCTTTAACATATTCTGAATCTGGGGCATGATGTTCTAGTTCTCCTGATATGTTATAAACATCTTCAAATTCTTCGTATGCTTCATGAATAATCTTTGCTATTTTTAGGGCAATATCTTTGTCATACATAGTAATTAAGTTTTTAGTTAGTTTTAAAGTTTCCTCAAAGATAACATATTTTTGATTAAACAGCCTACCAATCAAATAATAATCTATATTTGTGGAAACTATAAAAACTTAATGGTATGGAGAAAATCAATAAATTATGTGATGACATCAAAGCTAAGATGCAGGAAAATGGCTTTGATAAATTTGTCTTATATACAGAAGACTATAATGGATGGGATGATGGAGAATGTGAAGATATGATTGATGATGATGATGAAAAATATGAAGAATATCTTGAATGTGGTGATAATACTCATGCATTAGGATTGATGTTCAATATGGAATTATTTAGTCATTCCGAAGAAAAATATCTCTATGCCAGAAAGTTAAGGATAAAGGATGACATTCTATTATTTGATGTATCAGAAAGATTTTTATATTCAAATGGTGACGAAGAAGACTTAAATTATTATAAAGAAAACACTATAGAAAACATCATTAACAAATGTCCTAAAGAGATGGTTGAAAAATGTTTAGAAAATATAATATCTAACTTTTTTGACACAGATTACCATGATATAATAGAACTGAATAAGATAATGCAGCATAAAGACTAAAACACCCCCCTTTTTCTTATGTATTGTTTTGGGTGATGTATTTTTGGTGTAACTTTTTTCTGCACAAGAAAAAGAAAAACCCTCTCTGAATATACTCAGAAAGGGTTTTTAATTTTGTTCCAGTGGAGCATACGAATCTTAAATAGCTAATTAATATACCCCGCCGCTTCTTTGCTGTCCCCCAGGCAGAGTATAGCATGCCTTATGGCCTCTATGCGTCATAAGTGGCACTAGACAGCAAGGCCGTCAGACCCGTTTTACTGCATAACAAATCTATCATAGGTGTTCCTATATATTATCTATCTCATTTATTACATCATCATCTGATAAAAGATTAACGTAATATTCCAATACTTGATCTGGGCAAAATTCATACAAAGGAGATCCGCCTGCCATCCACCAACTACGTTCATCTAATAGTCCGTCTAAATCTACTTTCTCAGTGTGTTTGTCATCATCACCGTCACTACTCATTGCAACTTCTGTCAAATAGAAATACAAAATGTCATTTTCAATTACAACTCCATCAAGTATCAAAACCCTATCATAGCCACCACAATCATAATCGACTAATCGGGTTTCATAGTACGCGTCGTAATTTAATGACAACTCGACTATTTGATTGATTGTTTCATAATCAATATCTGATAAGTCACTATTTGTAGATGCAACTCTTAAAATAAAACGTTGTTTTCCTGCCTCTATTAACTTTGCTTTTATCTGATTGGATAGTTCATTTAATTTGTTTTTGTCGTACTCCATAATGATTATTGATTTAAGTTAATAATTAGCTATTTAATATACCCCTCCGCTTCTTTGCTGTCCCCCAGGCAGAGTATGGCATGCCATATGGCCTCTATGCATTCTGGCGTGATAATGAAAAAGTCATACCTGTGGTCCCATTCATCAGAATTAAAGTAGTCTATTCTCCTTTCAA
>Ga0310786_10011188_pt1 | contig 11218 bp, 10 predicted proteins | sample AusTroGonzalo_MG_FD_203881 | JGI IMG/M metagenome (GOLD analysis project Ga0310786, IMG submission 203881) | Bovine rumen microbial communities from tropical cattle in Woodstock, Queensland, Australia - Gonzalo_03 (v2) (version 2) | ecosystem: Host-associated > Mammals > Digestive system >...
GCGGTCTGTAGCTGGAAGAGGGTTTTCAGCTTGTCTTCCACTGACAGATCTGTAGGATCTTTCTTTGCCATAGTTTTAATTTTACAATTTGACGATTTATAATTTACAATTTATTTTACTATTTTCTCATTTACAGATAGAGGATGGGATTGGTGCAGGTGGTGGCGATCTCTGTGCGAACACCAGGACATTCCTTCTCGATGATATCGCGGAAGATCTCAGAGGTGAACTGCTCACTCTGGTAGTGGCCGATCACGCAGATCTGGATGCGCTGCTCATAGCCGAAATACTGATGATAATGCATCTCGCCCGTGATAAAAGCATCGGCTCCCTCAGCGATGGCCGTATCGAGCAGGAAATCGCCTGCCCCACCACAAATGGCAACCTTCTGCACAGGACGGCGCAGGAGTTCATTGCACAGCGCGCACTCCACATCGAAGGCTTTTTTCACTGCCTTCACGAAGTCGTCGGCTGCGAGGGGTTCGGAAAACTCGCCAATCACACCGCTGCCAGCCTCGATGTCACCTACGGTCTTAGGAGCGAAGAATCGTACCTGCTTCAGGCCCAGTTTCTCGGCAATCTTGAAGTTCACACCCCCTCGGGCATTGTCCATATTGGTATGCATCGAGATGACGCCAATGCCCTGCTGGATGGCCTTCATCACCGTACGCTGCACATCGGTGAGGTCGCTGATGGTCTTCAGGCCACGGAACAGCAACGGATGGTGCGACACAATGAGGTTGCACCCTTTCTGGACGGCCTCGTCGACGATGCGCTCAGTGACGTCCAGACACAATAATGCCCCTGAAACCTCCGTCTCTGTCAGTCCAACTTGCAAGCCAGCATTGTCCCAGCTTTCCTGCAAGGGCAGAGGCGCGAAACGTTCAAGGGCGCTCAGCACTTCTTTTATTTTCACGCTGCAAAATTACAAAGAAAAGCCGAGACATCGCCTCGGCACAGCAAATAATTAGAAGTTTTTAACGAATATCCGGCAATAACTATACATTCACCATTCTGAAAGATTTGCTTTGGCTTCGATGCGGGCCTCTGTCTCATCGTCGAGGGCAGGGAAGAAATCGATGCCTGTGAGGGCCTCGATCTCATCGACGGAGCGCAGGGCCTCAGCCTGAGTCTGCTTCACACCCTCGTTACGATAAATGAAGCCGATGGCCTTCGGTTTACCCTGTCGACAGAGAATCACCTTGAAGAACGCATCCGGCACCCACACCTTGCCGCGACCAATGGTCTTCTGCTCGCCAGTCGCTTTATAGATTGGCCCACAGACGATGTCGATGGCACCGTATTCACGCGCCCAATCGCGACACTGAATCTCCAGATCATTCCACTCGTATTTGTTCAGCCCATGGTTCTGCGGACAGATGTTCGTAAACAGGAACGATTCCCGCATGGCCTGAGCATCCCACTTATTGTCGCCAGCAGGACACATGTGGCCACGATCGTAGCGCGAGTTGTAGTAATCGTTGTCGGTAGCCCGCTGACTGCGCTCGATGGATTCGTCCTCGAAGAACACCTCGTTCTTACGCTGGTTGTCGCCATAGGTATGAGGCTTCGTCAGATGCCATGCCACCCAGTTGGGGGTCTTCGTCTTTCTGTTGTACGACGTGGTGTAGCCCTTTCGCTTGAGAATCTGCTCAGGACGGTCTGTCAACGGTGCGGGCTGCTCATAGAACGTGATGGGATTCACCTTCTGCACCTCAGCCTTCTTCGACTCTGAAACCTTGGTATTATAAAAAGTCGTCGAAGACTGATCTACAGTCTCCTGAGGCACCTCTACTTTGCTGTTTCTACACGACCATACGAGGACCGTCAGCACCCATAATAACCACAAATAACCAGTCTTTTTCATCCTTTACTTTGTTTTTTCGCCACAAAAGTACAAAAATATTTTCGAATATCAATCTTTTTCTGTAACTTTGTGCCGAATAAACTAGAAACATTGAGATATGAAGAAGTATTTTCTGTCGCTGGCCATCGTTATCATGGCCCTGTTTGTAACCACGTCTTGCCAGAACAAGAGCCAGAATCAGGCTCAGGACGAGGCAGGACAAGTGAATAATTTCCGCATCAAGCGCGGCACCAACGTCAGCCACTGGCTCTCGCAGTCAGAGCAGCGTGGCGAGGCCCGCAGGCTGCATATCCAGGAAGACGACTTTGAGCGTCTGCACGACCTGGGCTTCGACTTCGTGCGCATCCCCATCGACGAGGTGCAGTTCTGGGATGAGCAGGGGCAGAAGCTGCCTGAGGCTTGGGATTTGCTGAACAACGCCCTCGACTGGGCCCGCAAGTATGACCTCCGCGCCATCGTCGACCTGCACATCATCCGTTCGCACTATTTCAATGCCGTGAACGAGGAAGACCAAGCTGCCAACACCCTCTTCACATCGGAGGAATCGCAGGAGGGACTTCTGAATCTGTGGCGTCAGTTATCAGAATTCCTGAAAGACCGCAGTTGCGACTGGGTGGCTTACGAGTTTATGAACGAGCCTGTAGCCCCGGAGCATGAGCAGTGGAACCAGCTTGTAGCAAAGGTTCACAAAGCCCTGCGTGAGTTAGAGCCTCAGCGTACATTGGTAATTGGTTCGAATATGTGGCAGGGACATGAGACGATGAAGTTCCTGAAGGTGCCCGAGGGCGACAAGAACATCATCCTCTCCTTCCACTACTATAATCCGATGATTCTCACCCACTACGGCGCTTGGTGGACACCATTAGGAAAGTATAAGGGCAAGGTGAACTATCCTGGTGTGCTGGTATCGAAGGAAGATTTCGATGCTGCGCCCGCTGAGATTAAGGACCAGCTGAAGCCGTTTACCGAGGAAGTGTGGAACATCGACAAGATCCGCGAGCAGTTCAAGGATGCCATCGAGGCTGCAAAGAAATACGATCTGCAACTGTTCTGTGGCGAATGGGGTGTCTACGAGCCTGTGGACCGCGAATTGGCCTACAACTGGACACGCGACATGCTGACCGTATTCGACGAGTTCAACATTGCCTGGACCACCTGGTGCTACGATGCAGACTTCGGCTTCTGGGATCAGCAGCGCCACACCTTCAAGGATCGTCCATTGGTGGAGCTCCTCATGTCAGGGAAAAAGTTAGGTGAATAATAACAAGAACCCCTCAGCCACTGGTTGAGGGGTTTGTTTTTTATTTCAGTTTGCCGTATTTGTCGAAGAGTTGGCGATCGGCCAGCCAGAGGGTGACAGCAAGGGCGATGACGGAGGCTGCCAGACAACCCGCAATCAACATCAGCGTCACAATAAAGGCATTGATGGGTGTGACACCCCCGATAAAGATACCACAGAGCAACAACGGCATAGCATAGACACCCATCACGGAGAGATTTGCTGCTGTAGGAGCGAACACCTGCTGCAAGGCCCTGCGCACAAAGGGCAGCACAGCTTGCAGATGGTTGGTGCCATTACCACGCAGAAACTCATATTGCTGTTCATCAGCCTTCAACGACGACTGATAGGTGCTCAGACCTCGGATAAGCGTCGTCAGCGTTTGTCCCACCAATAAGGCCATCACAGGCACAAACCACCTGGCTCCGAAGCCTTTCTCCGCAGGCAGACAAGCCCACAACAGATAAGCACCCACCACCAAGGCACTCACTAATAAGCCTGCACTGACGGGTAGGAGAAACTTTACCATAGGAAGTTTCATTCGACGGAGCGCCAGCACGCCAGAAACCACAGACAGCAGCAACAGCCACAACAGGCTGAGCCAGATATTGTCGTACTTCACCAAAGCCCAGACAATCAGGCAGAGCGCCAACAACTGAAACGCCATACGTCCTACGGCTATACCCAAGTTCTGTAGCAGGGAACGGTCGAAAACAAATAATGCTCCTGCGGGGATGAGCAATAAGAGCAGTGCTAAGAAAATATGTAATACCATCGTCAATACGTGTTTTGATTCATTTCTATGACCAAGTCAGCATGATCCACCAGCACAGGACGGCGACTGGCAACCAGCACCGTCTTGCCTGCATCTACCTGATTACGAAGGAGTTGCAGCATACGTTCTGCCAGTTCAGGAGTGAGGCGTGCTGCAGGTTCATCGGCAATGATGATCTGCTTATCGGAGGCCTCTTGCAACGTCTGCTCTGCCAGTCGGAAAATGTCGTCTGGGGGCAGCGGCGCAGGTTGGCTGGCAACAATGCCCTTTGGGGGCAACGGATTCCAGAGTCCAAAATCGTCAGCCTCGCAGACTGGCGCCTCATGAGGCTCCAACTGATGACGGAGCATTTGTATCTGTTGAGGCAAATAGGCCATCATTCTGCGGAAGGCCTGCGACGACTTGACGGTGAGCAACTCGCCATCGACACTCACATAGCCGCTGCTGACAGGCAGAAAACCCATCAACGTGCGCAACAACGTAGTCTTACCAGACCCCTCAGGACCCGTGATGCAGGTGAGCTGCCTGTCTCGCGCCATAAACGACAGTCCGGTTGCCAATATCTGCCCTCCAACGGCGATTGTTGCGTCTTTTACCTCTAACATACCAATAATTTGCTGCAAAAATACAAAATAATTATGAATTATGAATTATGAATTATGAACTTTTTTGTACCTTTGCGCCAAAATATGAGCAACAAGGCAGAAAACAGGGCCAGAAGATGGCGACTTCCAGCCGAATGGGAACCCCAATGGGGCGTGCAGCTTACGTGGCCGCACGCCGATACCGATTGGGCACCTATTCTCAATGATATCATTGAGACCTATCACCAGATGGCACGTGAGATTGCCAAGCGTGAACGACTGATCGTGGTGGCTCCAAAGGATGCTGCGAGAGATATGCTGCGCTTTGTCTGTCCCACCGACGACACCTGGGCACGCGATCACGGCTTCATCACCCTCACCGACGACGAAGGTCACCACCGTCTGCTCGACTACCGTTTCAATGGCTGGGGCGAGAAATTCCCTGCTGACAATGACAATGCCATCAATCGCAGGATGTATGAGGCAGGCATTGTGGAAGGTGAATATACGGACTGTCTGGACTTCGTGTTGGAAGGCGGCTCCATCGAGAGCGACGGCAAGGGCACGATTTTCACCACAACAGGCTGTCTGATAGCTCCTCATAGGAACCAGCCTCTGACGAAAGAAGAGATAGAAACACGCCTGAAGCACGACCTCTGTGCGGAGCGCATCGTCTGGATAGATCACGGACAACTGACAGGCGACGATACCGACGGGCACATCGACACGCTGGTGCGCATCTGTCCTGATGACACTTTGGTCTATGTGGGCTGCGACGACCCTGATGATGAGCAATATGCAGAGTTGCAGTTGATGGAGGAACAGTTGAAAACCCTCAGGACACTCGAAGGCCAGCCTTACAGACTCCTGAAACTGCCGATGCCCCACCCCATCTTCGACGAAGGGTACAAGTTGCCAGCCACGTATGCCAACTTCCTCATTCTGAACGGGGCAGTGCTCTGCCCCACATACGGGCAACCCGACCTCGATGCCGAGGCCATCCGTATCATCAGCGAGGCTTTCCCAGACAGGGAGATGGTGCCCATAGACAGCCAAGTGATTATCAAGCAGCACGGATCCGTCCACTGCTGCACTATGCAATTTCCCAAGAATTGAAGAATTGAAAAATTGAAGTGTTTATGAGAGAACTCAAGATAGGTTTTTTGCAGCAACACAACACCGCTGACACCAAGGACAATCTGCTCCGATTAGCAGAAGGCATCAGCGACTTGGCCAAGCGAGGGGCACAACTCATCGTGCTTCAGGAACTGCACAACTCGCTTTACTTCTGTCAGACAGAAGATGTCAACAATTTCGACCTGGCAGAGCCCATCCCAGGCCCCTCTACCCGATTCTTCGGCGAACTGGCTAAGGAGTTCGGCATAGTAATCGTTACCTCACTTTTCGAGAAACGGGCTCCAGGACTCTATCACAATACGGCTGTGGTGCTGGAGAAAGACGGCAGCATAGCAGGCATCTACCGTAAGATGCATATCCCCGACGATCCTGCCTATTACGAGAAGTTCTACTTCACCCCAGGCGATCTGGGCTTCCATCCCATTCAGACCTCTGTGGGTTGTCTTGGTGTGATGGTTTGCTGGGACCAGTGGTATCCTGAGGCAGCACGTCTGATGGCATTACAGGGGGCTGAGTTGTTGATCTATCCCACAGCCATCGGCTACGAGTCGAGCGATACGGCTGAGGAGCAGCAGCGCCAACGCATGGCCTGGCAGACGGTACAGCGTGGACATGCCGTAGCAAACGGTCTGCCCGTCATCACCGTCAACCGTGTGGGCTTCGAGCCTGACCCCTCTGGTCAGACCAATGGCATACAGTTCTGGGGCACTTCGTTTGTGGCTGGTCCTCAGGGCGAACTGGTCTACGAGGCCTCGACGGATGAAGAAGAGAGCATCATCGTAGAAATCGATATAGAGCACTCCGAGCAAGTGCGTCGCTGGTGGCCCTTCCTCCGTGACCGTCGCATAGACGAATATCAAGACATTATAAAAAGATACATCGACTAATATGAGAAAATTATTTGCATTGGCTCTTGCAGCCATAACATTTCTGCCGGCATCGCTTTCGGCACAGGACAAAGTCACTGCCACCGTTTCTGCCGATCTCGTCAGCCGCTATATGTGGCGTGGTATAGATATGGCAGGTGTCAGTATTCAGCCAGAGTTGAACCTTGCCTGGCAGGGACTGTCTCTGGATATTGAAGGCAGCAATCCACTTGAAAAGGATGGTGGCGTACAGGATCTCGATGTGACCCTCGGCTACAGTCTCTATGGTTTCAATATCGGCGTAACCGACTATTGGACGGCCGACGTCGACCCCAGAAACCGCTATTTCTACTATGGCGGTGAGACGGAATGTCCTCATCAGTTGGAGGGCAATATCGGCTATACCTGTAAGTACGGTTCGCTACAGGCCTATACGATGTTTTACGGCAACGACTTCAAAATCGACGGGAGCCGTGCCTACTCCACCTATATTGAGCTGAGCGTACCCTTCAAGCTTGGAGGTATCGATTGGGATGTCCGTGCAGGTGTCACACCTTTTGAAAGTGCAGGTACCACCTATCAGGAACAAGTCGTGACGGAAACCGGCAAGGTCAAAACTTACACACGAGGCGACTGGATGTATGGTGAGTCGTTCACCTGCAATCTGGCCTCTGTCCGCGCTACCAAAGAGTTCGAGTTCAAGAAATTCAAACTGCCAGTCTTCGTGGAGTTGCACACCAACCCCTACCTGCAGCGCGCCAACCTGGTCTTCGGCATTTCCATCAGCTCATTGTAATCACACACAAATCATATCATCGCAAATTTCAAACACCCAATACATGAGCAACCTTAGATTCCAAGTTGTCGAAGAGGCCTTCAAGAAACAAGCCTTAGAAGTAAAGGCACCCTCAGAACGCCCTTCGGAGTATTTCGGCAAATACGTATTTAACCGAGAGAAGATGTATAAATACCTGCCTGCCGATGTCAACGCCAAACTCATCGACGTAATCGATAATGGTGCCCGTCTGGACCGTTCTATCGCCGATGCTGTGGCTGCAGGTATGAAGAAGTGGGCCTTAGAGATGGGCGCCACCCACTATACCCACTGGTTCCAACCTCTCACCGAGGGCACAGCTGAGAAGCACGATGCCTTCGTGGAGCACGACGGTAAAGGTGGTATGGTGGAGAATTTCAGTGGAAAGTTGTTGGTTCAGCAGGAGCCTGACGCCAGCAGTTTTCCTAATGGTGGTATCCGTAACACCTTCGAGGCCCGCGGTTATTCAGCCTGGGATCCCACCTCGCCTGTGTTCATCATCGACGACACCCTTTGTATCCCCACCATCTTCATCGCCTATACAGGTGAAGCCCTCGACTACAAGGCACCTCTGTTGCGTTCGCTCCACGCTGTAGACAAAGCAGCTACAGACGTCTGCCAGTATTTCTATAATGATGTACACAAGGTACAGGTGAACTTAGGCTGGGAACAGGAGTATTTCCTCGTTGATGAAGGACTGTATTCCGCCCGTCCTGATCTGATGCTGACAGGCCGCACGCTGATGGGCCACGAGAGTGCCAAGAACCAGCAGATGGACGACCACTACTTCGGCACCATCCCTGACCGTGTGCAGGCTTTTATGAAGGATCTCGAGATTCAGGCTCTGGAACTGGCCATTCCTTGTAAGACGCGCCATAATGAGGTGGCTCCCAACCAGTTCGAGCTGGCACCTATTTACGAAGAATGTAATCTGGCCGTCGACCATAATATGTTGCTCATGTCGCTCATGAAGCGCGTGGCACGCAATCACAGTTTCCGCGTGCTGCTACATGAGAAACCCTTCGATGGCATCAACGGTTCAGGTAAGCACAATAATTGGAGCCTGACGGCGAATAATGGAGTATTACTCCATGCCCCAGGGAAGACCCCAGAGGAGAACTTACGTTTTGTAACCTTCATCATTGAAACGCTGATGGGTGTCTATAAGCATAACGGTCTGCTGAAGGCCTCCATTATGAGTGCCACCAATGCCCATCGTCTGGGCGGCAATGAGGCTCCTCCCGCCATCATCAGTTCTTTCCTTGGGAAACAACTCACCGAACTCCTCGACCATATCGAGAATTCTGACAACAACGAGCTCATCACGCTGAAAGGCAAACAAGGTATGGAGATTGACATCCCACAGATTCCAGATCTCATCATCGATAATACTGACCGCAACCGCACGTCGCCCTTTGCTTTCACAGGTAATCGCTTCGAGTTCCGTGCGCCTGGTTCCTGCGCCAACTGCGCCTCGGCGATGATAGCCCTCAACTCTGCTGTCGCTGAAGCGCTCGTCAGTTTTAAGAAGCGTGTGGATCAGAAGATTTCCGAGTATTCAGAGAAATCAGAGTATTCAGAAGGCACAGGCCACACCGCCCAATTCCACGCCATCATCGACGTGCTGCGCGATGACATCAAGACCTGTAAGCCTATCCGCTTCGACGGCAACGGCTACAGCGACGAATGGGTAGCCGAAGCTGCCAAGCGCGGACTTGATGTGGAGAAGTCGTGTCCAGTAATCTTCGAGCACTACCTCGACCCAGAGAGCATCCAAATGTTTGAGAGCACAAAGGTAATGAATCGCAAGGAGCTCGAAGCCCGCAATGAGGTGAAATGGGAAACCTACGTCAAGACCGTACAAATAGAGGCCCGTGTGATGGGCGACCTGGCCCGCAACCATATCGTACCTGTGGCCACCCATTACCAAAGCATGCTCATCAAGAATGTGCAGGGTCTACTCGCCATCGGGCGCAGTGGCAATGCCATCAAGGAAAAGCTTATCGACGAGATAGAAATGCGTACTGACAGTCTGGAGGAACTTGCTGACAAGCTCGACAATGCTCGTCGTATAGCCAATCATATCGAGGACATCCACCAACGCGCTATTGCCTATCACGATACAGTCTGTCCCATTATGGAGGACATCCGAGCCCACGCTGATAAACTCGAGTTGATTGTCGAAGACGGTCTCTGGACATTACCGAAATACCGAGAACTGTTGTTCATCAGATAAAAGTAATCCCCGCCAAATCTGACGGGGATTATTTATATGCTAATTTCAAGCATTATCTTCTTGGAGCACCAGGAGCGCCAGGAGCACCTGCGCCTGCGCCACCAGGTCTGCCACCACCTGGGAAGCCTCCGAAACCACCAAAGCCCTGCTGAGGAGCAATCTCTGGCTCGCCAAAGACAGAAGCCTCTGCATCCTTGTCGTTCAGCTTGAACACCATGAACTTAGGATTCTTCTCTGTGCAGGGAGCCCACGCACCACCCTTTGGGCCGTTAGGATCACTGTACTTGGCAAAGTTGGTCCATGCGGTGAGCATCTTCTCAGAGAGATCCCAGTCGCCCTTGGTCCAAGGACGCCAGCAATGCTTCAGGCTTTTGAATACAAACCACAAGTCTGAAGAGTGGAAAGCACCACGCAGACGCTGGGTCACCTCAGGATGGCTGCCATCATCGGGCAACGGACGGGCAAACTCGTAAGCCCAAGCCTTACCGCCCTTCTCAGCACGAACCTTACAGAACTCGGCGATGTTAGGAGCCATATTTCCCATATCATTGAGGGTGAAACCAATCATATAAGGCACATCAGCCAATGTACCCTCGCGGGTAGCATCGTCGAAGCTCTTCTTGCTGACATAGCCGTCGAGCATCGGCATGAAGCCCATACCCATACGCATCATACCCATCATACCGCCCTGTTGCTGCTGACCAGCACTGTTGGCCTGCTGGTAGATAGTAGGCAATGCGAAGACAGTCTCCGTAGAGGCCTGACGCATCTTCTGCAGATCAGTCATACCTGCCCAATCGAACATCTTCTTAGCATTATTTGCAGCGTCCTCGATGGAACCACCACTATAACGACCACCCATCATACCACCACCATTAGGATTAGGAATGCTCAATCCCTGAGCACTCATAATGACAGCCTTGTGGAACAGGCCACGAGCCAGAGGGCTCTCGCACAATGTACGAACGCTACCACCACCTGCACTCTGTCCGAAGATCGTCACGTTGTTGGGGTCACCACCAAACTGAGCAATATTCTTCTTAATCCACTTCAGGGCCTCAATCTGGTCGAGGATACCATAGTTACCAGACACCTTATTCGGGCTTTCCTCAGCCAATGCAGGATGTACGAGGAAACCGAAGATGCCAAGACGATAGTTGATAGAGACAAGCACCACATCCTTGGCACCCCACTCCTGACCGTCAAACTCGGGTTCAGAACCGAAACCCTCGCGATAGCCACCACCATGAATCCACAAGGCCACAGGCAGTTTCTTATTCACCTGACCAGGAGCCTTTGTCCATACATTCAGATACAGACAGTCCTCACTGAAAGCGGCTTCCTTACCATAGCCCCACTCAGTGTAATAACCACCAGTATACTGAATAGCCTGATAACTCGGACGTCCGAAGGTATCACAAATCTTCACACCCTTCCAGGGCACCACAGGCTGCGGAGCCTTCCAACGATTCTCACGAATGGGAGGAGCAGCATAAGGGATGCCACGATACACAAACACGTCAGGATGATCGTCAGCCAAGACGCCCTGTACCTGACCACCTTCAATTGTTAACACAGGATTGTTGTCTGCCGCATTGGCAGAGACTGCTACCATCAGCAGAAGAGGCAAAAATAGTTTTTTCATCATAAGTTGTAATTA
>Ga0310786_10011189_pt1 | contig 11218 bp, 6 predicted proteins | sample AusTroGonzalo_MG_FD_203881 | JGI IMG/M metagenome (GOLD analysis project Ga0310786, IMG submission 203881) | Bovine rumen microbial communities from tropical cattle in Woodstock, Queensland, Australia - Gonzalo_03 (v2) (version 2) | ecosystem: Host-associated > Mammals > Digestive system >...
AACCTGCTTAATTTCCTAAACACTAAACATGTAGTATTACCAAGCACGGGCGACCCTGATTACGCCGGCATTGCAGACAAGGTAAAGGAAATTACGGGCGGTAAAAGTGGCAAACAGCTTATTGAAGAAGCCGGCGGCAAATTGGACGGCGAGGACGTTACTGATCAGGCCGGCAAAGGTGGTATTGCAAACACCTACCCGGAGCCTTACAAATCCGCTGTAAAGGACACCATACTTGACCCCTCTATCTGCTGGAACCGTGAATGCGTGTCCTACTGCTCTTGGAAGATTTGCGAGCTTCTCGGCCGTTGGATGCCGGGCGTGGCTGGCAGAATGAGCGCAAAGTACTGGATTGACCGCCTGCCGGAGTGGGGCTTTAAAGAAGTCGCTAAGCCAAGGAACGGCGGCAAGTACGTAGGCGTTACCACCGTGGGGCAGTACGGCCACTGCATGTGGTTTGAATTCGACAACACCGTGTCCGAATATAATTACTCCTCGACTGGTAACTTTGATGTACGTGAAGTGAATTTGGCGCAGTACCGCTGGTATGAAATCAAGGCTGCACCGGAACCAACACCAACGCCAACACCAACCAAGAAGGTAAAGTACACTTACAAGCAGGGCGACACTTTTGGCCAGGTGATTTGCGACTTAGGGCTTAAGACAAGCCACGGCCTATGGGGCGAAGATGGGGACGTAGCATACTATACCGAGCAGCTTATTGCGCAGGGCGCACTAGACGCTAACGGCAATGTAATTGTCGGGCGTACTATTTACCTAACTCCGAGGGTGGATTAATTTCGCTATTTTAGCACCTTACAATTTGGTCTCTAATAATCTTAAGTATGACTTTATTAGAAAACAAAAACACGCTAATTTATTCAAGCACGGGCCTGCTTTGTGGAAATAGCCAAGGTAGGCCCATTACAGGCGAAGCCCTGGGCCGGAAACTATCTCGCCGACCCAGTACCTTGCCTATAATGTGCTATAATTAAGGTAAATGGCGGTGCGTTGGAAATAACGCATGGTACAATCTTTGGAGCAGTTTATTGCCGAGGCTAACCAGGCTTACCAGCCGGCGGTTGATGCTATACAAGGGCAAATAGACGCTATCCCAGGGCAGCTTGAAGCCACCAATGCGCAAATAAATAGTGCGTATGATCGGCAAAGGGCAGACCTAAATAAAAGCCGAAATGAAGCGGCTTATTCTGCGTCTATGCAGGCTGCTGGTAGCGGTGGCTCGTTTGGCGGTTCGACTAATATTGCTAACCGCAAATATTACAACCAGTCATTCGTCCCGGCCGTAACGCAAATGAATACTAACCAAACTAACGACTTAGCGGCAGCCCGTACAAATAGCGAAAATCAACGCTTGGCATTGCAAAGGGAGCTAGCAAATTTGCGCACTAACGCAAACGTGCAGGCACAACAGCAGTATTACAACGCCCTTGAAAATGAGCGTGCTAGGGCCGCACAAAATGCCTACTACCAGTACCTAATGGAAGCAGCGCAAAACAGTGGCAGCCAATCTAAGTACAAGCTAGCCGATAATAGAAACCGCTACGGTGGTTGGGACTGGCTAGATGCCGATGGTAATAAGCACCGTGTAGGCGAAGTGGCAAACGATGCTGGCTATTCGGATTACACAGACGCACTGTTTGACACGCTATCCACGCCGGCCGAACGTGGCGATGAATACTCCACACTTGTATATAAGGAAATACAAGACGGCGCAGAATTTGAATACAACCCATACGCCAATACTGGTAACCCAGTATATGACACCTTGGGTATTAGGAGGGTTAGATAATGGCTACACGTAGAATTGGTAATATTAGCATTGACTATACGCCAACTGCCAACCAAACTAACATGTACAACGCCCTTGGCCGCAATACTGGCGAAGTGTATGGCAACCAGGTTGCCGATAACGGTAGCAACGGTTTTTTCGCTGATGTTTTCCAAGGCCTTATTGACAACGTTGGCAACAAAATTAGGGCCGGTGAAAACACTATTGGCACCACCGCTAGTATGATCCCAGCATGGATGAACGTAAGTATAGAGGAAGGCAATCAAAAAGATCGCCTAAACAAATGGGACAAAAGCATGCAGGATATTTACAAAAATGCAGGCTTTAATAGTGCGGATGATTATTACAATGCTAAAGACGCAGCTGAAAAGGCTGTTTACAGTAAGTATGGCTTTGATATTGACGACTACTGGAATAGGCGTGCCGAAGCAGACGCTAAAGGCGATACCGGCCTTGTAACGCAAATTGATAACGAACTTAATACCGTTCGTAACCAGTTAAGCCAGGAAGACCGTAATGCCCTAAGCCAGTTTGACACCACCCAAAGCAACCTTATTAACCAGGCTAACGCCAACATGGGCGAGGCTAAAACCGCAGCAGATAACTGGCGGGATTACCTAAATAACAGCTACATTGGCAAAAAGACCATGCAGGATAATGGTAAATTTGCTGGTGATGCCATTACTACGCTTTCCACTGCAACCGACTTGGCTGCTATGGGTACCGGCTTGCCTATGGGCATTGCCGCTAACGCAATCCAGGGTGGCCTTGAAGGCCTTGCTAGCGAGCTTTCCCAAAATGGCGGTACGATCGACCTTACAAGGCCATTTTCGCATGGCTTTGAGGCTAAAAACTGGGACAACTTTGATCTAGGCAGGGCCGCACAAAATGCCGCTGTCGGTGCCGTTTCGGGTGCCGCTACCGCAGGTTTGAGCAAAGCACTTAATGCACGTGCTGCTACCAAAGCAGCTGCCAAAGGTGTTACAAAAGCCCCTGGCCTTCTTAAGACTGTTGGCCTTGGTGCTGGCCGTGGTGCGCTATCCGGTGCCGTTGGTGGTGCCGTTGGTGGTGGCCTTGGTGCCGGTATTGAATCGGTCCGCAATGGCGAAGACCTTGGCATTGGTGCGCAAAACGCATTACTTGGTGCGCTTGGTGGTGCAACCAAGGGCGCAGTATCAGGCTCCGTATCCGGTGCTGCTATGAGCGGCCTTAACTACGGTGTAGGTAAAGCTGTTACCAAAATTGACGACAAGTATGGTACCAATTTAAGCGGCATTGGCGATGCTGGTAAACGCTGGAAAGAAAGCGGCAGCAACTTTAATGAACGTTTGACAAACACGCTAAATTCCGGTGAAAGTGGCGTGGGTAACTGGATTAATAACAGGACGCAAAGCAAATTACTAAATAGGCTCGGCGGCATTGGTAACCGTGTACAGGACGTAACGCCAAATTACAAAAACGCCCGTAAACTTGCTGAAAGGCTGTATGAAGCCTATGACGAGGCAGACCCATACGAAAATGCAAATAGCATGGCAAATATGGCTGAAGATTGGGGCATTGATACCAGTAAGAAGGGTTGGGAGCTAAAAGCTAAGAATCGCTGGATTCGTGAAACCGCCAACGACATGCTTGGTAAAAACCCAATTATGCCAAGCACTGAGTGGGCTAAAAACATAAATGGCTACCTTGATCCGGAAGAATACCCAATGGGTGATTTTGGCGGCGGCGAAGTAAACCCAATAACTGGTGGCTCATTAAGCCGTGATAAAATTGTCGCATTGCAAAATGATCTACGAGCATTTGCCGGTGAGGACGTAAGCGACCAGCCTACTGATTGGCAAGGGTGGCTTAAGAAAGCTGGCAGCCGTGCGCTTGACGACCTAAACAATAAGGGCGTTGGCCTAAGCACCAAGATTGTAGACGGCGAAGAAGCAGACGTCAATAAGCCATACGGCCAAGCCCTTAACAATGCTATGGACCAGGGCTTAACCGGCAGCGAGCTTGGGGATGCCATTGCCGATTACAGCAACCTACCAAAGAATATTACCGGTGAGCAGCTATGGCAATTAGCACAAAAGAATCCGGACCTAATGCGATCTGTTGAATATGTGGCTAATGAAGCCTACGATTCCGGCGACCGAAACGTTAACTACGATACTATTGCCGAAAACTATTGGAACGAAGTCCGGGCTGATTATGCGCAGGCGCAAAACTATGAAGGCCCAGGTAACTACTATGACAGTGCTACCCAGCCAAGTACCGATGACCAGCTAGCACGGCTTGGCAAAAAATATACTGGTGCTTCGTTTACAGAGCAAGATTTGCAATCTAAAACCCCGGCACAGGATGCTTACGCAGACGGCCGTGGTGATTTTAGCGATGCCTGGCGTGAATTTATTTCGCAGGGTGGCGATGTTGTAAAGGACGCAAATGGTAACTGGCAGCTTGTAGCCCCGGATACCCTAACTGCACAAGCCAACAATATATTTAGCAAGTACGATGCCCTTACCGGTGAAATACCAACAAATGCACCAGCCTACGGCAACTACAAGTCACAAAGGGCCAGCGTAATTAACGACCTACGCAATAACTTTAGTGATAATGACCTAGCATTCCTTTACACTAAAACAGACGACCCTAAAATTAGGGCTATTACGGCAGATGCCGTAAGATCACTAGAAGTGCTTAACCGCTTGGCCGATTACGAAAACCAAGGCCCTACTTACGATCAGGAACTGGTTAATGCGCTTAACCGTGCCAACACCACTACCGTACAGCCGGCCGCAACCGCTAACCCAACATACCCGGACGATATAAATAACATGGTTATTAACCGCAACGATATGTTTGATACAACCGCCGAAAGCCCGGAGACTGAATTATATAGGCAGCTGGTTGGTGAAAATGGTACCAGCAACCCACAGGCCGTACAGCAGCCACAGCAGCAGGCCGTACAAACTACAAAGGCAGCACAGCCTACTACAAATGCAGTAAGCACAAATGCCAACACCCAGTGGGATAACCTAGCACGTGAATACGGTTACCAGGATTACAACCAGGCTATCCAGGCTTACGCACAGGCTAACCCAGGCAAAAATGTAAGTGCCGGCGCAGTGTTAACATGGCTTGACAATAACGAAGGTACCTACAACCCTAACGCAACCACTACCATGGCAACCACCGAGGAAGTGCCAAAGGCACTTACTGGCCGCCAAATTAGGGCCAAGCGTGATATTGTAAAGGATATTACAAGCCAGTTCGAAACCGTAGATAAGCCAACACAGCGTGCTACAAAGCCAATGGAAACCTTCTATAATTTGTATGACGAGTGGGGCTTAAGCGATGGCGATGATATTAGGCAGGCCGTAGCCTATGCGGATAGGGGTTCGCTAATTCCAAACATGATCCGTGAAGCCGCAGGAGAATCCGGCATTATTGATGTAAGCGATGCCGAAGGCATGATTCGTGAACTTGGCATTAACCAAAAGAATTACAGCAAGTATGTAAACGCCCTTGAAGACCTGATGGAATCCACCGAAACTACCATTATTGGTGGTAAGAAGGGCGTGGACGCACTAACTTTGCAAAGATCACTAGAACAGGCCGCAAGCGATGCTGAAGGCACAGATGGCACGTACCATATTGGCAATACACTTGTAGACTCTACAATGGCCAAGAACTTTAGGCGCATTGCCAACGAAATTGGTACAAAACTTGACGAGGCTTCTGTTGCAAAAAATGCAGTAGCTAATACCATTAACAGGCACGCTGCCGACCTCCAGGCTATGAAAAACGCTTTCCCTAACAATGAAACCTGGCAGGAAGCCGTGGAAACCAAGGTTATTGGTGCTAAAACCATTGGCGATTTGCGCCATTCGATTAGGGATCTAGTCAGGGCCAACATCTTTATTGACAACGGCGATAACAATACTACCACCTTTGGCGGCCGTGTTTCCGGTGGCTTGACCAGCGGTGGCCGTGGATCAAACAAAATTCCTACAACCACTGGCTCACTAAGAAATAGGGCTATTAACGCCGCATACGATGCCGCCATGGATTCAAAGGTTGCAAGGGATGTGCGCCTTAAAAGAAATGCACAAATTGTAAGCGGGGATAACGCAGGGGCTACTGGTACACAGGCCGCTGCTACAACGCCTGAAACGGCTCTTTACAATATGCTAAATAAGAAAAACTTTAATAACGTGTTGGGCCGTAACATTGGCGAGGTAGTAGGTAGCGATAACACCGCACCGGTGTCCGACTACATTGAACAGGCTAGCACCGAGGAAGGCTACGTAGCACCACTTGGCGCAACCACATCTAGTACCGGTTCAACCGCAGGCACTACTGCTACAACCGTGGCCAACGCTATAAGCGGAAACGGTAGCACCGGCAGCAACAGCGGTATTACGGGCCAGTTTAGCTCCACTGGTAACGAACAGGTAGACCTACTTGGCCGTGCCATGGAACTTGCAATGGCCGCCGAGGACGCACCGGCATTTGCAACGCTATATTCAATGTATAATTCCGCATTAAGTAGCGCACAGGATAGCGGTACCACTGAGCTTAACACTACACAGCAAAACCAGGTGGCTAAATTGCAAAACGCAAGCGATGCCCTTGATGAATTGGTTGACCTATACAATGGCGCAACCGGGGCCAAAGGGCCTATTACAGGCAACCTACAAGGCCTAGCAGGCAACCTTGGCTGGGACCCAGGCGCACAATCCTACAACGATTCCAGGGGAACCGTAGCTAGCGAAATTGCACAGGCCCTTTATGGGACAAAGTCTGAGGCCAACGTAAGGCGTATCGAACAGCAGCTACCACAGCTTACGGATAGCAGCCAGGCCGCAGCCAAAAAAATAAACACCCTACGTGAAATGCTATTAAAGGCGCAAAACAATTATTACAACGCCTACGGCTTATCTAGCTAAAAAGCCATAGCAATAACAAATCTACTCCCCACATGATTGCCAGTAAAAGCAACGTGATGGGGAGTATTTTTATTGGGGCCAATATGATCCTAAGTCGGCGTGGCCAAGGGGAAACGGGGTCCGGGTGTTCGGCAAGCACTACGCATTGCGCTTCGACTACTTCGTCAATAAGCACCGCATTTTGTACACCTCCGTATTTTTTCATTAAGGCGATTATACCATATCAGGTGCCGTAAGCAATGCCTCACGTACGTAAACCGTAATGCCGCTGATAGTTTTTAGGCTGTTGCTGCTATTGCGCAACGTAATTGAAGCACGTAGCAAGTTTGGGCCTATACGGTATATTGCTAGCTTGGCCGTAACATTAGCAGTAGGCGTAAACGTGTAGTAACTACTTGCGGTAAACGTGCTATTGTCTAGGCTTACCATATAATACGGCACGCCGTTTGTCCCGTCCGGCACATCTAGGTCAATTGTCCCCGTGGTTGAGCTACGGCCAAAGACTAACATAGACGGGAACTGGAAAATGTTTACAGTATTGGCTTTGGTTGCAACGCTTAGGTAATCAGTATTTAACTTAAAGTCGCTAGGCTTCATCGTAATAGATCCTATAATGTATTATTGCCGGCGCAGTGCCGCTAAAACTTATAACATTGTTATTTACGGTTGCATTAGGCGTGGTGGAAAGCCTTACTAAACCGTTGCTATCTTCATACCAGGTCATTACTTGGGGTATATAGCCAAGGTTATGCGCAATTACCTGCTGGCTGCCTAATTGCACGGAGCCTTTAGCGTATAACTTGCGGTAGTTTAGGTCCGTATTTAGTATAAATGTTTGGGCTGTATTGCGGGTTGGGCCTACGCTTTCGGTACAATTGGCCGGCTCTAGGCCATAAATGCGGTAGTGCATTGGGCCGCCGGTATTGTTAATTATGCGTAATATGGCGTTATTGGCCCGCACTTCAAACAGCACAGGATCATTAGCACTTGAAGACATATACGGGAAGCTGGTACTGTCGCTAAAGCTATCACGTGAGGCACACTTGCCAAATACAAGCGGCGTAAATGGCAAGCCATGCGCTATTTCGGTTGTACCGGCTGCCACCGTGCCGGTTTTTACCAATACAACCTGGTCCATTTCGTAGTCGGTATTTAGTAAAAAATCCCGTGGGTCCGCCATTATTCCCCCAACGCCTCAATAACGTCCCTAGATTTGGTTACGGCAATAATTGGGTCGCCGTTTTTATGGAAACCAATTAAAATTTTGCGTTTGTTGCTAGGATCAGAAAGCACAATGCCGTAAGTACCATTGTTTAGTTTGCCCCATTCAAGGGCTTTACCGCCCGACTGCGGCACCGTTTTAGTTAGGTTTTCGGCTGCTATCTGCTCGAACTTGCGGTTAATTTGCGCCAATGCGCTAGGCAGGTCGGAATCGGTAGCAATTGTAATGTTATTTAAGCCCATGGGCCTCCTTATCTAATCCTTTGCGTTTGCACACATAAGGTATGCGATTTAAAGTTAATAGGCTGGAACGCTGCATTGTGCTGGTAGCGGATTTGGCAGCGGCGGAACTGGTCGTAAACCTTTGGTATAGTAGTTAGCTTGGTAGGTATGCCACTATTTATTAGCGGGTACACACTGCCGTTTTCCCATTCGGCCGGTTCATTCCAAAAAGTTTTATCCTTTAGATCAATCGAAAATGCGTAATCCACCAGGTCGGAGTAGTCAAGCGAATACCCGCAGCGTACTTTATACGGGAAGTGGGTAGTTTGGAATTCCGGCCTCCATTTGGTGATACGATGTAGCTGGCTTGGTGTGCCAAAGTGTAGGAAACCGGTGGCCAATTCTACAAATATTGGTGAGCCTAGGTCGGCATAGTCTACGCCGTATGTTTCGGCATCTGCGGCCGTGCTTGCGGCTTCATATAGGAATACCTGCGGGAATACGCTACCGCCGCAAATAAAGCGGTTTGAAGGGCTTTGGCGGCCTATTGCAGTGTTGATTAGTACGCCCGTATCAACCGACTCCCAAACCTTCAAATTTATGTTGTAAACTAGGCAGCTATCGTTTTCGCCCGTTGCAGTAGATGGGTAAAACACAAATAGGCGGTTATTGTATAGGCCAAGTGCAATTTTGGTTTTGTTTGGTATTTTGTCGTAAAAATCCTGTATGGTTTTATCGGTAAGGCTGTACTCGGTGGAACCGTTAAATACGTACACGCCATCATCGCAGGCATAGTAAGCATAGTTAAGGTCGCATGCCACAGATTCCTGGCTAAAGGTGCCGTGCTGGGCGGCCGAAGCGTGCTGCTCCCAAACGTCCGCAGTTTGGCTGTACAGGTAATACTTATTGCGGCGTGTTAAGAAGTAAATAATGCCGCCAAGGTTAAACATGGCCGTTAGTGGGTCGCCGGTTTTAATAGACGGGAAGTTTTGCCGAAAGTCACGATCAAATTTATCAAGCGTGTTTATTGCCGTAGCTGTATGGGCAATAGATTCTACGGTAATGTTTTGGCCAACAATTTCGGTTACTTGGCCGTAGCTATCCCGGTCGTCCATTACTAAATCGCCTACCGCAATGTCGTCTACTAGGTGTTCGTCCCAAAGGGCCTTAAGGGTGCTAGTGGAAATAATGGTGGTTTTTGTTTCGCCAACGGTATAGGCTGGTATCTCGGCCGTGGTGGTGTAATCTGCGCTAGGTGCATATTCCAAATTATAAGGGCAGGTCCATACTGCTTGGGTGTCTGTTTCGGCATCAAAGTACATAATATTGGCCTGGGTGCCGGTTAAAATATTATTCATTTTAATGTCTAGTGCAACGCCTGTTTCTAGATCAATAGGCACAATTTCGGTAGCAGCCCAGCTGTACGTGTATCTGTGGGTCAGTGGGTTGTACTGCTTTGTTACCGTGATTTTATATGGGTGTTGCCCCCATACTACACGCACTTCGTCAAGGTTTTGCGAAAAGCGGACGTGGTGGTTGTAGCCTGCAATGCTTGACGTGCTAGTGGAGTAAATGGTGGTTTGGGTGCCGGTAGGTGTTACGCCAACAATATCTAGCACGGTATTACCGCCGGAGTTTTCATATTCCGCTGCGTACAATACCAAATAATCGCCGTTTATATTTGCCTCGAACACACCTACAACCTTGCCATGCACAGCTGCATGTACACGTATTTCCGGTTTAGCATTTGCTAGTCTAGTAACGATGTAATAGCGTTTGCCGGTATTGCCTTGGGTACCGAGCTTAATTTTAATGTTGCCACCGCCACCAGCTGGCACACCTTTTTGGAATTGGAATACAACCCTTGAATGGGTATTGCTTTTTATGGCGTTAGCCGGCAAGCATGCGTAGTCTATTGACTCACCATCGGTGCCTTTAATGGCCAATTGCGGTATGCCGTAGCTATCGTCCATGGCCTGCGCTACTAGCTCTACCGAGTAAACGTAATTGCCATCGGCTACTAGGCTTGACGGCGTTATTTCAATCCAATCGGTGTATTCGTGGTTATATGTTGGGTTTGAAATGCTACCGGAAGGGATATTGTCGTAAATTGTAGTAGTGCCTAGTGGATCATAAAGGGCCTTAAGGCCACGGCGGGTTTTGTATTCGCCAATTTTATCAAAGCGCACATTTTGTGCAAGGCGCACCTGCTCATATTCCAGTAGATCATTTGGCAAATAGGTATTCCAGCCTTTGGAAAAGTTAGTAGTGGTTGGCGCAGACTTTTTGGTGCCTACTTTTGGTATTTTTGAAGCTTTGCTAAATCTAGTAACGTTCATCGGCGTATCCTCCGAAGTATGGAAGTTTAGCCCTATTTGCGGCTGTTAGGTTGCCTGGGCCGTAGCGTAGCTTCATGTTCGTTAATAGCTGGTCCTGCTGGTTAGCGTAAATTTGTGAGTAATCGAAATTATCCCGCAGCTGTTCGGCCCTTACCATTGCACCAAGTATTAACACTTCTATAAATTGGGCCGGTATTGGCGAGCGGTCCGTGTCGTTTACTAGCGGCCTTGGGTTAGTTAGGTAAAGGTGGGTAATGGTCCAGTTTGGATCAGTATCGCTTTTAGCCAAGCGGTAAAAGATTTTGTCCCCATATTTGGTCCATACAAAGGTGCGGGCATTTGTATTACTAAAGAAGTCCTCCGGTGCAATATAGTTAACTGGGCGGCGTTCGGTGTCCTTTGCATTGGCGTAGATTTTAAACGTAGCTGCATAGCCAATTGGTAGGCTTAGCTCACCCTCATTAAATGCGGTTAGGGTGTCTATTTTTTGCATAAATGGGTATTTGTCTTCGCCCAATATTTCATCTTGCGCCTGGTTCAAAAACATTGTAAGGGTATCCCCATCGAAGTCTTCGTCTTGCAACCTGGTACGCAGGATTTGTATAAGTTGTTCGAGCGTGTAATCCATTAAGATTTCCAACACACCGCCATTTACCTTAATTATACCACAGCAATATTGGTAATAGGGC
>Ga0310786_10011190_pt1 | contig 11218 bp, 3 predicted proteins | sample AusTroGonzalo_MG_FD_203881 | JGI IMG/M metagenome (GOLD analysis project Ga0310786, IMG submission 203881) | Bovine rumen microbial communities from tropical cattle in Woodstock, Queensland, Australia - Gonzalo_03 (v2) (version 2) | ecosystem: Host-associated > Mammals > Digestive system >...
GGTGTAGGACTTCTGCTTGTCGTAGTAGGTGAGCGTGTTGAGCACGAAGGTGAACACTGCGCGGCAGGCGTTCGGGTTGTCGCCCGTCGCGTACATCCTCGCGGACACGCCGTCCACGTCGTCGAACGTGACGGTTACATGGTTTTCCGGCTGTTCCATGGCACCACCGCCGCGTCCTTCGGCACCGAGCCGGCCACCCGGCTACCCGTGCCAACGTTCCTTGCCGGCATGAAGTGGAAAATCATGCCGTCGTCGCCCCTGCCCACCCACAGCACCACGCTGTACGATGTCCCGAGGACATACTTGCGGCCGCGGGGGAGCAGGTACCCGGCCTTCCCGAGATAGGAAAACCTAGCAGAATCCTCCACGTATCGCTCCACGGCTCCCCGGAGCGCCTCGGTGAACCCCTCCGGGTCCTCCACGGCGTCGCTGAGTTCCGGCTCCGCGACCAGGGAGGCCCGGACACCGTACCCGGCGTCAAAGGTGACGTAGAAAGAGCAGGCTGCCGAGCGCACGCCCGCCGCGAAGTCGGTCGCGGGGCAGATATCCACGCGAATCCGGCTGTTCATAGTCATTTCGTCCAAGCTCATGGCACGAAATATAACAAAAGGAGGCCACTCCGTCCCGTCCGTGCACGGCAAAAGCGGACAGAACCCGGTACAAACCGTAAACATATTGATGGATTTGTAGTGGCTGCAGCCTCGGGCGTCCCAGACCCGGGTACAGGGCCGGGCGGCCACGTATTCCCTCCCCGGAATCGTAAACATATTGATGGATTTGTAGTGGCTGCAGCCCTGGGCACCTGGAATCCCGGGTGGCTCGGTCGCATTTATTGTAAATTTTTGTGAACAGTGGCCGGGTCATGCCCGGAAGGGCCCGTCCTGGGCCGCATTTCCCGGATAAACTGTTGCCGGAATGGAAAGTTTTGTGTAATTTTGGGCCGATGTCAACTGGATTCGAGTACGTGATGCGCGTCCCCGAGGTTTTCCTTGTCCCGCTGAGGGAGAAACTGGAAGAATACCCGGGACTGGCCAGGAACAGGGAGAAGTACCTGTTCGTGCTCCATCTTGTCGCCAGGCAGCTCTCCCGCACGTACAAGGACATACGGGTTTCCGGCAGGGAGGTCGACATGAGCGTGTGGCACTGCCGCCTCCAGTCGGTATTCCTGCACGCCGCCCTCGGCAACGACTACCTGAAAATCTTCCGGGACCTCGAGTATTTCGGGTTCATCCGCCGGAGCGGCCAGTATCTCCCGTCGGACGGCCACAACCGCGGCAAGAGCAAGGCGGTGTGGTTCGCCTACCCGTACACTGGCTACTGGTACGCCTACTGCAAGTCCCGCGACATGAGCATGCGCGACCGGAGCGGCGAGACGAAGAAGTGCGGGCGCTGCAGGAAGGTCAAGGTGGCGTCCCGGGTGTTCCTGAAGCGGCTCGCCGCGTGTGCCGCGGACGCCAAGGCCCGCGAGCTGCTGGATGCGAGGGTCTACGGGTGCCACGAGTCGCTGAAGCACTTCCGCCTCGACAGGAAGAAGGCGTCCGAGCTCCTGGAGGGCATGGTGGCGTCCGGCGAGCTCTCCCCGGAACGCAAGAGGAAGGAGCTGGACAAGGTCGACCGGTTCAACTCGTTCGTCGACAACCCTACCGCGCTGTTCGTGAAGAAGGACAGGTTCGGGAGAATCCACACCAACGTGACGCAGCTCAAGAAGGAAGTGCGCTCCGCCTGCCTGTACTGCGACGGGAAGGCGACTGCCGGCGTCGACATCAAGTCCAGCCAGGGCGCGTTCCTCGGGACGATACTCCGCAGCGCGGCCGACACCGCGGGAATGCTCTCGCTGGCCGAGTCGGCGGGCATGAACTCCCTGCGGCGCCACTTCCCTGACATAGACAGGACGAAATACCTGGAGGAATGCTCCCGCTACGAGGGGCTGCTCAGGGAAGGCAAGCTATACGAGTTCTTCGCGGACGAACTGAGCGCCGACTACGACCTCGACCGGGCGGTGGGGAGGCCGGAGGCGAAGAACGAGTTCTTCAAGTTCGTGTTCGGCCCCCTCCACCTCGACGAGACTGCCGACGTGATGCGTGCCGCCACGCGCAGGGTGTGGAACGAGCACTTCCCGCTGATGCTGGCGGCGATGGAGAGGATGAAGGAGGGCAACTACGCGGCGCTCGCGCGGGAGATGCAGAGGGTCGAGTCGGACTTCGTGTTTAACCGCGTGATACCGAGGCTCGAGAGGGAGGTCGGGTGCCCGTTCTGCACGGTGCACGATTCCATAATCGTCGAGGAGAAGTACGTGGACGCGGTCGACCGCATCATGCAGGAGGAACTGGTGCTGGTGGGGGTGCCGACCATAACGTCGGAGGAATTCGGGATGCAGTACCTCAACGACGAGGAGACCGAATACGAGGAGGCCGTGCGCATGGAGATGCTAGGCCTCGACTCGATGCCCGCAATGGCATAGCTGAATATCGTCATCACAAGGAAAAGGGGCGGCCGTTGGCCGCCCCTTTGAACTAGGTCCGGGCTATTCCTCGTCCGGTCCACGGTCCTCGGCCGGTTCGCCGTTTCCTTCCGGGACTTCTGGGACTTCCGGGGCTTCCGGTTCGGCCTCCACGGCGTCCGCAGCGTCGCCGGTCCTGTTGCGGCTGCGGTGGATGTCCACCAGCGCGTCGAGTACGCCGCCGTTGCCTTCTGCGCCGATGCCTGCGGCCGGGTTCGCCTGGTCGGGCACTTCGGCCGGGATTGACGGGTACACCCCGATGAAGTCGGGGAGTTCGTACGGGCTGTCCTTGGTGGCCCGGAGCATGTCGGCCGTCTCGAGCTGGTCGAGACCGTCAACCTTGGCCTTGCAGAGGCCGGCGATTGACTTGGCCACGCTCTCGACCAGCTTGTAGAGCTGGTTGCGTGCCGACTCGCTCAGCGTGGCGTTGTTGCGCTCGATTTCGCTCTTCGACGTCTTCTGCCTGACGTAGTTGTCGAGCTCGCGGGCGAAGTAGTTCCAGTCGGTTCCCCGGTTGCTCACGTTGGTCTGGCCGATAATCTGGGCAGCCGCCCCGGTAACCGCGCTGAACGGGAGGATGAACGTGAACCACTGCCTGGATGCACCCTTCCTCGGCTTGAACATCGTCTTGAAGAGGATGGTCCCGCGGCTGTTCTTGCTGACGAAGCGCTTCTTCATGAGGTAGCGCATCACGAGCGCGGTGATTTCCTCGGAGTGGAGCGGGTAGTCCTTGACCGGGTTGGCGCAGCGCTTCACGCAGTCGAGGAAGTCGGCGCTCTTCACGATGAACTCCCCGTCGTAGCGGTCGTTGATGATTTCATCCTGGTGCGTGTCGGCGAACATGTTGTAGGCGTCGTTTATCACGCCCTCGGCCTGTTCCTCGTCGAGATGGTGCCCGTTGATGATGTAGGCCGTGTCGACCGCGTCGGAGTCGACGCGCTGCACTACGGATGGGTACTCGTCGGCCATGAACTCGAGGATTTCGGCCGCGTTCTTCCTGGTCGTGCGGCTCCTGTCTCCCATGCCCCGCTGCATGGATGCGGCGTTGAGCGCGGAGATGGAGGCTTCCTGGTAGCGCGAGGGTGTCCAGCAGTACATGTAGGCGATGCATTCCTTGGTCTCGTCCTCCAGGGTCTTCTGCGTATCCGGGTCGGACAGCTCGGCGGCCTTCGCCTCCAGGGTCTGCAGGTCGGTGCCCTCGGTCCAGTAAGTGGTCCGGGCGATGAAGGTGTTCATGAAGTCGGCCAGCCTGGAGCCGGTCCCGGGCAGCTCGATGCGCCCGGTCTCCGAGTTGACGAACGCATGGGTGGACTTGCCGGATACGTCGAGGCCCAGTACGTTGGACACCACGCCGTGCAGGGCGTCGAGAAGCGACCGGATGCCGTTGATTCGGATGAGGCCCAGCGTCCTGTCTTCCCGGTTCGGCGTCGTGTTGAACGGGTCGGCCGAGCATACCCTGTCATGGACCTTCTTTTCGTACTTCGGGAGGTTTGCCGCATCCCTGGGTGACGGGTTGGGGTTCTGCGAGATACGGTGCGCCCTGAGCTTGGCGTTCATGCCGGCCACGGCGTTGCTTATGATGCCGGCCATTGCGGCCCATACGCTGCCGGTGTCGTTGAGGACCTGCGACGCGGTGAACCTGGTCTTCAGCGTGTTAAGCATCGTGGAGTCGAGTTCCTTGAGCTCGTCGCTGTCGAGCGTGTCCGCCTTCAGCACGGTGTCGTACAGCTTGGCGAACATCGCGTCGGCGCCGGAGTTCGGGTCGAGCTGTTCCTGGTCGACAATCGGGTGCGTGCCCTTCATTTCCTTCCTTGCGTTGATTCGCTGCAGCGCGTCGGACGGGTTCTTGCTGGACACGATGTTGCGGAACTCGCCGTTCTTCCTGGATTCCCCGTTCACCACGGCGTTCGCCGTGTTCCTGATTGCTACGTCGGGGGCATGGAAGCCTGCCGGCCTGTCGTGGGAATCCCACCCGAGCTTGCCGGCGAACGCGTCGATGAGCTGTTCGGCGGGCATCTCGCTGCCCTGTCCCAGTTCGTCGACGATTGCCGAGCGCACGGCTTCGTATGTCTTGGCCCCCGTACCCAGTTCGTACAGCTCGGTGGCGAGACGGGCCATTATGTCGCCGGTGGTCTGGCAGTGGATGCCGGCAATCTGGTCGGCGATGATGCGGAGCTTCCTGTCGTCGAGATTTGCCAGTCTGTTCTCGGTGAACTTCGCGTATGCGTCGAGTACGAGCCCGACGGCCTTGTCCTCGCCGAGGATGTCCTCGAGCGACGCGCCGTTGGTTCCTTCGCACGGGGTGCTGAGTGTCCCGTTCACCACGGTATTCCGGTCCGCCTGGGGGTTGGCCTTGAGCTGTCCGAACATCTCGGCAATCTTGCCGGTGATTGCGGAGCGGTTGGACTCGACATCGTAGCGTTCGCCCATGTCTTCCGGTTCCACGTCATCGAACACGTCCTTCATGATGCGGTCGTACAGCGACTTTTCCTGGGTATTGATTAATACCTTGGCCGCACGCCTGATTTTTTCCCACTTGGCCGCATTGAGCGACCCGAGGTCGGAATAGGAGAACAGCGTGGCCAGTGGGATGAAGTTTTCGCCATCCGTCTTGATTGTACGGGCTTCGTGCTTGAGCATTTCGGAATATTCGCTGATGATTGCGCTGCGTTCCCTTTCGGTGCCGAATATTGCCGCCTTGGTCTTGACTTCGCGGAGGATGTCCCTGCTGTCTGCAAGGTGGAGCTCGATTATGCTGGTGCGGATTTCGCGGACCATGTCGTCGACGCCGGTGTCACCCTGGGCGAATGAAGGCATCGGGAGGCCGGCAGCGTCGATGACTTCGTCATTGCTCCGCATGGCGTACTGTACTTCCCAAGTCTCCGTCGGGACGGCATCGCCGTCGGCGGTGAAGGTCACGCTTACCGACTGGTCGAGGTCGACGTCTTCCCCGGTTTCGTCCAGCCTGACTCCGCCGAGAAGGAAGTTGCGCACGTTGACCGGTACCTGGGTGGGGCGCTGGTTTCCTTCGGTGTCGATGCCATGGAGGCAGTCGAGGAGTTCCTCGACATGACGGTAGCCGTTGTTTCCCCGTTCCGACTCGTCCTCGGTGATTGCCCAGAGCAGGGCGGTACAGAGGTCGGTCTTGGCCTCGCCGCCGTACGTCTTTCTGTATACGTTGGCGTTCTTGGAGCCCAGCTTCCGAATCATGTCGTCGAAGGGGGACACGCTGTTCATTGCGCCTGCTGTAAAGTCGAGTCCGAGATGCCCATAGGCCGTATTGAGGCTATTCACTTCCCCGTTTCTGCCCATGAGGTCATTCTGGATTTCCTTGCCGGCAATGGCGTTCGCCTTCTTGAACGCGTCAGTCTGCACGCGGGTCAGCGGCTTTCCGGTAATGCTGTCCTTCGTGCCCGGCTTGTGCATGGTCTGCAGGGCGAGGTTGACGTTGCTCATAGTGCCGGCGTCGCGGGTCCCGCGTATGTTCGGGGCGTCCACGCTGACCATTGCGGTATCGAGCGATGCATCCAGCTGCAGGATTACGTCGGCAAACCCGGTGCTCATCATCGAGGCAACCCGGTTTGCGTTGTTCACCATGTTGCCGTCGTTCTCGGCGGAACGTGCCCTCTGGTAAAGCGCTGTGAGCTTTTCGTAGGCATCGTTGAGCTCGGGCTTCATCGATTCGTCCTGGCATGCGGTGGCCGCAGTCCTGAAACGGTTCAGGACCAGTTCGATGTCGCTGATGAGGTTACGCTTTGCCGGAATGCGGGCATCGTCGAAGAACTTGTAGAATGCCATGATGGCATTGTCATAGGCGGCTACCCTGTTCTTCATGAATTCCTGAATCTTCGCGTCGGCAAACGTGTTGTAGCGTTCGCTTCGGTGGTTGACGATTTCGTCATATGCTGAATCGAGCGCATGGACAACCCGGGCGAATTCGTCCGGGTTCAGGCCGGAGTTGACGTCCAGGTTCCCCGAGCCGTTCTTCATGCCGACCGGGTCGCACTTTATCATGCCGAGCATTGGCTTGTATTCGCATATTTCCATGAAATCACGGTTTTCCGATGCATCGAAGCCGGCCAGCGCATCCTCGTCGATTGAAGACGAAAGGGCATTGCCGCTAATGTCGTCGTCATAATTGACTCCGATATACGGTTCGGCCGCCTTTCCGGTCAGCATGCCCGACTTGCCCTGCCCGCGCAGCCTGTTCATGTCCGCGGCGCTTGGCTTTGCGTCGCGGTTGGCCATGATTTCCTTTTCTGCGCCGGCGGCGATGGTGTCCTGGGTCTCGATGGCATTGATTACGTCCTGTTCAGAGACGTAGTTGCCGGCCGAAGTCTTTCCGAGTCCGCCTATGGTGTGCACGAAGTCCATCAAGGTCGCGCTGCCCGTGTTCATTTCCGGGGTGGACTTCAGTATGGGGCATACCGCATTGAGGAACCCGACGAAGGCTTTCTTGAATGCGGGCGAGCTTATCTGGGCAATGCGGGCCTTCAGCCGGTTTTTCCTGTTCACGACTTCCGGGCTGTCCGGCGTGACGCCGCGGACTGCGGCCGTAACCGGTTCGATTGCCCTCAGCTGCAGTTCGCCATACGTGGAACGGATTCCCTTCAATGCGGTCATCGTGTCCTTGTATAGCTGCTCGGCCGGGTAGCGGTCGATATTGGCCCGGATGTTTTCCAGCGTCGCGACGCCCGGTATGTTTGCCGGCCGGCGGAAGTTCGGGTCGTTTAGTTTCTGTACGTCGAACGACATGCGTTCCGGGTTCTTGTCATAGGATACGCTGAAAGGCCACAGGATGACTTTTACGCCGTCCGCTTCCTCGAGCAGCCCATCCAGGGCTACCTTGATGCGCTCTGCCGTATTCTCGTAGGTATCGTTATGCGGCTTTCCGCAGAACTTGATTGCGTCGGATACGCCATTTATCGCATTGCTGTAGTCGGTAACGCTGCCTCTCGTCCTGGTGTTGTACGTCTTGTTGCTCTTCGCCAGCGTCAGGGCAATGAGTTCGTTAATGGCAGCCGTAACGTTCTCGGAGTTTGCCGTACTGTGGTCGCTGAACTTGTCAAGCGACAGCACGGAATTGAGCCGACGGATTGCCGGGTGCATGCCGCTGCTGCCGTCATAGCTTCGCGCGTCTATCTCCGTATCGGCGAGAACCTTGAGCACGGCAGCGGCCTGGGCGACCGATACCTTTCCGCCGTTCAGTGCCCCGAGGGCTTCCTTTGCAGCAGTCAATGCCCCGGATGACATCGAGTGCATCGTCGTACCGAATTCACGGAGACTGCTTCCGGTGGGTATGCTGCTAGACGCCTGGTTTACCGGGGTCTCTGACATGACCGCGTTCGACGTGTCGACAGTTTCTTCCGGTACCTTGAGCGTATTTTCCGGCACGCCGTCACTTGTCATGTATGAACAGAAAGTGAGGCCTACCCATGCACAATAGAACTGGTTCTTCACGTCGGTATCCTTGCCGATGACAAGGCCGGTCGGCATCCACGTATCCAGCTCGTCGGAACTGGGGGAGTCGACCAGTGATGCCGAACATGTCCGCCCGTTTGCAACCTTGACCGTAACGTCGAAACGCTCTCCTTCCGGGGTCTTTGATGCCCGGGTAACCTTTGGGGTGGTGGACAGGAGGAGGTTGCGACCGAATTCGGTGACTACTCCTTCGCCGCCACCGGTCATGCGCAATGTACCGCTGGTGGATGCGTGGTTTACTGGCGACAACGGGGATGCCGAGAGTACGCTGAGGTCCTGGGTTATGCTCAGGTTCCTGCTGTTTTCCTTGATGGCGAATACGTATCGCTTGACGAGGGACTTGGCGTTGTTTATCACATCATACAGCTTATCAAGCTGTTCCCGGTAGTCCGCCGAATCGGCGGTCTTGCGCCTGTATCGGCGATTCAGTACCGATGCAGTAGTCTGGGCGACCTGCGACCATAACTGGCTATTGTTGATATTGGACACCCATTCGTTACGGAAATTTATCGGGTCGGCCGGAGACTGTGCCGATGCCAGCTTGGCAAAGTAGCTTTCTATCTTTCCCTTGAGGGAATCGATGTCGTCCAGTTCTTCGCCGGTATATGTTTCGGCCCGTTCACCGGAAACGCGTTCGTCCCACTGGGTTCCCCATTCGGGAGAATATCCGAATGCCGAGGGGTCGGTGTATGCGAGGATGATGTATGAAGCGATTACCATGGCCGAGAAGGAAATATCGACGCTCGCTGAGCTGTTGTCGGTGGGTGCCTGCAGCGTCTTCACGAATAGCGGGATGGCCACCTTCGGGATAGCGTATGCATTGGTTACGTCCCATTCGGCCGGGTCCAGTTCGACATACTTCTTCCCGAAGTCATAGACTGTCTTCCGGTTTTCTATGTCCGGGATTACGTCCGTCGCCACCTTCCTGGATATATCGTAAGGAGTCGACATGCTGGCCATCTGGCTGAACTGCTTTGCTTTCTTGGCATCGAGGCTTGCCTGGTTTTTCGGGTCCACCGTAGCGAGGTCGATGGCATCTTCCTCGCTTGGCGATTGTACCATGCCGTCCTTGTATTCCGGGTGCTCGGTAAATACGCTGAGATTGCGCACCAGTCTAGCCTTTTTCTTATCCAGCAGGCCATCGATGTCCGGGTTGTCACGAAGTGTCACCAGGATGCTGGAATCCTGCATGCCCGTGGTCAGGCGGTTGGCGAGGTTTATTGCTTCGTCGGTATGGATATCCGCGATGACATTACCCAGGTTTACGCCGGAAAGCTGCAGGGGGGTAAGATTAATGTCGGTACGGCCGGAGTGCATCTGCAAGTTCGCATCAGACTGGGCGAATGCCTCACTCGCTTCATCCTTCGTTTCTTGGGGGATGTCGTTACCGTAACGGGAAAGGATTGCCTCCCTGGCCCGGGGGTATATGGCAAGCAGGGTAAGCAGCTGGCCGAAATTTGCACCGCGGTCGGCGCCCTGGTTTACTTCGCCAACCTGTTTCAGGCCCGGTCCAAGGATGGTACGGCATAGGCTGTTGACGACTTCCTGTACCGCAGGGTTGGCCATGAGGGCGTTCAGCTCGTTTCCGATATGGTATACCAGTTTCCCGATATTTTCGGTGCTTGCCTTCTGCTTTCCCTTTGCTGCGGATAATGCCCCGTCGCTCATCTTTAGTGCATAGTAAAACCATTTCTCGTAGAGTTCGAGCTCTTCCCATTCGCGCTCGGATACCTTTACGAAATGAAAGTCGCTTCCCGGTATGGTGGTGTCTCCGGTCGTATAGCCGAACAGGCTATTCATGTTGATTGTCGGGAAGTCACCGCCATCGACGTTTACCGAGGTGGCCTCGATGGCAGCAATGGTAGTGTTCGTGTCATCGAACAGCCGTTTCTTCAAGCCAGCCAGCTGGTCGGTCGTTCGCTCGGTGGCGAAGTTGTCGAGGGAATCACCCTCTTCGGTAATGTCGTTGCCTTCGAGTATGTTGGCAGTTAACCCGGTGGCGAACGCTTCAATCTGCTTGATTACCGGGTTATTCTTATAGTTCTTCGGTATATGGTCGGGAATGTAGGCAAGGAGGCTGTCGGCTACCTGGACACTGCCGCCGGTTGCGGCATGCTTTTCCCTAGTGGCATAGGTCTTCAGCTCGGGGTGCACGAATGCAATCTTGAAAGCGAGGCCGATGGCTGTCGCATTGCCGGAGTCACCGTTGTTTCGATACGAATTGATTGCATTGTTGATGCCTGTCATGAATTCGGCTGATTTCATGAAGTCGATGTCTTGCTTGTGTATATCCAGACCGGAGCCGGAATGTTTTTGGGTGTTAACAGGTTCCATCAGTACCCCTAGAGATAAAGCTCAATTTGTTGCAAGTTTATATAGCGGGTGGCGTATTTTGCCGGGATTGGTCAGTATATTGGACCGCCATAAGATATAAACTGCGTTATCGAGGTATATTTATGCTCCGCAAAGTTGATGTAGACATATCCAACAAGGTCATCGGTTCATTTGATTCTTTGACATCCGTGCGGCCGTCGGCGCGACTGTATGGCGAAATCATTACCATGATTGCGGCGAACAACGATAGCAGTGCTGAAAGGGACCGCAACCTTGCCATGTTCATCACTACGGTCGGCGGGATTCTCAAGACGGCTGCCTCCATAACTGCACTGTGCGAACGCGTGCTGGCGGCATGCATAAGGGGCACCTCATTGACGGTTGACGACGCAATACAGCGGATGCGGGAATACATATGCACCTTCGACATTTCGGAAATTTTCGGCGGGCACCCGATATATGATGCCTTGCGCGAGGAATATAGGGGAGGCATCCCGGACGAGCAGGCAATCCGTACGTTCATCACGCGGCAAGACAACCGGAATATACTGTTTTCCACCATACTGAAATTTGGCCTCGGCTACTGCATAGAGAGCGATGCAAGGAATTATCCGGCACTCAACTACCTCATCGACGCCGCCGAAAAAATCGGTATCGCGGGCACTGGGGATAATTCCCCGGCACTGCTGCAACCGCTGGTGCAGTATACCTTCAATACGCAGGATGCGGTCGGGTTCGCCGTCATCAGCGAAGAATATTCAAAGACAGTCCATGATACGTTGGCGTCAGTCAGGGATAAGGCAGGCCTGGTTTCTGCGCTCGGACAGTATGACGGAACTGCATCCACGGTCGGCGCATTGGTCGATTCGGTAAATAAGTGCATTACCATGAGTTCGAGTACCA
>Ga0310786_10011192_pt1 | contig 11217 bp, 13 predicted proteins | sample AusTroGonzalo_MG_FD_203881 | JGI IMG/M metagenome (GOLD analysis project Ga0310786, IMG submission 203881) | Bovine rumen microbial communities from tropical cattle in Woodstock, Queensland, Australia - Gonzalo_03 (v2) (version 2) | ecosystem: Host-associated > Mammals > Digestive system >...
AATAGTTTCGTAAACAACAACTTTGTTTACGCACTCGGTTCATCGAACTGGAACAATCCTGATTCAGACCCTATCGGTGATCTTATCAAGGCGCGTAGGCTTGTAAAAGGAGCAGCAAAGCCTACAGTTGCAGTTATGAACAGCAACACAATGTCGCTTCTTCTTGTCAACAACAATGTAAAGAACTCGATTCTTACACAGAACGTCATTCCTAACATTGTTATCAACGAGGACGATGTTGTTGCTATCATCAAGACAAGAGCAAAACTCGATGTCATTGTTTACGACAAGCTTTACGCTGACGAGGACAAGACAGAGCATTCGTTCTATCCCGATGGCATGGTAACACTTCTTCCCAACGCACCCGTTGGCAAGACATGGTTCGGAACAACACCCGAAGAGAGAGCAGCTATCTCCGGAGCAAACGCAGACTTTGCGCTTGTTGATGGTGTATTCTCGGTTCAGGTTTCCGAAACAGTTGACCCTGTTAACACAAAGACAATCGCTTCTGAGATCGTTCTTCCTTCATTTGAGGGAATGGACAGTGTGGTTGTTATGAATGTCGGTGAAGTCCTTGACAAGACCCTTACGGGTACTGTTGCAGAGGGTTCATCTTCAGGCACAACAAAGGTTACTCTTGATGCTGCACCTTCGGGTTACGCGTACAAGGTTTCCACAACCACAGACAGCCTTGACAAAATCTTCTACGGCACAGACCTTTCGAGTTGGACTGACTACACATCAGGCAGCAATATTACAATCACTGACGGAAAGACATTTGCTATCGCACTTGTTGATTCGACAAACAAACTTGCTGTTGCAGCCGGACTGTTTGTAGCAGATTCTGCATCGTGATCGTGAGGTAACGCCTATGAAATTCGCACATAGCGTTTTTCTTGATGGTGTTTATTATCCTGGTGGGGTAGAAATACCCCATCGGGTTGTTGCTAAACCCGTCAAGGAAGAAAAGAAGATCATTGAGAAGTCCGAAAAAGTTGAACCGGAAGTTACGAGGCGCAAACGCAAAGGCTTAACTGACGAAGGAGAATGATTATGACATTGACTGAACTTACTGCTTCGGTTGCCACGAAAGCACTGACTTATTTGCAAGAAGTCGAACCCGATACGGAACTCACGGCATTTCCATCGTCAATCGTTGATTTTGTAATTGAGTATGCGATAGCCGGATGTCATTTCCCTAACACGCTTACTTACACAGAATCAAAGAAATGTGACATTCTCAAAGGATCGATTTCTTCGCTTGCTATGGCTTGCAACGAAGTGCTATCGAGGGTAAACGCAGAGGGTCAGACAAGTCATGGCGAAAACGGTGTATCGCGTCAATACGATGGATCGTGGATTTCTCCAAAACTTTTACAAGGACTTCCGAATTTCGCAAACACGGTTTACTAAAAACAATCGGGAGTTAGCCTATGAATACTTATGAAATTTTCTTGGCAGTTATGTCGGTGGTCACTCCGCTTATAACTGTTGCGTCATTTTGCTTTGTTGTGAAAAACAATAAGCGTACAGACGTAAAAGACATTGAAGCGAGGGTGGAAGCGATGACTGAGATTCGGGTTAAGTTAGACTCGGTTCTTAAAGGCATGGACGAACTGAAACAAGAGATCAAAACAAACAAGGAGACTGTGGCAGACCTCTCGGAGCGTTTAAAAGCCGTAGAGGAATCCGCAAAACAAGCGCACAAGCGCATAGATGAGATGAAGAGCAAGGACTGATACAATGAGGACGTTAGCGAAAAACAAGCAAAAGTTGTACTATTCTTTGTTTGACGATTCGGCAGAGCAGTACGAGAAGAATCCTGACGGAACAACAAAGTACATCACTATTGATGGTGTGTCAGTTCCGGTCGAAGTCGGAACACAGACAAACAGTTATGCAAAGCCTGTAGATTTTAAGGCAAACATAGCTTTTGGTGGTGATTCTGATATTCAGACCTACGGAATCAGTATCGGTGACTACGATGCAATTATTGTTACCGACAAGAATAAGTACCCGATAAAAGAATCATCATTGATATGGTTTGAAACTACGCCTGTTTATCTTGACCCTGATGAAAAGATAGTTGATCCCAAATCTGCGGATTACACAGTCAAGGCAGCGGTCAATACGCTTAACTACTCAAAGTTCGTGCTTAAAAGGCGCGTAAAAGATGAAAGTTGAGTTTAACCTAGACGAAATCGATAATATGCTGAATTTCATAAACCAGTATATGCACAAGGTTATTGAAAGCGCAGATGTTATCGCTAAACGACTTGTAGACATTGGTGTTGAAACCGCAAAGGCAAATGTAATACCGGAGTATGCTTCAAACGTCTTTTTCACAGTGGAAGAAGATAAGAAGCAAACAAAGGACATTACAAGGGTCAAATACACTATTAACGGACAAGACGCTCCGATATTTCAGGAGTGGATAAACGGAAGTGGCCATGTGGACGGTTACGAAATCTCGCCACTTTTGTTGTCAGAGTTTGGTAGTGGTTGGTTATCCGATGTCAAGTTTGACGGAATGCAAGGAATTGTAGGACAAGGCACAATGCCAAACTCCAAAGGACACGCATTCGATCAAATGGGGTGGGGTTGGTACGATTTAAACGGTCAATATCATCGTTCTATCGGTGTCAGACCTACATACCCTATCTACAAGGCAAGAATGGCTATGTTAGACAAATCACAAGACGTAATAGACCAGGTTTTATACCGCGAGTTAAAGTAAGGAGTATTTATGTGGGTTACAGACAGAGAGAACGAAATCTATACCTACGTCAAGACAAAGGTAAAGGCGAAGTTTAATACTGCCTATCCGGATATGTTCTTTACGCAAGACGATTCACCGAATACACCCGCAAAATTCCCTTGCGTTTACGTTCACTTTTTAGCACCTTATGAAATATCACCATGTCTCGAAAACAAAACTGTTAACGCTGCAATAGTTACCGTGGAATTTGATGTCAAAGTCACAAATGCCATGGGTATCAATGTGGCAAGTGTCGTTTCTGATGCTTGCGTTGATGCGTTAAAAGAGTTGCAATTTGAGATTATTATGTTCCCTGAGTTTCAGAATGTGGGAACAGAAACAAAGCGAAAGATATTCCGCGCAAGACGAACAATCGGAGCGGAAGATATTATCATGTGAAAGGAGAAAAAACAATGAACGGAATTAGCACAGCTAATACAAAGTTCCTTTATTGCGCGGAATCAGTTGCGGGTACAAGACCTACAAGCGGTTACATCCGTGTTCACAACTGCCGTTCCATTCCCGACTTCAACACAGAGCCTAATCAGCTTGATACAACTACTCTTGACAATACAGAGTGGATGTCAAGCACCCCTGGCTTGAAAGACCTTGGTGGCGCAAAGGCTTTCGGTTTCCTCAACAATTCCGAGACCCGTACCGAGTGGGCTGCTCTTATGGCAGCTTACGAAACCGCAAAGGCATCAGGCTTGGCTATGTGGTTCTGTATCTTAGCACCCGATGATTCGGCATTCTACTTTACAGGCGAGCCTTCTCCGCTTGGATTTGGTGGAGCAGAAGTCAATGCGGTTATGGAAGTAAGCGGTTACGTCACAGTTTCTCATGTTGAGGGATTCACAACCAAACCCGCAAGCCTTACATCCACACCCAACGTGGTAGCGGCTGTTGTTGGAACAAACCAGACCACAACTCTTTCAAACAGAGTGGGAACATGCACCGCCACATCGTCAAATGCGGGCGTTGCTACGGCATCTGTTTCGACAAACACAGTTACGATCACACCGGTTGCAGCCGGCACTTGTGTAATCACGATTACAGACGGCACAAGTGGAGAATCGATCCCGATTTTCGTAACAGTAACATCAACCTGATAACGGGATTTATGATGTCAGTAAAGGTGAGGACAGGTGTTGCAACACTTTCTGAGGAATCCCCCGCCAAAGATTACTCACCTTTATATAAACAAGGGGGTTAGATAGTGGTAAATCTAACCTCTCCAATACAAAAAGGAGAATAAAGACATGGCAAACACAACAACACAAAAAACAAGCATTGACGTTGAAGAGGTAAGACCTATTACTATCACAGACACGGAAACAGGAGACAAGTACATCCTGGAGTTTAACGCAGAAAGCGTGAAGTTCGCGGAAGCAAGAGGATTCGATGTTGACGACATTGGAAAGTATCCTATGGCACTCATTCCGGAACTCTTTTATTACGCGTTCAGGATGCACCACAAGCATCTTCCCAAAGAAAAAGTCATGAAGATTTACGACTTTATCTATGACAACGGTGGTTTCCCTGAGAAGTTTGTCTCAAGGTTAAAGGAACTTTATCTTATCCCGCTGACAAAGATGTTTGACTATGATAACAAGTCAAAAAACTCACGAATGACGGTGGAACTGTAACAGAAGAATACCACACAGAAGAACCCGTCAAGAAACAAAAACTGACAGACATCTTTCTTGAATGTATGCCGAACTATCTCTTGTATGGCATGACGGCAGATCAATTTTGGAATTGCGACCCACGGGAGTACGAGGTTTATAGGCATTTATGGCATAAACGCAAACAGTCGATAAACGAGGATTCATACGTTATGGCGACATATGTTTACAGAGCCTTGAACACGGTTATTGGAAATGCGCTTAGGTCATTTTCAAAAAACAAGACTACTCCAGACGAGTGGCTTGATAGGCCGTTTGATATTTACAGAGAAAAGACGGACGCAGAAATCGAGAAAGAAAAAGAAACAAAGAAACAGATTGAGAACGATCGGGTAAAAGCGAGCCTTATGGCCTTGCAGCGGTCGTTCAGCAAGTAAAGGAGCATCGGCATGGGTTACAAGGTTGATTCTTTACAGTTAGAACTTACTGTAACGGCAAAGCAGACTGCGAGTTCACTTAACAGGGTTGCAGACGCACTTAAAAAAATTAAAGAAGAAACAAAAGACATGTCTGCCCTTGTTAAGTTACGCAAGGAACTGACAAGTTTTTCCAAAGTGAACCTTGCACCTATTGCCGATGCGCTTAAAACAATTGCTTCGTCATCTGTCAAAGCGAGAGAAAAACTTGCGAGTATGCTTGCAGAAGTTGACAAAAAGGCAAAACTCGATGTTGCTTTTGAACCCATAGGGAACGCAGAATTTCTTAATAGTTTTACAAACAATCTGCAAGAAGCATCCGACAAGACAGATGCTTTTTCTAGAACAATAAACGCAAGCGCAGAGGATGTTGTAGACGCTTTTGAACCCATAGGGAACGCAGAATTTCTCGAAAGCCTTAACAAAGAAATTCAAGGCGCAACCAAGGAAATGCTTAATTTTGAAGCTGTTGGAAATCCTGAATTTTTCAGGAGTTTTGAAACAAGCATGGGTATGGTTTCCGATGCGGCAAGTCGGATTTCCGGAGCGGAAAAAGATGCAGACGATGCAGCAAAACGGTTCAAAGAAACCTTGAAAGAACAAGGCGATGAACAGGCTCGTATCATCAAACTCGCGGAAAAAGAATTAAGTGAATTAAAAGCAACGAATAAAGAACTCGACAAGACCGGAAAAACCGGAAAGAGAAGTATGCTCGGACTTGAAAAGTCAATAGGCGGGGCGTATAAGGCATTAAAACGATTTGCCAAATATGCGGGTTATCGCGCTATCAGGACAAGTTTTAATGCTATTACAACGTCATTTTCCGAGGGTTTGGAAGCTGCCTATATGTGGTCAGCAGAAGCAGAGAATGGATATAGCGTTCTTGCTGACACCATGAACGAACTCGCAACGGGAGTTTCGCAAGTCAAAAGACAGTTAGGAGCAGTTGCAGGAGAAATAATGACCAAAATGGGGAGTGCGATAAACACAATCCTCAATGGCATAAATTCAATCGCAGATTCCCTTACGGAATTTTTTGCCGCCTTAAACGGTGAAGATACTTACATGAGGGCGAAACGTATTGATACCACATGGAAAGACATAGGCGATGACGAAAAGGACGCAACCCAAAAAGCAAAAGAATACAAAAAGGAACTTCTCGGAATTGACGAATTGAACATACTCGGAAAAGACGAGAAAAAAGGCGGTGAAGAAGCAGAGGAAATAAAAGAGCCTGAATACGAACTTGCAAAGGTGAACCGAAGGAGTTTTGCGTTTGAACTCGGTGCTAATATTAAGGACGTTCTGTTTAATTGGGATAATCTTAACGGAGAGCAAATTGCGCTTAAAATTTGCGGTGCGCTCGGTGCGCTTACCGGTTTCGTTATCGGAACGTCTATTGGTGGCGTGACCGGTGGACTTGCAGGAGCTGCGGTCGGCTTTGTACTTGGGGTAGGCGTAGGAACTATACTGTTTGATGCAGAAAAGGCAAAATACACTCCAACAACCGCCAAACAAGACATTATTAATACCGTCTTTGGCGGAACAGCGGGCGCAGCGGTTGGATTTGCCGTTGGTGGCCCGCTTGGAGCTGCCATAGGACTTACGATCGGAACTGTGATAAGCCTTGCAGTCGATGCTATAAACACCACATACGAAGAAAAAATCTTCGAAGAATACCAAAAAACCGAATTTTGGGATGCGTACCGAGAATTTATGGATGTCACTCTTCCTGAACAACTTGCTTTTGACGAAGAGATTAAAGCAAAAATAGCAGGAATCAGCCTTGATCTCGAAGATACGGAAGTGACGAATCTTGAAGTTGCGAGAGACCTTATTTTGGAGATTTTTGATCTTGATGAAATTGAGAACAAAACTCCAGAGCAAATTGAGGAACTCAAAACAAAGATTGATACATTAAACGGTATGAATCTTGATGGTGTTCGTGTAGAATTTGACGAATTGACCGGAGCAGTCACCACGTCCAAAGATGAACTTTTGCAACACGTAGATGCAATGATTTCAAACGCCAAAGTTCAGGCGGGTATGGAAAAATATATCGAACTGCTCAAAATTGCAAAAGAAGCGGAAGCCGAGAAAATAAAGCGAGACAAGGTGTTAAAGGAAAAGCAAGACGAACAGAAAAAAGCCTACGATGCCTTGGCGGGAGCGCAAGCAAGATACAATCTTTTCTCTAAGGACATAGCAGACGCTACTGAACTCGCTCAGAAAAAATATGGTCTTTATAATGCCGAACTTGTGCTTGGAGAAGATGTCTATAAAGAGCTTCTCAAACAGGAGAAAAAAGCGAGAGATGATATTGCGATTTATACGCTTGCAGTCAATGACGCAACGGAAGCCGTCAGTCTCGAAGAAGCCGAAGTCCAAAAGATGGTCGATGCAAAAATCGAAGCAGAAGAAAATGCCGAGATAATGCTTGGACTTGTAAATGATGAAAAGAAAGCGTTTAATAAAGAAACCACGGCAGTTGACAAAAATACGGTTGCTTTTGGAGAACTCGATTTGGCAACAGATGACTTGATTGAAACCACGGACAATTTAGAAAGTGGACTCAAAGACGTAAAAGACCAAATGGGGAAAACCAAAGACGCTTCTCCGAAACTTCAAAAAGCAATTGAAAATGTCAAAGGTGCATTTAAAGACCTTAAAACCTCTATTGCAGAATCCATTTCCGAACTCGGCAAACTTGACGAAGCCGGAAAGACGAAGCGCACCATTGAAGTCGATTATGCAGTTGGCGCAAACATGAACGATGCCGCTATGATGGCCATGCTTAAAGGTATGGGATTTGAGAAGAAAGCATCTGGTGGTTTTGTTGAGGGCGGTCACTTGTTCTTTGCGAACGAGAACGGTAATCCTGAGTATATCGGCAATATGGGCGGTACAACGGCAGTTGCAAATAGCGATCAGATGTCAGCGGCTATCGAACAGGCAGCTTATGCGGGCATGGCAAGAGCGTTGCAACAGTACGGAAACAACAATAACGGTAGCGAATGGCAAGCTATGAGCGGAGAGGAAATGTATCTCATGCTTAAAAAGAAAGCAACAAGCACATCAAGAAGAACCGGTGTATCGGTTGCATTTTAAAACAACAGGGCGTGACTTGAAAAAACGGGTTGCGCCCTGTAAACTATAGACAAGGAGAAAACGGAATGGCGGCATATAATTACAAAGGCTATCTCATAAAGATATTACATGACGCACCATTGGGTGACTATGTAATTCCGGAGAAGTTTATTGCATTTAACACTCCGAACAACCTTGTTTCAACGACAGATGTTGACGCGTGGAGAGATGCGAATGGTGTGCTTCACAGAGAAACAATAGAGAAGCCTACACCGAAAGTCGAGTTTAATACTCCGTACATCGACAGTAAGTTTTTACAAGAGGTATTAGACGAGATCAGAAAACGCTACGTGAATACTTCTGAGAAGAAACTTCACATGAAAGTATGGAGTGAAGAAAAGAACGATTACATCACGCAATATTTTTACCTGACATCAGATGTCAACTTTACCATATACAAAAAGATTACTCGGAAAGAGTGGGTTGGTGGAGTCCTCACAGACAGAACTTACTTCTTGTATAACCCTATTCGTTTTGCGTTTATCGGTTACGGAAGTAACAGTAATTCATAAAAGGAGCAACGGTCATGATAACATATCCTTACGATTATTACTTTTCGGAAGATTCCGTACAGACAGATATTGTTATCACGGATGGTACGGCAAGTTATTCGGGAACAAGTCTTGTTGTTACCGGCAATACGGTTCTCTTTACAAATGAAAACATTGATTCTGAAAAAATGAGTTTACTCGAAACGCTTTGCTCAGACAACACGCTTCGTTGGGGCAGATGCGAAGCAAGCGAGTTTAAGTTTACAATACATTCGTCAGTAGTTCCCTTAGAGGGAACAGTTCTTAACGCATATCTCTACTTCAACAACGATGCAAGTACGCTATTCAAAATCGGAACGTATAAAGTTGACAGTGATGTTGCGACTGCTTTAAGGACAGTAAGGGAAATAACGTGCTACGACGCGTTATTAGACGTTTTGAATGCCGAGTATATAGATTGGTACAACGCACTTGATTTTGACACTGTAAACACGATTAAGAAGTTCAGAGATGCGTTCTTTACGCACGTAGGGATAACGCAAAAGACGGTATCTCTTATCAATGACTCGGTTGCGGTTTCCAAACTGTCAACAGAGTCGCTTACCGGTTCTCAGATTCTTAACGCTATCTGCGAGATAAACGGAAGATTCGGTCACATTGACAGAGATGGAAAATTTGCATACATCAAACTTGAGCAAAATATTCAAGGCCTTTATCCCGCAGTTGACCTTTATCCGTCACCTACGTTATATCCTCAGAAACCAAAATCAACGCCTATAGCAAGCGGGTCTTATATACCGCCATTGAAATACGAAAAATACAATGTTCCGAGCATTACGCGCTTGCAGATTAGGACTGACGATTCCGATATAGGAGTTGTAGTTGGAACTGTGGGAACGGATTATGTAATACAGGGGAACTTCCTTGCGTTTAATCTTGATGCGACTGCTTTGACCGGAATAGCAACCAATATTCTCGGAGAAATTAGCGGAGTAATATTTCAGCCGTTTGAAGTGCAAATGAGAGCAAACTTGTGCTTTGAAGTCGGAGATGCTATCAGATGCAACGATAACCTTACCGGAGTTGAGGGTTATATTCTTTACAGAAACGCAGTCGGTATTCAAGCAATAATTGATACGCTTAACTGCATGAAAGAACGCGATTACAAACTTGATGCAAATTCGGTTGGGTATCAGTTTAATGCGGTTAACAATAGAACGGCATCCATTAGAAATGATGTTAACGAGGTTTCTGCAACCCTAACGTATCAACTTGACCCCACAGCGGGAGAGCCTGGCGGCACTCACAATTCTTATGCTTATCAGACGGCTCAGGAGATAGGGCAAAGAGTAACATATAGTGACTATACAGGCAACGAAATATCATCACGTATCAACCAAACCGCAACCACGATACAGATTCAAGCAAGCAAAATAAAACTTGAAGGCTATGTAAGCGTCAACGGTGGCTTTGAGATAGACAATAGCGGTAACGCTATTATGGCTGACGCAGAACTCACCAATACGATCACCTACGGCAACGACAAAGTTGAACTAAAAATTGACGGTGACAGCTTAGAAATTTCAAGATACTTGAATGGTTCGTCGGTAAGTGACGGTGACTTAATTTTATCGTGGGCTACAACGCAACACATTAACGACGATGCAGAAGCAAACATTGGCGTTGGGGGGATTTCTTATGAGGTGTGGAACGGTTCTTCATACGATCTTGTGTTTGACGTAAATGACGATGAAGAAATCACGCTTCTTGGCGCAGTTTTGACCAAAGACGGCAACGGTAAAATCAAACTTGACTATAATGATATAGTTGAGATCAACGCAGATGCTTATATAGGCATTGATACATCAAAGTCGGGCAATCTTGTTTATTTGGGTCATGAATCGGGATCGGGCTACACGGGAAGTTTTATCAACATAAAGGGCTATCAAATCAGATTAGACGCGACAAGCGTGTTGGTAAACGGCAATCCAATACCAACATCAAGCGGCATTTCTATCAGCGATGTTGATAGTCATTATGGCACACAATGGTACACAAAGAATAATTTACAATATCTCAAATGGACTTTACCGTCATTTGCGAGATTAGAGTTTTATTCCAATCATTCGCTGAAAACGGTTTCGCTTGACGACATTATTGACGCGTGCGGATTATAATTTCAAAGGGGGTAACGACATGACACTTACAGAACTTTACGATGAACTTGCAAACACGATCAATAAGGCAGAGCTGCCATTCGATGCAAAAGTATTCGTAGTCCGGAACATTTCTACAGAAATGGAGCAGAAGTACACTGTCTGGAAACAACAGATGCAGATGAAACAGATGCAACCGAATAAAACAGAAAGCGAGGAAAGCACATGAGTTATTCCGAAGCCTACACACCTACGAATTGGGTGAACCTGCCTACTCAGGACACGGCACTCGAAGCAGATAACCTAAACCACATGGAGCAGGGTATCAAGACGAACGACCAACGTATAGCGGAGATAGGAAATAACGCTATGTATGCGTCAGACGTTGCGAACTGCCTTAGCGGTCAGCCGACTTATGACGCTGACACGGGTACGTTTACATTCCCGAAAAAGGGCGGCGGTTCATTCACACTGAATACCGACCTTGAAAAGTTGGCGATCAATTTCGATTTTGACGAGCAGACACAGAAGCTGATTATCTACCTCGAAGATGGAACGACAAAG
>Ga0310786_10011193_pt1 | contig 11217 bp, 11 predicted proteins | sample AusTroGonzalo_MG_FD_203881 | JGI IMG/M metagenome (GOLD analysis project Ga0310786, IMG submission 203881) | Bovine rumen microbial communities from tropical cattle in Woodstock, Queensland, Australia - Gonzalo_03 (v2) (version 2) | ecosystem: Host-associated > Mammals > Digestive system >...
GGATATACTCTATGTGCTGCCGCAAAGAAGAATAACAGAATGCTCATCGGCTGCGTATTCAACGCAACTGACCCTGATATCAGATATGCCGATCTCATTAAGCTCTTTGAATACGGCTATTCCACATTCACAACAGTTGAGATCACTGAGACCGAGTTCTCTCCTCTCATCGATGAGACGAACGCTCAGATGAACGACCTGCTGTCTGACACAAACCTCTATATTTCAGATCAGAAGCTGGTCCTCGACCCCTTCATCACCACAACATCAACCAGAGCACAGCTCGGCAGCACCAATAAGCTTGACCTGTCCAATGCGCTGATAGACACGTCCGCAGAACAGCAGACGCTTGAGATACCTCTCTACAAGGTATATTCAGACAAGTCTTATCTCATTGGAACCTTTGTTGTTGAGATCGAGAAAAAAGCCGGAGTTGTCGAGATCAATCCGGAGAAAAAGACGAACCTTACGAATGTAAGAAGCGTTCTCATTACTTTCGCCGTGTTATCAGGACTCATCCTGCTGCTCGTGATCATACTCCTGATATTCCGCGCACGCATAATCAAGCGCAGAAGAGACGAAGTCACGAAGCGCGCAAATATGCTCTAATCAGGATTTCCTGCAGTCGTTACAGATTCCGTAGAAAACAGTACGCTTGGGATCGAGCATGAAACCATGCTCCTCTGCAACATGTTCGAAAAAGCCGTTTATCTCTTCACAGCTTAAGTGAATGAGCTTGCCGCATGTCTCACACTTCATGTGATAGCACTTACCGCTGGAGCAGTGGTCCGTGCCGATGTATTCGTAACATGCGGGAGATTTCTCGTCGATAATGTACTTGTTTACCAGGCCGTCAGTCGTAAGCCTGTCGAGACGTCTGTAGATCGTTGCCTGACCGATGTTTATGCCCTGCGCCCTGAAGTGATCTGATATTTCCTGGCTCGTAAAATGGGAGCCTGCATTCTCTTTGAGGAAATTCAGGATCTCACAGGATTGTTTTGTATTATATGAACCTTTTTGCGATCTGGGCATAAGTGTCTCCAATCAATAATGTTTCTGTTCCCTGTACAGTTTAACACCGTCGATAAAAAACAAAACGGATCCTATAACACAGAACAGCGCAGTTAAGCCTAACTGCTTAAGATAATACGCCAACACATTCGGATCTGCCAGGAACTGATGACCATAAAACAAAGCATGTATAAAAGTTATGGGGTGTTTCACTTGACCGGCTGAATACCATTCGAGGTATGCGTTATAACAATCCCACGCCAGCAGCAGATATGTAAACAGAATCAGTACACCAACTGCTACTCCCAGTGAAATGAATACGCTCTTAAGGCTCGGTTTCTTTGCAAACAGCCTGAATCCCAAGAACGATAAGGCAGCTGCAGCAAGGCCGCTTAACGGAGGGAAAATGTCAGCCTTGTAGAGCGCAACATAGATAATGCCTCCGATCAGCGCGAAAAGCACTGCGCCCAGAATACCGGCCGCAACCTTCTCCTTCTGTCCTGACAACTCGCCGTTATTGCTCATTCAAGGTTCCCCAAAACTGATATGTCAAACTTAATTAATAATAAGGAACGCCATTCTGTACGTCAAGAAAAACACCGAAGTGAGTGATTCACTTCGGTGTGTTATTGTTCTTCTGGTATTAACCTTTGCCGTTTGCTTCATACCAGCCCGTAGCACCCTTCATCGTCTTGGTATCAGACAGATAGAGATAGTATTCATGCTTCGGACAATTACTCTTGTAATCAAAGAAAAGATTCATGTAATCTTTTTCCTTGAGATTTACTCCGCTCTCAACATCGTCTACATCATCGATCGAGATTATGTGAGCCTCAATCCTTAATCTGTAATCGCCGTAAGCTCTATCAATGATTCTCTCAATGGCCTCATGGTCATCAGGATCTTTTACAGCTATCACGCAGCTGATTTGCAATTCCCATTCATCCAATATGTCATCGAAATCCATCTTCTCGATATCAGTTTCCTGGATTGCGGTATAAGGATTACCGTTTTCATAGTCTTCATCTATCTTACAATAAGATACAAGTACTCCGCCCGGGAAACAGTCTTCGATCGAATCTTCAAGGTATTCAACTACATCCTCATAATAAAATACGTAGTTTGCATCAGTTCTGTAATCGTGATTCCTGTTCGTAACATAAACTGTATCGTGATCGTTGCCCTTGACCTTATCCCACTCATAAACATATTCGTAGTAGCTGGGGATTCCGACAAAGCCCAATCGCATAAGATCACTGCGCGGTTCAACGCTCTTGAGTTTGAAGTTTCCTCCGAATTCATCCTCGAGCATCTCCTCGATCTCGTCACCCTGGCTCTTATCACCCAACTGGCATGCTGTCATTGACATACATGTACTAAGCGTAAGCATCAGAGCTGTTGCCTTTATCAATTTATTTTTCATATTTTTTCTCCGCCTTATTCCCTTAATGGTATTTTGTACCATAATGATAGCATAATTGCTTTGATAGTCAAACTAATTTCAGGCAAAAATATGGCAAGTGGATTTCCTTGTTCCTTCTGAACAATATGATTTATGTATCAGCTGGTCTCGAAAACAAGTTCAACACCAGCGCCTTCAGCACTGATAGTAAGAGTATTTCCCACGATCGTTGCCTTCATGCCCTTACCATTTTCAGGAACCAACTGGAAAGATCCGTCTTCGTTTTGGACCAATCTTCCGCTGTGGTCTTTTTGCAGGACAGTTATCGTAAACGTCTCTCCGTCACTTGTAAACTTCGGATTATCCTTACTCATAAGGAGTTTGATGAATATGGAATCATCTCTTAAATCAGTGTAGGTTCCGTTTATGGTATATGAAACACATTCCCACTTGGAAGTAATAAGCGTATTGCCTTCAGAATCCGTTTTCCTGCCGCAAGCGCAGATCAGGGACACGCACAAAACAATGCAAAGAATAACCGCTGTAATCTTTCTCATAACCCCTCCTTATGCAACATCCGTACTGACAGCATTATAGTCAAACCAGGAGAAAACACATTCTGCTCCGTCAGAGTACAATGCCGTGACTTCCTTATATTCCGGAATATACGTCCACGAATCATAAATAACAAGAGGTTCAGGATATATCTCTGTACCGTGTTCGGATAATTCCTTCAGGGCATCGATAATTATCTCTGCTTTCTTCTCATCTGTTTCCGCATTAAGGAACTCTCTGGTGTTCATAACGTCTCGCATATATTCGCTTACTGCATCCCATCTGGCAGCCAGTTCATTAAGGGACTCATCTTCAGATACGGATGCTTCATAAAGCGACTGGGACACTTCAGGATCGATCGGCAGCATCAGAGGAACAGTCTCACTTTCCGTCCCGGTCTGACGGGTTAAGTCTTCCTCCTGCTCTGACTCAATGCGATCTGAAATCGTTAAATTCTCTGTTTTACTGCATCCGAAAACGAATACAACGGAAAGGCCAAGGAGAATTACAGCTAATTTCTTCATACGATTACCTGCTGTAAACACCCGTTAAAAGTTCATTTTTATAAGCTTCAAGACCGGGAAGATCCGGATACTCATCTGCCTTCGCGATAGCAAGGTTTATATCATACGGTATGCTCAAAAACGAGAAATTGATCGGTGTCACCTCAGGAGAATCCAGTTCACCCTCAACGACCAGAGCGTGGCATCTCGTAACGCCAAGAGAATTACCTACACTTCCTGTATTAAGCGCATATCCCAGGTCCATTTCGCGAAGATACGGAGTATGGCAATCCGCACTGATGAATCCGCCGTGAAGCTTTCCATTTGTATCCGTAAATGCCGGACGGAACTCATCCATGGTCAGGTATGTATGGTAATTTTCATCAACCGGTCTGCCATGGAAAAGCCTGAAATTAATGCCGCTTATGAGAATCTCTGATTCAGTAGGCAAAGTAAATATCCAGTCAAGTCTCTCCTGACCGAGCTGCCTTGTGTAAAATCCGAGGAATTCCAATTCGGGTGGACAATCCTTGGCACTGTCAGCAATGAACAGATCCCAATTGCCTGCCAGAAATTTATGACAGTGCTCACGTACCCAATCCAGTGTCTTATCACTCTCGGGACCCTTTCCAATCGCATCACCCAAAAACCAGATAAGGTCAGGTTGAATCTTATCTATCTCTTTTTCGAGTGCAAGTGTTGCCGGCATGTTGCCGTGCAGATCTGCTAAGAACAATATCTTGGACATAAACTCTATTCCTATATCCTAAATTATGCAGGAACACCATATGAATACATAACATACTCCACGAGTTCGTTGGTATTTGCATCATAATAATCCCTGCGGATCATATTATCATCGTAATCGTATATGATCTTTGAATCGACAACCATTCCGCCTGTTACCATAGATTCAGTTGAGTAAACAGCAGAATAACTGTCAGCATCATAAGTATATTCATACTTGCTGTCTGCAACAAAATTATCACTGCCGTAATCTTTGTCTATGGAAGTAACATGGTTATGATCATCATAAGTATATGTGATCACATACAATGAATTTCCATCTCTTGAACCTTTTTCCTTCAAAAGGTTTCCGTTGCCATCATATTCATATTCAATATATCCATCAACTGACGGGTTGCCATTGGAATAATCAGTGTGAGCATCCTCTCTGATCCGGTTTCCGTTTGAATAAGTATAAGTGCAGGTTGTTAAGCTGATATATTCATCTTCTGAACCGAAGTATTCAAGTCGTTTTACCAGATTGAAATCACTGTCATATTCGTTGATATAAACGTCATTCTGATGGCCATCCTTCCAGACGATAGTCTTTACTGTCATGCCTTCATCATCATAGAAGTATTCAGTATAGTTACCATCATCCTTTCCGACACTTTTACCGTTGCGTCTTACAGAATGCTTAAAATCAGGATCAAAATCTTCCGTGAATTCTGATCTATCCAAGCGAAGTTTGGAATTATCAGTGTTTCCTTCAAACCACCCCTTTGTCTGTCTGGCTATTCCGTTGTTATCGACAACGTAAGACATCTTATACGAATAAATCAATGTTCCGTCAGGTGCATAATGGTCAAGCGACATAAGCTTTTCTTCCGGAGCAGCAGTTTCTTCAGCAGAAGCACTCTCTTCAGTTTCTACATTCTCGCTCTCTTCGCTTACGTTCTCACCATCAGAAGCCTTGCCTGTTTCTTCGACTTTTGCATTGCATCCTGCAAAATAAAAAAACATACTTCCAGCCATAATAAGAGCCGCTGTTCTATAAATGTTCCTTTTCATACAATCACCTTAATTTTCTAATAATCGTAACGATTATATTATTATTCGTTTCAAAAACCAATCAGAATTGTATGAAATGTTTATAATGTCTTTTGCTTATACTCAGTCAGCACAGTATTAAAAAACAGGCGTTTTCAAAGCAAAGCTCCTCAGTCTGTTATTATCCCCTCTCGTCCAATACCTTCTGCGCCCTGTCATTGATAACTTTGGCGACATCCTCGAAAGACTTCTGTCCTTCAAAATAAGCAGGTATCTCTTCGTAGATTATAAGCGAGATGCTGTGATATACAAAGCCTGATGTTGTAGCCGTTGATAACTGTTCAATGTAACGGTCAGCAACAGCAGGATCGATCGATGCTCCCGTTTTAGCAAACTGCACGCCGGAACTCTTTTCAACCCGCTCATTGTTCATCTCGATTTCCTTAAGCGCAATTTCTCTGGCACAGTTCTTGTTTACCGGAATATTCGAATTGATCGTTCTCTGAACATCTTCTGACAAAAGCACATTCAGGAATTCCTTACATGCTGCAATATCTGCGCTGTGTGAAGATACAGATACCGCGATGTTTGAACCGACAGTCGCTGTCCTGCCGTCTGAAGACGGGTAGCCGCACACCATGACGTCATCGTACTTTTTAGCGAATTCTTCGACCTCCCAGAATCCGTATATTACAACCGGCTGAACGCGCATGGCTTCCTTCGCAGCCATCATATTCTCATATTCCATGTCGATATCTTTGCCCTCAAAGCAGCCTTTCGCAGGGAGATCCTTACAGTAATCAAGGATCGACTTAAACGCATCGTTGTTTACATCGATCTTGCCATCCTTAATGAACATTTCACTCGAATTCGCGAAGAGCTTTGTTGCAACCTCAGTTCTCGAATAAGACAGCTGATTATCGTATACAGGATCCTGTCCGTTACATTCATTCTTAACCATTGATAAATACTCATCGAAAGTTAATCCGTTCTTCCCATCGAAAGATTCGGCAGGCGCCATAAAGCCGTCAACATAGAAACCTATCGGCAGCTGATAAAGAGCTCCGTTAAAGCGCATTGAATCAATTGCGTTCATGAAATAATCAGACTCATTGATACCGCTCTCATTCTTAAGATAATCCGACAGATCAACAAAATACTCTGCTTTGGACAGCTGCTCATTCGCACCGTTCGTGATGAGGATGTCAGGTCCGTTTCCTGCAATAAGATCCATCGCCAGGCGGTCAGAAACCGAAGCATAAGAATTGAGAGCATTAAGCGATGCACGCTCTGCATTATCAACGTTTGAATAATCTATCTCACTGTTTGCTTTATATCTGCTGTCAAACAACAGGAACGATGAATTGTTCTCAGAATTAAATCTCATTATCGCTTCGGATATGCTGTAATCGAGGTCCTCTGTTGAAGCAACGGTAATTATGTTCTTACCAGCAGCCGGATAATCGTCTGTCCTGTTAAATACACACAGTGCCCTCTGCAGCTGGTTGTATCCTGCATAATTCGATGAATAGTTGAACAGAAGCATATTTTCATCCGCATACTTCAGTTCCGAATTGTTTACGAGGAACCTGTTACAGTTGGAACAGTTAAATGACAACGTCATTTTGCATGTACCGTTATCAGTATCGATAATGTACACACCGCCGTCTGTAACGGTAGCGAGATTGCCGTTGCAGTATGAAAGATTACGGAGCGGAACACTAATGTAGTCCATCTCGTCCAATGCTTCAATCTTACCCGTATTAAGGTCTACCAGACAGTATCTGGTCTGTCCGAAATAGTAATTGGAAGACGTATTTCCATAGACAACAACCTTATCCTTACCGGCGCACATAATACCTTCCGGATACTTGAGATGGAAATCTCTCGAAAGTGTATCCAATGAAATCTTCTGTTTTACAGTTCCGTCTGTCAAGCCAACGACTTCGATCAAAGGCACTTCAGTTAACTGCAATAATGCAACATCGTCACCCATAAGAGCGAAAAATGCAAAAGATTCTTTCTCAGACAGATTCTGTGCCAGATCTATTTTGTTATCAGGTGATACACTGCCTGTGACTTCATCTATTGGATACAGATAATCTCTTTGTTTGGAGAAATCATATGCTGCCAGATAAATCTTGTTACCGCTGATCATGCGGTTAAGGCTGATACTGTCTCCAAACTCATTTCTAATGACAAAATCACTTACCTGCTTATTATCTTTATCAAACGAAACAATGTGATATACAGGCAACTGGGGTTCGGTCTCGCAAAGAAATATCCATGTGCGGTCATTAAACCAGGTAACGTCAGATACAAAACAGTCACCGATAGTCTCATTCAGCGTATCGAAAATCTTCGTATCTTCATGGAAGTCATACCATGACAATCCCTCAGGAAGCTTATCAGGCATCCTGCCGCTTAATACCATTCCCGATTCATCCTTAATAACATTGCTCTCTGAACTGACCGAGCATCCGCTTACCATAAAAGACACAAGAAAGAGGCCCGCCAGAATAGCGGACCCGATCTTTTTGATAGGTCTTTTCATAACTATTATCCCCCGATAAAGTTTCTTACCATCATTTGTCCGGCTTTGACCGGAACAGTTTGATTTTATCACTAATGCCGCTAACAATTATGGCAAAACTCAAATAAAAAAGCGGAACCGTAAAGGTCCCGCTTCTTGATAAATCTTATTTCAGATCAATAGTATTCCTTAACTGCATGGCCGGAAAAGACTTTCTCAAAGTTCTCATCTGCCCATGAACCTTCCTTTACCCTTACAGTATAAGGTTCTTTCTGGATGAAGGCTGCACTATCCCATTTCTCCAGTTCCATCTCCTCAGGAACGGTAAGTGTCTTAAGTCCGATGTTTGCAAATGCCAAAGAACCGATGGTCTTCAGATTTTTAGGGAGCGTGAGCTCGGAAACATTTTCACAGCCCTTAAAACATGAGTGGTCAACGAGTACGATTGAATCAGGAAGATTGATCGTTTTCAGCGACTTGCAGTTCCTGAATGCCTGGTTACCGAGTTCCGTAACATCACCCAGGATCTCGACCGTCTCAAGAGAATCGCAATTGGCAAAACATGATGCCGGGATCTTGGTAACATTTTTGGGTATCGTTATTTCCTGCAGCGCAGAGCAGTTTGTGAATTGGCATAACTTACTTAGATTTGCCGGGAGCACACATGTTTCAAGAGTATCACTGTTTGAGAAAAAGGTAATGAGCTCTGCGTCATCATCGCTCTCGAATGTAACGTGCTTGACCACACCACCACTTAAAGAACCGCATATTTCATAGCCTGCAGGGATAACTACTGTTTCTTTGGTTTTGCCGGTTTCTGTTAATCCGGTAATACGATAACCATCGCCTGCTTTCTCTGTCTTGAAATCTTCCGTTCCGTCTTCTGCGGCGTTAGCACTGCTACCGCCTGATCTGCCCTTACCCTTGGATTTTGCACATCCGAAGGCAGAAAGTGCCATTACAACACACAACATCAAAACGCATATTTTCTTCATTGTTTTCATTTTTCGTTCCTCTATTTCAATAATCATTCAGTTTCCAATAAGGAAAATGGAATATTCAATACGATTTGTTTGGGAGAGTATGTAATCCTGATTGTTCCAACCTTCGAATCAAATTCCACCATTCTTCCGCCTTGAACGAGTGTTTCCGAGTCATAACTGACCGTACATCCGAGTGATTCGTACTTTTCGATGCACTTCTCGAAGACCTCTTCACAGAACTCCTCATCCTCGATTTTTACTGTAACTGCAACTCCTGCACCCTGGCCGGTATATTTGACTTTTCCGTCATCATCCGTAGATACCAGAGCATACAGAAGAAAGATTCTCACATCATCAGAAATTCCTCCATAGAATGTCCAATACCAGGAATCATCTGTTGAGTTGTATTTCTTGCCTGCCAGAGTCTTATCCTCAGGCACATAGAACCTCTCCTGATAATCCTCTTTGGTCATTCCGATGCTTACATTGGCTGACTTAAACAAATTCTCAACGACCTCGTCTGATGTCATGCCGTCCATGTGGATAACGATGGAATCTTCCGTTAACTCATCAGGAGCTTCCGTTGCTTCGGTCTCGGTTTCTGTCTCATCAAATTCATACGCTGTAGATGATGTGATAAATCCCGTATCACTCCTGACTCTGGAAGGACCTGTCTCCTCGATAACCGTCTCATCGGGATCAACCGTATCCGGCTTATAATTAATTATTGCTGCGATAATTCCTACTGTTGCGCCAACTGCGACAACGCCTGCCAAACCTCCGACTAAAATTTTTGTGTTCATGATATCTGTCCCTTTCTTTAGAGCTCCTTTCGAAGCTTTAATTCCTGCATCCTTACCTGATGCCTTTGCTGATGCGGACAGATTGGCAAGTTTTACGGGCATGGGCTTGATAGCCACCTGCTCGGCTTCCTTTAAGAAAAGTTTGCTTAAGAATGGAATTGCCATACTAAACAACTTCGTATTGTTTTCTTTTTCATATTTCTCGACCTCCTTCTTTATCTTGTTTCTGGCAAAATTAAGGCGGCGCAGAACGGAACCCTGAGGGATTCCCAATGCTTCAGCTATCTCCTTTGTGCTAATGTCGTCAAAATAGAACAGGATAAGTGTTCTTCTGACATCATCTGACAAAGATTTCTCAATGATGTTCATGACGATCCTGCGCGCATCTTCTGACTCCACGATGGAATCAGGAAGAAAATCCTCCGGAACAGCCTCGACACTGTCAAAGAACTCATCATCAGCGTTATCTGTTTTCGAGAGCTTAATTCGGTCCAGACACTTATTTGCAGCAATCCTCTTAAGCAGAGCCGTAGCCTTGGTTGTATCCTTAATATCGGAATAGGATTCAATAAATGCTATAAATGAATCCTGTACAACATCTTCGGCATCAGCCTCATTCTTAAGCAACTGCATAGCAGTCCAGTAAACAGCCCTGTAAGCTTCGTTATAGATACGTTCAAGTTCCTTGTCGGTCACCTTTTTTGCCTCCTCTCCATCCGCATCTACTTACTTAACGAATTACTGATGCGAATTATTCGGTGGTCTGAAATAATTTTTTTCATAATAACATTAAGAATTGTTTTAACCATATTTAAAATAAACAGATTTTTACGCGATATAATTGAAATATGAGTAAGACAAAGAAGTTCAACCTGCCAACCCTTGGCGAGACCGGTCTCGCAATCGCAGGAGCAATCCTGTGCGGTTTAGGCTGCGGTCTTGTAAACTTTGCCTCCGTCGGCATGGATTCAGTCGGAATCTTCTATGACGGCATACGTAATGTCCTTAACCTCCAGCCAGACCAGATCGGTTATGCTTCTTATATTGTGAGTTTTGTCCTCTTCGTCTTCCTATTATTCGCTGACCGTAAATACGTAAGTTTCGGCAGTGTCATATACATTGTCTTCTACGGTTTATTTGCCAACCTCGGAACCCTGCTCGGTGAAACATTCATTAAGACAGACAACGTCTACATAATGTATGCAGTAGCCATTTCCGGTCTGATGCTGCTGTTTATCGGACTTGGCATATACATAGCCATTGATATTGGTGTCGATGCATTCACAGGCATCGTTTTATGGCTCAGCAACGTTACTCACAAAAAGATGGAAACAGTTAAAGTTATATTCGATCTCGCCCTGACGGTTATCGGAATACTCCTTGGAGGTAAGATCGGAGTAATAACCGTGGTATCAATCGCCCTGGGAGGTCCTGCTATCGCATTCTTCACAAAACAAGTCCAGAAGATCTATTTCAAATGGAAAATCAAAAAGATCTGAATTATTTCGGATACTTCCTAATCTCTTTATAGTTTGTCAATGTTTCATTGCCTTTCTAATTCCAGCAGCAAGTTTTTTATCACTCATAACAACCTGAAAAACAACGTAAAAGAACAATACATATAAAGCGACATTCACATATAACCTATCCG
>Ga0310786_10011195_pt1 | contig 11215 bp, 8 predicted proteins | sample AusTroGonzalo_MG_FD_203881 | JGI IMG/M metagenome (GOLD analysis project Ga0310786, IMG submission 203881) | Bovine rumen microbial communities from tropical cattle in Woodstock, Queensland, Australia - Gonzalo_03 (v2) (version 2) | ecosystem: Host-associated > Mammals > Digestive system >...
AATGTAGATACGAAAAATAATGGTTTCCCTCCCTTCGGTCGAGAATGACAGCTCCAGGATGACTAGAGCAAATTAAAACGCCTTCTTTGCGGTGCAGTAGAAGCGGACTCGGCTATAGTCTCCATTCGGAGTTTCTATAACTTCCTTGCCTAAAGCCTGTATAATAGAACCCGCTAAAGAGAGTCCGTACTTCGGGAAGCGCTGTTCGAATGTGGCGTCCCAGTACCAGTCACCCTTTACGACATACGGTTTCTTGGAGCGAAGATTCCACTTGGCGTCGCTTCGATAACGGATCGAGTGCGAAATGCGGAACGTCTTTTTGATAAGCCAATCGGCATTGAACTCCGCAAAGAATTCCGACGGTTGGATTTCGAAACGTTTTTCTTTGCCTTCGATGTGTTCAAAGCCCGTAAGAGCCGTAAACTTGAGCAAGTCCCTATACCAGAGATTGATCCAGAACTCACCCGTAACGCCCTTGATCCAGGAATTGATTCGGCCGACGTCGCCATGACGGAATGTATAAATTCCATCGACAACATATTTATCGACATCAAATGTTTCGGCACCATATTCAGCCCAAAGGCTACCACGTGCGCCAAAGCCAAAAAAGTTCGTCAGAGTATCATCCAAGCGAATGGAGGCTTGCATCAAATTCATGCGGCCAGCAGCCGTAAGCGAAATCGTGTCACCATCGAAATACTCATAAGTATCGGCAATGGGATTCAGTCGGGTTCCAGAGATATTCTTGCCACCGAATGTAATTTTCATTCTGTCGTAAACGGGGATGCCGTATTCCACACTGTCCTGGACAAGCCAATCCCTATCGTTCACGCCAAACACGACATCGAACTTTAAGTTTTCATTCGGACGGACGCGCATTTCAAGGAACGGCCACATGACAAGATCGTTGTCCAGGCTCGTATAGACAACTCCCGAATCGTCAACAGCACGGAACGAAAGACCTGCGGAAAGCTGCAACATTCCACGTTTACAGCTTTCACCGCAATTATAGACGATAGAGCCATTCAGTTCTTTACGTTCACCTGTTTCCTTTTTCGTTTTATTCTGATATTCACCATCTTCGAAAACGAGACTTGCCGTGAAATTGCCGACGTCGGCACGTGCTTCAATGCGCGGCTTGTACTGCACCGGAATCCACCTGGAACTTTCGGTAAAGAACCACATATATTCCATACCCGCAAGCACAGAGGCGTTTACAAAGTCGTTAGTATACCCGAGTCCACCGTATGCGGAGCTGAACATAGGCCAGTTTTCGCCAAAGAACGAGAACGAGCCATCCACCACATGCCTACGGTATTCCCAAGCAGAATAGAACGTGTAATGATCATCCTGGAACAAACGGAACGTTGCCCAAAATCCGTGGAACGACGGAGTGCGCACGCCCGCCTCCAAAATCGGAGTCCTGTTGACGGGGCGTTCGTTATGAGTCATAAGAAAATCGCGATAAATCAAATCGCCAAGTTCATTACCCGTCTTCATCCAAACAGAGGGTGCTTCGATCGGATCCCAGCTAGGAAGCACGGACATACGGTTGAAAAGCAAACGGTAATTCAATTTCCGGGGCGTCCACAGTTCGCTTTCGGAATGGATACCGCCAGCGCCAAGGGCACGGTCGAAATAGTACGTGGGGCTACCGATCAGGTATGTTCCATTATCCCGGGAAACAACTTCCATCCCTTCCATTTCTGGATCGACAGAGGCGAACGCAGAACATGCCGAGATTGCCAATGCGGCTACAAATTTATTCATAAAGGAGTTCATTACCACAGGCACCTTTCAAATGTGATTCCCGCCGAAAGCATATCAGAGGCTTCCGGATAGGTCCAAAGTTCTTCCCACATAATATGGAAACCCACACTATATTCCTTATACTTGAACACCGGCAAACTGATTCTTGCATACCAGCCAAATTCCGTTTCGTTATCCGTCAGGGTTCCACCGGGTTCGTCATAAAGATGGACCTTGGAATCGGCGCGGGTCCAGCTACAGGTAAAGCCGCCCCCCAGCACCACCGGATGAATCACGTTCCACCTCCAGTCAACACCGACACGGCCCATGAACTGGTGGACACCATCGTAGTAGATATCAGGTCTCGGTTTAAAGTAAGCGTACTGGAACATCACGACGCCATCGACGTTGTCCCAATAGGCATAGTGGATTCCGACACCGCCATACAGGGTATTCTTTACGGCATCCATCATATCGCCCATGGGGTATATTTCACCGCCTTCGACGAACACGGAAAAGTGGGAGAACGAGATATCGTTTGCGACAGCCGCAGAGTCGTTTCTAAACGCAAGCGGGTCTTCGGCGTGCAAAAGCGATACCAAGCCTAAGGTGAGAATCGCAATGAATTTTTTCATTTTTTGTATTCCAGAGCTTGAGCAAAAAAGCCATCGAGACGAGAGTCCTTGAGGCCCGGCAAAACAGGTTCACCGACTTTAACGAATTCAGGATGAGCCTTGACGAATCGAGCGATCACGCGGGTCGTTTCGGTAGGATCCGGGCTGCAGGTCGCATACACGAGGCGGCCGTGAGGTGCAAGCGCGGTCGATGCTTTTTCGAGAATCTTGAATTGCAGTTCGGCAATTTCGTTGATGGATTCCGGAGTCATGCGGTAGACGGATTCGGGACGGCGAGCGATGACGCCCATGTTACTGCACGGGACATCGAGGAGGATGCGGTCGAATTTAGACGAATGCTGCGGTGCTGCCGCGGGGGCTTGGGGTTCTGCGGCAAGGTCGATGACTTCGGTCTTTATGTTCGTGAGTCCGAGGCGGTTCATCAGGTCCTGCATCTTTTCAAGACGGGATGCAGAAGAATCGCTAGCGAGGATTTCGAGCGAACCATCCATTTCGGCCATGAGAGCGGTCTTGCCACCCGGAGCGGCACAGGCGTCCCAGACTTTAAGGCCAGGCTTCAGGTCCATGAGCTTAATGACTTCGAATGCGGACGGATTCTGGAACGAGAATTGTCCTTTCACGAATTCCGGAGTCGCAAGCAACAGCTTTACACCCACGTCACGCGGGATTTCGATGTAACGGTCAAACAGAATCGAGGAACCCGTGATGCCGAGCTTTTCGGCAAGCACCGGAGCGCTAGTCTTTTGCAGGTTCACGCGGATCCATTCCGTCGGGCGAACGAGTGTTGCTTTTGCCAATGCTTCGGCCTGCTCGCCACCGTAGACATCGAACCAACGGCGCACAAGCCATTCGGGCACGGAATTTTCGATGCTCACGCGGCGAACGCGCTGCGGCGGAAGCGCAGGCTCGCCCTGACGGCGAGCAGTGCGAAGCACCGCGTTCACGAGACGCGCTGTACTCTCACCGAGATTTACGGACTTCGTAAGTTCGACGCAAGCGTTGATGGCGGCATAGTCCGGCACGTCCATAAAGAACATCTGGAAGAGGCCCATTTCGAGAATGACTCGGGCTTCGAGCGACGGCATTTTCTTGGTGAGCGACTTGACGAAATATTCGAGATACAAATGTCTACGGCAAACGCCCAAGGCAAGTTCCATGGCGAATGGAGACAAGCCACCTTCCTTGATAAACGAGCCATCTTTTAGCCAAAGCAAAAGGACTCGATAGGCTTCTTCACGTTCCGTTAGCAAAATTGAAGACCCTCGCGCTTTTGGATTCCACGCATGAAGTCGGCAACAGGCATAGGCTTTTTACCTTCGGCCTGGATTTCGATGACTTCGAGGACGCCGTCACCCGTTCCGACAAAAAGACGATTATCCTTGAATTCCACTGCACCCGGAGCAAGCTTCGGACCGTTTTCGGGAGTATCCGTCTTGCGGAGATACACCATACGTCCACCGAGCTTTCCGTATCCACCCGGCCACGGGTTGAATGCGCGAATGCGATTGTGGATGGTCAGAGCCGACAAGTTGAAATCAATCAAGCCTTCTTCTTTCTTGATTTTCGGAGCGCCGCTAGCCTGGGCGTGATCCTGCGTCAAATCCTTTTCGCAACCGTTTTTAAGCTGGTTGATGGCATCGTCCAAAGCATCGACGCCCGGAGCGACCATCTTGTCGAGCAAGCTTGCAGTTGTTTCCTGATGGTCGATGGTTACCGTGCGCTGGGCAAGAATCGGACCGTGATCCATCTTTTCGTCCAGGCGGAAGACGGTCACGCCCGTCTCTTTGAGGCCATCGGCAATGGCGCGCTGTACCGGAGCTGCACCACGATACTTCGGGAGCAAGCTGCCATGAACGTTCACGGCACCGAACTTGGCAACACCCAAGATGTTCTTCGGCAAAATGGAATAAGCCACGACGACAAAAAGGTCGGCATCGTACTTGCGGAGGTCCGCTTCGAATTCCGGGGACTTCAAGTCCGTCGGCTGCAATACCGGCAGGTTGTATTTCAAAGCCGTTTCTTTGACCGGCGGGGGCGTGAGTACGCGGCCTCGACCTGCAGGACGGTCGGGCTGTGTGACAACTGCCAAAACTTCGTTATCGGAAGCAACAAGATGCTCCAAAAAATGTGCCGCAAACGCGGGTGTTCCCATAAATACAATTTTCATATGGGGAAATATAAGTTTTTCTTAGCTACACAAAATAGGCAATTCCGGCACGGAGGCCGGAATGACATCTAAGTTTTTAATTCATAATCTACTTTTTGCATTAAAAAAAACACCTTTGGCGTGAGCCCTTATTTTCTATCTTTGGCCGCATGCGAGTTCTTTTACAATTAGCCCTGATTCTAGGAATTTGCTATGCAGGCGAACTCCTCAATGCACACACAGGAATCCCCATTCCAGGCAATATTCTCGGGATGCTCATACTGCTCCTTTTGCTTTGCCTCAAGATCATCAAGCTGGAACAGATTCGAGAAGTGAGTGACTTCTTTTTGAAGCGTCTTTCGTTCTTTTTCTTACCTCCCGCAATCGGACTCATGCTCGTTGGCGAAGACGTCAAAAGCCAGTGGCCGCTTTTGCTGTTCCTCTGTATTGTCATAACCATTGTAACAATGGTGACGACCGGCTGGGCCGTGCAACTTCTGAGCAAGAAAGAGAAAGCGAACGATCCCAAAGCCTCGACTGAAAAAACATCTTCGGAACACTAATCGAGAGTCAATATGTTCGGCATCATTCTTACCATCATCGCCTTTGAAATTGGAGTTTCCATCCGCAACAAGTGGCGCAATCCGTTACTGAACCCGATTCTCATTGCAACGATCCTCATCATCGGATTCTTGACCGTCACGGGAATTGAATACGAGACCTACAAAGTCGGAGGAGATTATATTTCGTTCTTCCTCGGACCTGTTACGGTTCTGCTTGCCGTTCCGTTGTACAGACACATCCAGGCGCTCAGAAAAGCGTGGCTTCCGATTCTTGCGGGAATCACTGTCGGGTGCGTCACAAGCATCGCCTGCGTGATTGCCTGCGCAAAGATTTTCAACATAAGCAAATCGCTGATGCTTTCGTTAATTCCGAAGTCCATCACGATTCCGATGGGTTCCGTGGTTTCAGAACAAATTGGCGGAAATCCGTCCATCACGATTGTCGCGATTGTCATTACTGGAATCACCGGCGCTGTGACGGCTCCGCTCGTGTGCCGATTTTTCCGCATCGGAAATCCGATTGCGCAGGGTGTTTCTATCGGAACGGCAAGCCACGCTCTCGGCACAACGAAGGCGATGGAAATCGGCGAGGTTCAAGGCGCCATGAGCAGCCTTTCCATTGGGGTTGCGGGCGTCGTTACGGTGTTCATCACACCGTTGCTGTTGAAGATTTTGGGGTAATGTGTAAGGTGATCCCGCCCCGGAATAAAAGCAACCAAGGCGAACGCTGCGAAAATGCTTGCATTTTCATAGCTGAGCCGAAGGGCTTTGTACTTGTACAAATCCGGGGTGACAAAGAGTCCGGGATGACAACGCACTCGTTTTACTTCACCTGACTTTTTCCGATCAATACGGTCGAGATGATGCTTTCGGCTTCTGGAATATCCAGAAGCTTTTTCAATTCGTCGTGATAGAAGAAATGTTCTTCGCGGGCGGTCCTGTTGAGCAAGCGCGCAGACTCGTAAAGCGACTCCGTGAGGACTCCCGCATTGAGGTTCATATAGCGGTAGCCTCGGTTCCCAAGCACCTTGCAGGATTCATTCAGGTTCGATGTCAGAACAACGGCAAACATTGCATTTTGAACTTGTTCGGGAACGGCAAAGCACTTGCTGAATTTTTTCGGATTGGCAGAACCGCTCTGCATATAGATGGACTTGCGCACAGGAATGTAGCGGTACACACCTGCATACACGAACATCACGTCAAATACGACCACCCAAATTTTTATGAGTCCGACGCCAAAAGCGTTCAACTGAGCAAGTTCCAGCCAACGCAACATCGACGAAAAGTCATCCAGGTCAAGTGTTCCGTGGACAAACGGAGACCGGACTTTTTTGTCGGGGCGCAAATACCAAAGTTCACGCAAGTAGTATTCGTTCGTGAATTTCGCAGGAGTCAGCGGAAACTCGTCGCCTGGCAAGGCATGCGCGACCAGACGGCGCACCTTCATACACAGATTCAGTTCATCAATGTTTTCGAGATGATTCTGCAACATGAACCGGGACGGATAGCGCGAAATTTCATAACTCTGATCGTCCACAAAAACATTCATTTCGGCATGGTTCGAATATGCCAATTCCCCCACACCGTCGTCCACAGAATTGAATGCGACCATGCTCTTTTCAGGAAAAATCGCAATCGCCGCCATAGGCATTTCTGTAGAACCAAGCTTGAGCGCAACCGCAATGGCATCATCGACAAAACCGCCAAGCGTAAAGACTTTTTGGCCTCTCGATTTTGCAACGAGAATCGTGTTGGCGCAGGCCGAACCCACATCCATTTGCACCTGACGGTAAGCGGCTTCGCGAAAACGCCACACCGCCCTTTCAAGGACACCCGTATAAACGAAAACCGTCTGTGCCTCGTTCACGAATTCACGTTCCGGAAACGCAGCAAGAATCGCTTCGCGAACGTCCTTGCCGCCAAGCTTCACCAACTTTGACTCATCGCCATCGACGTAATAGACGCCATCGGGAATATCCATACCGTGTACCACGGCATAGACACAAACCGGATTCAAGAAATCCGCCGAAACAGGCGAAAGGAGCGGCATAAAAGCAGCCGAAAGAGGATACCTAGGCGCCCCCTTGTAACGCTTGTCGGCATACGCCTGTTTTTCCCAATGCATAATGACCGGATCCCCGCTTCCGTGGGGGATATACTGAGTCGATTCGTGGTACATTTCGGAGAAATAGCGCATCCGAAAAAAATTTAAAAAAGTTTATGGCACCTCCGAAGTGCATTGACACATAAATAAAACTTTTTTTTCAAAATTGCGTAAGGAAATAAGACTTTTTGACCAAATCACTTAATACACTTTTTACGCTATTTCCTATTAATTTGGAATCAAGACGCCCCATCCAATATATTTTTCCTCTAGAAAAGACAAACAACACAAGAGGGCTTTATGCAACTCAAAAAAATTTCTCCGAAGTTTGGCATTTTGGGATTCGCAACCGTGCTGGCACTTACTGCCTGTGGCGATGACAATCCGCAAGCAATCCCCACCAACGACCCGAGCATCAATAATCCAGAAAACACTGTTCCGGCTTCGAGCAGCGCAATGGATCCGACCTCTAGCAACGGCACAATCGACCCGACGTCTAGCTCTGATATCGCAACAGGATCCTCCAGCTCGGCCACCGCAATTGACCCCTCCACTCTCCCGGCAGAAGGCCCAATTACAGCAGCCGAAGGTCTCGGCGTCGTGCTTGACGATTTCGAAGACGGCAACGGCATGAGCAACACGGACGGCTACTGGTACACATACAACGATAACGACAACGAAGGCGCCTCCATCATCACGACTGCCCTCGATGAAGAAGGCAACATTGCCGCCCAGCGCGTGAACAACGGTTCCAACTACGCATTCAAGGTCTCCTACACACTCGACAAGGGCGGTTACGCTTATGAACCGTATGTCGGTTGGGGCGTGCAGATTGACGAAAACGACGCCAACGGACGTTTTGGCGGCATCACTTACTGGTACAAGGGTGGCGCTCACGAAGTCCACGTTGAAATTTCCGATGTCCAGGACTACGACGTGCATCTCGCCAAGGTCGCAGCCTCCACCACTTGGAAGCAGGCAGTCATCCGCTTCAAGGACTTGGTCCAGGGCGGCTGGGGCGAAGAAGTCCCGTTCGACGCAAAACACATTACCGCCATCAGCTTCCAGGCCAAGGGCAACAAGTCCAAGGTCATCACGGATTCCCTCTTTATCGACAACATCTATTTGCAGGATACCAGCGAAGTTGCCAAGGACCAGCCGGATATGGAAATCAAGGATCCGCTGATTCCTACGGTCGAATTTACCGAAGCCGAAATCACGGTGACGAACCCGTTGCAGGAAAAGGCTATGAAGTACCTCAACAAGGGTGTCAACTTCACCAACTGGCTCGAAAATGCCGATGGCAAGTTCAAGTCCTTTGAATTGGGCGAAAAGGATGTCCAGATCCTCGCAGAAAACGGATTCAAGAGCCTCCGCTTGCCGATTGACCTTGACCTCTATGCCACAAACCGCGACGCATTCATCGCAGGCACCGATGCAGAACTCAAGTTCGACGACGACACGCTCTTTATGGTTCTCGACTCCTTCGTGGAATGGACCGGCAAATACAACATGTCCCTCGTGATTGACTACCACGAATACGACAACAGCTACAACCTCACCAGCGCCAAGGACGAAAACTACATCAAGATGATGGCCGAAACGTGGAAGCACGTTGCCGCCCACTACGCAGAAAACACCCGCGAAGACTTGTTCTTTGAACTTTTGAACGAACCCGACATGAGCAACGGCAAGGTGACCGCAGCATTGTGGACTAACGCAGCCCAGGCAATGATTGACGCCATCCGCACCGTCGATACCAAGCACACCATCCTCTTTGGCGATGCCCAGTGGTACTCGATCACGCTCCTTGCCAAGCGCACCCCGTTCACCGATGACAACATCATCTACGTCATCCACACCTACGAACCGTTCACCTTCACGCATCAGGGCGGTTCCTGGACGGACTACGCCACGATCAAGAACATTCCGTTCCCCTACGATCCGGCAAAGTGGTCTACGGTTTCGGGAGACTTCGGCGTAACGGCAAGCACCAAGGCTTACGTGAAGACGAACATCAAGAACTACTACAAGACCGGCAGCAAGGAAGCCATCATGGTCGAAATTCTCAAGGCCAAGAAGTGGGCAGCCGCAAACAACGTTCCGGTGATCATCAACGAATTCGGCGCACTGAACCTCCGTTCTACCGCAGAATCCCGCATCAACTACCTCACGGCCATGCGTGAAATCTGCGACACGCTCCAGATTCCTTGGACGCACTGGGGCTACACCGGCAACTTCTCCGTGATCGAAAACGGCAAGTTGATCGAAGGTCTCGACAAGGCTCTCGGCGTCGGCAAGTAATCCAACAAAACTTTTCCTCCTAAACCCAAAGCCGAACTGTTAACGCAGTTCGGCTTTTCTTATTCCGTGCAAGGCACCACCAACGCCTTGATAAAAAACACATATACGAGCATTGGGTGAAAAATCGTTTGTCCATCATCCCTCAAAATTCTAAATTTCGATTATGAAGTTTAAGATTACGAGCATTTTTGCGGCTTGCACCTCGCTCATTTTGGCGAGTTTGGCATCGGCAGCCGGTTTTTACGGCAACCAAAGTGACATCAAGTGGAAAACGGCGGGCACGGAACATTTCCAGTTCATCTACCCCGTGGAATACTCGACGCATGCGGCAAAGGTTTCAGCCTACGCCGAAGCCGTTTACGATTCCGTCACGAGCCGCTACCACAAGGCGCTCCCCGGCCGCGTAAGCGCAGTCCTGAACAATGCCCTTTACAGCAACGGCAGCGCCATCCCGAGCGAAAACGCCGTGAATCTTTGGCTTACGAACTGGGACTTTAAAATCCGCAGCAGCCACGGCTGGATTTCGGACGTCATCACCCATGAATTCAGCCACCTCGTGAGCATCGAAAGCGGAAGCAAGACATTCAACAATCTTTACGGTCTCCAGTTCAGCTACACGGACTACTATAACGAACGTACGCGATCGGACTTTCTCACCATGATTCCGTTTACGCTGCAGCCGCTCTGGTTTGCAGAAGGAACGGCACAGTACGAATCCTCGCGTATGGGATTTGACGGCTGGGACACGCACCGCGACATGCTCCTCCGTACGGCAGTGCTGAACGATACCCTCATGACGCTCCCGTATATGCACGACTTTTCGGACAATTCGCTTTTTGCAGAACTCGGCCCCTATACACAAGGTTTTTCGCTCGTTCTCTACATTGCAAAGCACTACGGTGACGAAGCCATTCCTAACATCTGGAAGGAGCTTGGACGCCCTTACCGCGCCACGCTCAACGGCGCCATTCAAAAAGTTCTCGGCATCAGCGAAGAGGATCTTTACGAAGCCTGGAAAAAGGAAATCACTGAACATTACCAGGCCCAAAAGGATTCCCTCGGCACCTTGGTTGAGGGCATCAAGATTACCAAGGAAGCCTACTGGAACGACTTCCCGGTCGTAAGCGGAAAGAACCTCTACGGTGTTTCGAACTTTGGCGGGCCCTGGTTTGACGGAAGCGTTTTCAAGATTCCGCTGGAAGACACGTTAAAGACGAAAGACAGTACGGCCCAAAACGCTATCAAGGACAGCGCCAAGACCGACGCTAAAGTGGAAGTCGGCGATATTGAAGTCGAAGGTGCCGACAGCCTCATCAACATTGGTGATTTTGCCAAGTCGGGATTCAAGGCGAAAAAGCCCTGGTTCGACAAGGGCATCGACGTCTATAACGATAGCATCCACGGTCCGATTCTCGCCTACATCAGTTACCAGAACCGCGACAAGGACGGACACGCGCACTTTGACATCGCCCTGAGCGACACGAACAAGAACCAGGCTTCGCTCACATTCCTTGCCGATGCCGTCTACCCATCGTTCAACAAGCAGGGCAACGAAGTCGTATTCGTAAGGCGAGAACCGTTTAGCACACGTTTTATCTTGAGCAAGGCTCCGTTCACAAGCGACTTGAAGAACGTCTCCGCAGACGATCCAATTGACATTTACAAGCCTGACACCTCGTTCCTCTACTACAACATTTACAGCCCGAAGTAC
>Ga0310786_10011196_pt1 | contig 11214 bp, 12 predicted proteins | sample AusTroGonzalo_MG_FD_203881 | JGI IMG/M metagenome (GOLD analysis project Ga0310786, IMG submission 203881) | Bovine rumen microbial communities from tropical cattle in Woodstock, Queensland, Australia - Gonzalo_03 (v2) (version 2) | ecosystem: Host-associated > Mammals > Digestive system >...
ATACGAAGAGCTTAAGGCTATGGGTATGGATTCTGAAACAGCTATGACAACTGTTATGGATAAGCGTTCTATCGGAGCTTCTTCTTCATTTGATGATGACGAAGATGATGACGATATAAACACTGAAGTTGAAGAATCAATCGAAGCACTTGAATATGCTCTTACTACAGCTGAACTGTATTCAATCATTCTCGAATCAGCTTCAACAGCAAACATCAATAAGTGTTACTCTGTAATCACAGAAGCTTACATCTTCCAGGAAGCAGTTGAAACTAACGACTCAAATGCTAAGGTTAAGATGACATCCGATAACCCATTCAAGTTAATCGGTAAACTCATCAAGAAGATCTGTCACGGATTAAGGAATCTCACAGTTAAGATCCGTAAGTGGAGAGAAAAGATGTATAGAAGAAACAGAGCTAAGACAGACTGGATTAAGCGTCACGGTATTAAGGCTCTCTTCGAATCTGGTATCTCACTCTATTTCTATGATGATGCAAGACCTGATATGAGAATGGACACAGTATTCTTCCAGCTCATCGATAGAGTAGATGCTACTCTTGTTGCTATGGGTAAGAAGTATGGAATCAACATCACTCAGTCAAATATGAATCTCCCACAGAGAGCTTCATTCGCTTCATCGCAGCAGGGTGTTCAGGCTCTTAAGAACATCAACCTTATCAAGACTAAGGTTATTGTAAATGATAAGACAGAAGCTTCACTTGAGAAGAAGTTCTTTGGTGAAACAACTCAGAAGATTAAGGATATTAACGGAAATGAAGTTTCTGCTAATACATTTAATATGTTCACATACTGTCTTGATGTTGCAAACAACTACCTCGAAAATAAGGTACAGTCTGTTCTTAATGCTATCGAAGGAATGTCCAATAATCAGAACTCAATCTACTATAAGAATCCTAAGGCTTACAAAGAGCTTGAAGATGATATGAAGGTTATCTCTGATACAATGGACAAGATCATCAAGGCACTTACACATGACCTTGCAGAATATGTTAAGGTAAACAATGCATGCACTAAGGAAGCTACAGCTGAAGCAGATGCTATTGCTAACGGCACAGCTCCTAAGCCAGAAGAAACAGCAACACCTACAGTAGATACTCCTGCAGATGGAGGAGCAGCTCCTACAACACCTACAGTAGATGTATCAGCAGACACTGGATCGGGTGGCGATTTACCGGATATAATCTAAATAAATTTCTAAAAACAGATATACATATTATCAATATGAAATCATGAGAAAGGAGTATTGGTATTATGATTAATCTGTATTTAGATAATTCCCAAAAGCCATTCTATAGCGAGAAGGGTGAAGAAATGACACCTTATCATCGTTATATAATGACTAAAGACTTTGCTCAGATTCTCGATGAGATAGCCAAAGGAATCATTCCAAGTGGAACTGGACAACCATTCTCGGTTGAGCCAATCGTCGAATTCGAGACAGAGACGTCAAACCCTAAGTCCAATCCTTGGGCTGATTTACAAAACTATTAAGATACATAATATATTCAGTGGGGTTCGTCCCCACTGAATAGTATCTTTTATTTTAAGAAAGGTATGATTTAGAATGGCAGGATATAATAAGTATATCATTCGCGCGTATTGGAATGTGCCGCGTGAATTAGCAACACATGAAAACGTTTTCAAGATGACTCTCAAAACTGATACGTCTTCCGATAATCTTGATGAGCGTATTTATGATTCCACAAATGTTAAGCTGTTTAATGGTACAATCTATTCACTCACTCTTGAAGTAGTTGGCAAAACTCCAGTAGAAGCATCCGAGTATGCATTCAAGATGATGAAGTTGTACTTAAGACACATAAACAAAGAGGAGGAAAAGTTATGAGCTTATTCCACCATAAGAAACACAAGGAGGAAAATAGTCAAATGAATGAAAAGGAAAAGCAGAAAGAGTATATTGATAAGCTGATAAAAGCTTACAATGAAGGCAAACCACTTGTAGATGATGCCACATACGATCAGATACTCGAAGATTATCTTCAGAAGTATGGTGAAGAAGAAAGACCATATCTCAGAGCAAAACAGTCTTCATCTGTAAACGACATCGTAGGCACACTCACAAAGGTTTATGGAATATCTACTCCAATGCGTAAGGGACAGAAGACATATCTCCATGACTTTATTGAGAAGAACTCATTACAGCATGAACGTATAGTATTCCAGTATAAGTTCGACGGCTGTTCTGTAGCATTCGATTTCGTAACAGAAAAGTTCTTCACAAGAGGAGATTACGATAACGGTGAGTCTATGGATGTAACCGAGATATTTGAATCACATCTTCCAAAAATGTATAAACTCAAAGAGAAGATGCCGGATATCAAAGTAGCAAAGTTCGAGTTCATCATGCCAATGAGAGTATATGAAGTATATACTAAGGAACTTGAAAAGCCAATGCGTCCTCGTGATATGGCTGCAGCTGCAATGAAGCGTCGTGATAAAAAGATGTGCGCACAGTGTGTACTCATACCTCTTCGTTTAGTAAATGAAAACAATGAAGTATTCGTACCAAGAAACATTGGTAAAGTTTTACGAGCTTTAGAAATCGAAGAAATGAATTATTCGATTTCAGCGTGTTCTGAAGCAAACTTCACAACACGTATCTGGTATGATGATCCTGAATCATGCGATGTATTTCAGGTTGATGGCATGGTTGCGTCTGTTGTGATGAGTCAATATGAAGGACCATCATTTATTCCAGATGTCGGATATATTCCAGATGAAGGATATGGTTCAAGATGGAGTGAGTTCTATAAAATTGATCCGACTAAGGAAGTTGCAATCAAGATCATCCATAACATATTAAAGACTAAGCTCGTTGACATTCAGTTCGAGTTTGGCAGATCTGGCAGAATAACTCCGGTAGGTATTCTCGAACCAGTTCAGTATAAAGATCCAGCAACTGAAACTGAAGTAACTATCGATCATGTTACATTACATAATCTCGGTTACGTTAACAATGCAAAGTTCAGATATAATGACACTGTATCAATCATGTACAACATCGTACCATATCTGGTTGAAAGTGAACATGATGGTGATGACATAATTCCAATCCCAGACACATGCCCAATGTGTGGTTGCAAACTGAACTACTGCGGTGATGAGGAATTCAAACTTGTATCTTGTGAGAATCAAAATTGTCGTGGTAAGCTTGTAGGCAGACTTGCAAGATATTGTGAGATGATGGGTATAATGGGTGTATCCGATAATACATTATCTGTATTCGTAGAAAAAGATTTAATCATCGACTTCCCTGATCTGTATACTCTTACTAAAGAAATGATAATGAGATTGAATCGTTTCGGTGAAAAGTCTGCAGAGAATATAGTCAATAGCATTCAGAACAATTCTAAGGTAACTCTGGCTCGTTACTTAGGAGCAATGATTCCGATGATTGGTGCTAAGACATGGAGTAAGATTATCATCAAGAATGAGATAACAGCTGATGAATTTGTTGATATGTCCTATGAACAGTTCATAGAACGTATATTCGGTAACAAGGTAGCTGGTGTAGGTGATCGTACAACAAAGTATCTCACAGACGCTATCAAAGATTACTGGGATGATATCAAAGGCTGTAATCCATTCATCACATTCGAACCGATGGACTTCTCAAAGAAATCTAAGGGTGTTGTAACGCTGACAGGTTATCATGACAGACAGCTTATTAAGGACATCATCGCTGCAGGATATGACGTTGCAGATTGGAGCAACAGAACTCAGTTCCTTATTATCAAGGACGAGAACTTTATGTCTATGAAGGTTGATGCTGCTCTTAAGAAAGGTATACCGATTATCACAGTTGAAAACGCTTATGAAGCACTCGGTATAAAGAAGAACTAAATGTTTGAAGGGATTGATGTAACAGTCAATCCCTTCTTTTTTGTCAAAGGAGATATGCACCATGTCAGAAAGAATCGAAGACAAAGAAGAAGTAAAATCATATATAAAAGGTGAAAAGAATTCTAAACAGATTTCTGATTTGATAGATGATACATTAAAGCATCATCACAAAGTATGGTTGGCTTCAGATTGGCACTTATTTGTTCGAATCAAGAAAGGTGGAAGAGAGTGTCATCCACGTTTAAACTATGATAAAGTCATCAAGAATATTTCTAAAGCAGATCCAGAAGATTTACTCATCTATTTAGGTGATTTAACTGATGGAGAATATAAGAACAGATCAAATCTTAAAGAAGTATTGTTACAGTTACCTCCGAAGAACAAAGTTCTCGTTAGAGGAAACAATGATACATTCTCAGATGACTTCTATAAGGAATGTGGATTTAAGTACGTAACATACAAGTTCGTATGGAATGATATTCTATTCTCACATCCACCGTTAGAACATAAACATTCTATGAATATCCATGGTCATAAACATTTCAATTATAAGACCATGCATAAGAAGGATACATATTGGGTTCCGTACAATAATCATATCTGTGTATTCAAAGAACTCGGAGAACTTCAAGAATTAAAAGATGTAATGAAACAGCTTCCAGAATTCAAGAAACATATCCAAGAGGATCACGATAAAATTGATGAATTAAGGGAACGAAATGAGAAGGCAAAAGATAATAAACATATCTTTGAACAGGCAATCATGACGTTCTTATATGAATATAATGATCCTGAGGACTATGATGAATACTGGAGGTAAATATAGTGTACGGATTTATTGCGGATGTGCATTTGTTTACAAAGTTACCAAACGAGGATTATCTGAAATCTCTGAAAATGTTTTTGGATATTATCAGAGAACAAGATGAACTTTGTTACGGCATTTTTGTATGTGGGGATCTGTTTGATCACCGTGGAAATAATGACGAATTAAAGTTTGCTTGTAGATACATTCTCGAGTTGGTATACAATCATTGTGGAAAGGATAATAAGAATGCTCCTGTGTATTTTGTACATGGAACATTTTCTCATGATCATGAACAGTATGAGATATTCTTTCCGTTATTATCTAAATTACCAGATATCGAAGTGCATTATGTTAAACATGTTACTAGTGCAACAACACATGCAGGACATAAGATATTATATCTACCACAAGAATATGGTAATATAGACTACTCAGATTTCTTCAAAAAGAAATATGATATAATAGTAGGTCACGGACCAATTGGTGCAGAAAACAAAGCACCATGTAAATCTCATGGGTATGAGATAATGCATTCTGTAGAAACCTTAGGAAAGATATCTACGTTATGTGTATTTGGACATTATCATGATTATACTGATTTTGGTAATGGAGTATATTATGTTGGTGCTAATCTGAGATGGAAGTATGGAGAAGATGAACCATGTGTATTCTTTATCTGTGACAATGATTTGAATGTTAAGACATTCCCAAATCCAGTTGCAAAAGAATTCAAATCGATATACATAAATTCACCAGAACAGCTTCGTGCAGAAATAGCCAAAGAAGATGATTCATATCGTAGATTCATAATCACAGCAAATGACCCTGAGACATTGTCTACATATCATGCAATCATGGGTAATATGAAGAATAATGATAAACTGACATTCCGTATTACATCGGATTTTAAAGAAGAAGATAATGAAGATCATCTCCCAGATATAGACCCAGATGAACTTTCACAAACATCATCTGGTTTAGATCCAGTCCAATCATTAATTGCGTATATCCAAGAGAAACATAATATGGATACTACAGAACAAGTACGTGAATATGAACAAAAGATTCGCAAAGATATAGAAAGCGATTCTTGAGTGACAAAATTATATCACATTTAAAATTGGAGGTAAGCAATATGGCAGTTAAGAAGAAACCTCTGTTACAAGAGGAATTAAAAGACAAAGACTTTATGGAAATACTAGCAAATGGTTCTAAGAGTCATTTGTTCAAGAAGAATGAATCCATAGACTTTTCATATCAGACAGGTATTCCGTTACTTGACTATGCGTATGGATATGAACTGAATGTATTTGATCCTAAGACAGATACTTTCATAAAGAAGAGAAAAGTGCTTGGTATTCAGGCAGGAACATTTAATATCATTACAGGTAAAACTCAGTCATTCAAGACTACGACTACAGTTAAGATGGCTGCGAACATGGCTGCTAAGTACAACGGTAATGTCGTTCACTATGATACAGAAAACCGTTCAGTTGATCAGCGTATCAGATCATTAACCAGATTACCAAATGCATGGTTTGATGGTGATTTCCCAAGATACAAGATCGAATCAGGTGCTATAACATTTGAGAAACTTCAAGCAGATATCGCTGAACTGTTTGAGAAGAAGATGATGCATAAAGATCTTTTATTAAAGGATACTGGAGAAGTGAATGCACGTAATGAGCCAATCAAACTCATGCCTCCGACAATCATAATATTAGACTCTCTGCAGAATGTCGTAGTAAAAGATTATGACATTGATACAACTAAGGATGATCTTGATAAACTCAGATCAACTACACAGGGTGCTCGTTCAGCATATGTGATCAGAGGTTTTATCACAGATATTCTTCCTATGCTTAAGCAGGCAAATATCACTGTATTATGTATTGCACATAAGACAGCTAATATGACTCTTCAGCTATATGGTGGAGTCAGGAAGCAGTTCCAGTATGGTTCTGCAGATGAACGAATCTCAGGTGGTTCAGCTGTTGAATTCAATGCTTCAGCAGTTATTAACCTCACAGGTTTATCTTCACCAGATTCAAGATTTACTATGGCTTCTGATGGATTTGATGGTAACACTGTATTGTTTGAACCAACTAAGTCTTCAACCAATCAGAGTGGTAACGAGAAGAGTGGTCTTGGATTTGAACTTATCATCGATAAAGGATCTGAAGGTGTTGATAATATCAGAACACTCGTAAGATTCTTATATCAGAAGGGTAGGTTGAAAGGTAATAAAGCTGGTTATACATTAATAGATGATAACGGTGAACTTATCGGAAATCGTTTCACATGGAAAACTGTATACAAAGATCTTGAGAAAGATGAAGTAACTAAGAAAGCATTCTTCAAAGTATGCTATTCTGAATTAAATAAACTTATCGCAAAAGCAGACGAAGCAGCTCAGGGCACATTCAAGGTATTCGATCTTGAAGAGATGCTCAATGATGAAGCTGATGATGCTGCTTAATCAAAAAAAAAAACACAAACGCAGGACTCCCCAGAAATGGGGAGTCTGTGTTACATATTTTTTACATCTCGTAATTTCTTGTCTTCGGAGGTTTATTTTTGTCCCCCTTAACAAAACCTTTTACGAATACTACCTTTCCATTCTTGTAGCGGCGATAGTGACCACGTACATTAAATGATTCAACATGCTTTGTGTACTGACGAGTTGTATCATACTCAGAAACATACTTTACAACATCTTCTAAGGAAAGATTTAAAGTCTGAGATCTTGATGTTGACAGAGTTTCTCTGGAAGGTTTGTCAGAATGCTTCTTTACTTCATCAGATTTGACTCTTGTGATTTTTCTCTCTTTGGCTTTATCCATGACATAATTCTCAAAACCGATAATAAAGAGAGCGTACAATCTTGCCAAGTCATGCATATCCTTTTCGAGTTCACTAAACATTTTATCTGCAATCTTAGCAATAATCTCAGGATCAAAAACACCAACATCAGTATGATGTATTCTGAAAGTACAAATGTATACATATTCCTGAATGATTTCAACTTCGTGATATTCGGGGAAACGTTTTACCTTTAACTTCACCATGTGTTTCATTTCTGAGTTTTTACTATCTACTTTAGTTTTGATAGCATATTCTGAGAAAATGAATTCATTAGGAATTGTATGCTTATGCATATGCAAAGCATGACTTAAATACTCAGATTCCTCATCATATGAAACGTTAATAATTGCCTGTGTCATATTATCTACCTCCAAATGTGTTGTTTATTATATAACCATTTCTGATTATACATAATAATTATATAAATATGCAAAACTAAAATATTAGATTATGTAATATTATAATATATTTTGTTTTGCATCTTACATTTATAATAATATTGTAAAAATATGAGTCATGATTCAATTGATGAATACACCAAACAATTATACTCTGTGTGACATCGTGTTTACACACGCCTTCTTTGAATGAACTTGATGAATGAATACTCTGACATCCATTTTTGTTTATACACCTTTATGATAACATGTGAAAAAATGTATATACTTTCCGAATCATTGTGTTATTGATTCACCTGAAAACATACTCAAAATACACGCTGATTGGTGTTAAGCTCATTACTTACATGACTCCTTTTAATTTATTTATTTCATCAACCTTTCTTCATCATACAAATCATGCGGCATTGCGAAGTGGTCAACGCAACGGACTTTGACTCCGTCACCCTGGGTTCGAATCCCAGTGCTGCAATTAAAGGCACATACAGCAGTTCTTTCTCTTTTTAAATTGAAAAAGATATTGTGCCTTGTTCTCGTGGTGCAGTGGTCTAGCACGCATCGTTTTACGATGAGACACGGGTTCGAATCCCGTCGAGGGTATCGTGGTTACTAGATTCCACGCGTAAAAAAATCTAGTTGAGAGAGTATGCAAGACGGCCAAAGCAAACACAAGGCGCGCTGTGTTGGTTGAAATATACTTCATCGGTTCGAGTCCGGTCCTCTCAATATGGTCATATCGTATAATAGACGAAAATCGTCGAGGTTATTATGCTTGGCACGCCAGGAGCCGGGGATGCAGGTTCGAGTCCTGCTATGACCGCTTGGGTGCATGGAACCCTATAAGCTCCATCGTTTTGGGAGTATTACGTCAAATAACTCCCCCATCTATAATCATACAAGAGAGAACCTGGGTTGGTTTAAACAGGGTGATCGGTATCTAATTGAGAGTCATGCCGAATGCCCTATCTCTCAATGGGGTGAACTCTTATCGTGTACACGTAAGCTGAAGGAAGCGAGAGATGTGAAAGTCTCTGAGTGTTGTTGGTTCAATTCCAACACACCCCCTCTGTCAAACTATCTTCACTGGTTTGACACCTCCTTTGTTTTCTTATTAAGAAACACACATATATTCTCTATCTTTTGGAACATAAGTATGGGCGCTTATGTTCCACCTCCATATGCTCGAGTGGTGGAATGGCAGACACGAGGGATTTAAAATCCCTTGTCGAAAGACGTGCGGGTTCAAGTCCCGCCTCGAGCACGTTATCTTCATATAACTTTCTCCAAATCAATTTAAAGTGAAAAAAAAACACAAACATGAGCTCCCCGATATGGGGAGCTTGTGTAATGTGTTTTTCTTGCATCCACTGTGACGCGGTGCTTGCTGTGAGAGATTATGCTGTTACTGGTTCAAGAAGCTTTTCGAAGTCTTCTTTGCTAATGATTCGCATACTGTTGATGTAGGCGTATTCTTGTCTAAGGATTCTGTTTCTGTCTATCTTGTATACAGCATAATCCCCAGGTTCGCCTACTGTAGTGATCATACTATACTCACCTGTGTGAGTAACTTCTTCATGCTTATCGAGTTTACGTACCAAAACTTCAGTAGTTCTTGAATGTACCGTATCTATCATGCCATGTACCCGATGTGGGAAGTATACCTTATAAGGTCTGCATCCATTGTCGATTGTTTCATATGGAACATTTGTGTCTTCAATACGGTAGATTCTGTTAAAGTCATCATCCCATAAAACTTCTGTATTTCCGTCAGCATCAGTTACTTCATAATGAGATCCATTAACTTTGAAAGCGACAACTCTGTCCTTGTATCTGTACTTCTTGAGATCCATGAATTCAGAGATGTATCTATTAAGCATTGATGAAGGTGGGCACATGAGATTCATGTACTCTATTTCCTCTCCCCATTCAGCATTGTACTTATAAGAGATTTTCTCAAAGTTATTGCCTTCAAAGAACCACTTAAAGCACTTGAACAGGTCTTCGATTGGAAGCTGTTCAAGTGTTCCATACGAAGTAGCCAGATTTGGCACATTATTTACAACTGCTACGATCTGATACTGATTAATCAGTTCGTGTGCTGTGTGTACCATTGTGGCCTTAATAAAGCCTTTGTCGTCAGCTTCAAGTTCTTCAATGAATGTTTTCTTTCTAAGATCATTAATCCATTTGTCAAACCATTCAATCTTACCCATTTAAATTACCGCCTTTCTGTAAGCATCAATAAGTTCTTCTTCTGTTTCGAATTCCCCAATTACATTTCCCCACATCATAACATCTTCTTCCCAATCGAATGACTGGGAAGATTCGTTATATTCACCGATGAGATAGAATGGATCAAGATCCTGATATGCCATGATTGTACCGTTGTCTTTGGTTAACTTGTACATGAGATTACCTCCTAGATATGTTCTTCTTTGGAAATCACAGATTGGCCTGTCTTATCTTACGGATAAGAACATATGAAGGTGGAGAATTTTCGAATAGTTTAAGGTCATATGTATCAAAGAGAAATCTATCTACTTTGATAAAGTATTCCTTAACTTCTTCTTCATTATCAAATCCTTTCATAAAACTGTACTTGTTAAACTCATCGAAGAATGGGAAGTCCCTACTCGGGTCAATGAAATCCCAATCTTTTGAGTTCGGTGAAAACATCTGATAAAATAAACCATCTGTATCCGTAAGATTTGCCACACATCCTAACCCGTGGAATCCGTCACTATGATGGAACCAATATACACAATATTTATTCGGTTTTTCCTGTGCGTTTTTGAGTATAGCGTATTCTGCCATGATAAAATCCTCCTTATTAATAACGGCTTCCTGCATTGAAACTTGTCTGAATAAGCTCTGCTAATGCTTCTGAAAAACAATTAGCTTCTTCCTGTGTAATCGTATCATTAGCAATGTTATAAATCTCACGAGCGAGAAGAATTGATCCATTGCTTTTAATGTTTGATATAGCACAGTTAATTGCTATTAGAACCTCGTTAAGTGTTTCATTATTCATAATGATTCCTCCTAAAATTGAATAAAGATTTGTTGTTTACCAAAATGATTATTTCTAATCATTCAATATGATAATATATATATGAAAAACAGAAAAAATAGAAATAAAAAAGAACCTCCCCGTAGGGAGGTTCCTTAATATTAAAGGCTGATTAAGCCAAGGTTGATGTCGCACCAATCCATCAGGTTAACAGTAACTTTTTCTGTGATATAGTTAGTTAAACA
>Ga0310786_10011198_pt1 | contig 11213 bp, 10 predicted proteins | sample AusTroGonzalo_MG_FD_203881 | JGI IMG/M metagenome (GOLD analysis project Ga0310786, IMG submission 203881) | Bovine rumen microbial communities from tropical cattle in Woodstock, Queensland, Australia - Gonzalo_03 (v2) (version 2) | ecosystem: Host-associated > Mammals > Digestive system >...
GGTTCTGACGCTCGTAATTATAATCTTAACTTTGTTCGTCAGTTAAGAGGAAATTATAATAATTTTTATGGAGATAACATTTTCATTTTACAAAAAGTGAATTAGGAGATCCACAATATGTTTCATATAAATAATACACAAATATTAACACCAGAAATAGAAGTATTACAAGAGTTAAAATCTCAGTTAGCTATTAATGGAATAAATCTATTCAATAAGTTTATTGAAACAGAAAATCATATTCAGTTTAACTGCCCTTCCCATAAAGGCGGTCAAGAAAGAAAACCTTCTTGTGGAATTACTAAAAATGATATTATTCAAGATTTAGGTAATGGCAAAAAGAAAGTTATTGAAGCCGGAACTGTTCATTGTTTTCGATGTGGTTATACTACTTCTTTACCTGAAATGATAAGTGATTGTTTTGGTAAGAACGATGGTGGTCTATTTGGTATTAAATGGCTTTCTGAAAATTTCATTACTCAATCTATTGAAAGTAGAAAACCAATTGAACTTAAATGGACAAGGAATAATAAACCTGAAAATAAACAAATACAATATGTATCTGAAGAAGAATTAGATTCTTATAGATATATTCACCCCTATATGTATCAAAGAAAATTAACTGATGAAGTTATAGAACGTTTTGATGTGGGGTATGATAAAGATTTTGTTTTAAGGTCAAAAACTACTGGACAAGAAAAACATTTAGAATGTGTAACTTTTCCGGTTAGAGATATTACAGGTAAAACTTTATTTATTGCCCGAAGATGTGTTCATAACAAAATATTTCATTATCCAGATGGTGTTATTAAGCCTTTATATGGAATATATGAATTATCTCAATTAGAGGAATTTCCAAAAGAAGTTTATGTGTGTGAAAGTATTATAGATGCCTTAACTTTGTGGACTCATAAAGATAAATATGCTGTCGCTTTAAACGGTTTAGGCACATCTTTACAATTTGAACAATTAACTAATCTTCCTTGTAGAAAAATAATATTAGCAACCGATTCAGACGAAAGAGGAATGCAAGCTCGTGGTAGAATTAGAAATAATGTGAAAAATAAATTTTTTGCTGAAATTATGTTGCCCGAAGGGAGAAAAGATATAAATGAATGTGATTTTGATGAAATAGAAAATCTTAAAATAACCAATTATTTTTAGATTGTTATATTATACAAAAACACAATGAAATCTTTGTGTATTGTATGTATTTACTTTGTTAAGGATTTATGTTATAATCATAATATACTTTTAAAAGATATACAGAAAAAGTAAAACAATTGAAAAGAGAAAACAAAACCCTACAAAACAATGAAACGAGGCACTTTAAAATGGAAAATACTTTGAAAATGTTCAAATCTTTAGACTCTAAATCTTTATATAAATATACATATGAAGAACTTTGTTTGCAGTATAAATCAAATCAGAACCCTCAAATACTTGCTAATGTATTTATACGGGTATATGACTTGATTAATAAGTGTGCAAACAAGTTCTTTATTTTTTCATCAAATGATATAAGTAGTATTTCAGTAACCACTTTGGATTATTGTTTACAGCATTTTGATACTAATTATTCGACTAAGTTTACACATTATTATTACTCAATATTGTATAAGAAGTTTAATACAGAATTGAAATCACATTATTATAATAAAAATAAAGCTAACACTATTTGGAATATAAACATTTTTTCTGATACAAGTAGTTTTTGTCCTAAAAATGATTGTGATTCCATTTTTGAAGTTGTTGGAGCAGATGAAAGTATTTATAATTCGTCAAAAGATTTTGAAACAAATTTAATAACCTATATGGTCATAAACAATAGTACGCAGTTATCAGATAAAGAAAAACAATGTTGTAATTATATAATGAATTCAGGACATAAATGTTTCAAATCTGAAATTGCAGAAGCATTAAACATTAGCCGCCCAACATTATATAGTATTTTTGATTCTCTTAACAAGAAATTAAAAATTATTTTAAACTAAAATTTTACACTTTTCTTTTGAATTACAAAATAGTAAATGAAGATTGTTTAAATGGTTTTTGAAAGGAAAGTGATTTATATTTTTAACCGCTTATTAAGAAGATTTTCTGTTTGGCTTTTTAGAAAGGCTTATGGACTTGATAAGTCAACAAATTTATTTTAATTAGATATTTTTCGACTTTTAGTCGTAAAAATATAAAACACATTTACACTCAAAACGAGAAAAAGAAAAACTTAGAAAGGTTGTGAACTTAATGGCAAAATTTGGTGTAACTGATGCTGACAATTATGGTGGACAAGGAGGTAATTATTTTTCCCTTAAAGATGATGGTGATAGTGCTGTTGTGAGATTTATGTATAATAGCATTGATGACATTGACGGTTATGCTGTTCATAGAGTAGATGTAGGTAATAATAAGTTTAGATATGTAAACTGCCTTCGTGAATATAATGACCCTCTTGATGTTTGTCCTCTCTGTGCTGCCCGTAATTTCCAGCAGGCAAAATTCTACTTCAATATTTATGATTTAGATGAAGAAGAAGTTAAAATTTGGGAAAGAGGTAAGCAGATTCTTAAAAGTCTTGTTCCTGTACTTCAGCAGATTAATGGACCGATTTGTGGTACACCGGTAAAGATTATAAGACACGGGCAGGCAGGAGATCAATATACAAGATATGATTTTGAGCTTTTAGCCCCCGACGGTGTTACTATGGAAGACCTTCCAGACCCTGTTGACCCTAATGAGAAGATAATTCTTACTTACACCTTTGATGAATTACAGAATTTTGTAAAAACAGGTAGGCTTCCTAATGCAGAAGTAGCTGTAGATAATTCTAATGGTTATAGTAGCGGACATAATAACAACTATAATAACAATAGTGGTGGAAATGAAATAAGAAGACGCTATCCCTCTAATGATAATAACGGTAGAGGTGGCACAGGTAACAATCGAGCGTTTTAATACTTAATTTTGATTTTTAATTTTAGTATAATAATGTTTGATTGGAGGTAGTGTTTTATGCCATTATTTAAAATGCCTACAAGAAACACTATGTCTGATTCGGATATACTTAATAAATCTAAATCCATAAAGCCGTCTAATCCTGTAATGAAAGGTTCCGGTTCACTTATATCAAGAATAACATCTATATCTAATATGGTGCAAACTAAATTAGGTAAGTATAAGGATGAATATGATGTTATAAGAAATGAATCTAAAAAATTGCATAATTATATTTCTAAATGTATAGAAAATGGTATTTGTGCAATAGATACTGAAACTACAGGATTAGACCCTATGTTAGATGATATTGTAGGTTTTAGTATTTATACCCCCGGCGAAAAAGCAATATATGTGCCTATTAATCATATTTCTTATATTACTACATTAAAAGCGGATAATCAAATTAGTGTTGATATAGTAAGTAAGGAATTACAAAGATTAGAAGATAATAAAGTAAGAATAATTATGTTTAATGCCCCATTTGATATTAGAGTTATTTGGAGTCATACTGGAGTTAGATTACATTGTTATTGGGATTGTTATATTGCTACAAGATTACTTAATGAAAATGAACCAAGCAATGCTTTAAAGGCTTTACACGTTAAATATGTGGAAAAGACAGAAGATGAAGCTTGGACATTTGGTAAACTGTTTGACGGAATTGTATTTTCTTATGTACCTATCAAAGATGCTTATATTTATGCCGCTCGTGATGCTAAAGTTACATTTGAGCTTTATGAATATCAATTACCTTATTTGACATTAGGTACAGAAGAATGTAAACAACATAAATTAGAAGGTCCTTCTAATGTATTCTTTAATATAGAAATGCCTGTAATGGATTCCTTTATAGATATGGAGCAGACCGGTATTTTACTTGATAAAGAATATAGTATTAACCTTTCTAAAAAATATCATGAATATGTGGATAAGGCTAAAAACACTGTGGATTCCATATTAAAAGAATTGAAACCCGATATTGATAGTTATAGAAGATCTCATATTGATAGCGGTTTAGAAGATCCAGTAAATCCAGCAAGCAATAAGCAATTATCCTGTATTATTTATGATATTCTAAAAGTTCCTATTGTAGATGAAAGAAACCCTCGTGGTGTCGGAAGAGAAATATTGGAACAAATTGATCATCCACTTTGTAAAGCTATTGTTGAACAGCGTAAACTTGAAAAACTTTTATCTACCTATATAGATAAAATGCCGGAAATAGCACATCCTGATGATGGTAGAATACATTGTAAGTTTAATCAAGTTGGGGCCGATACAGGAAGAACAAGCTCCAACAGCCCGAATCTCCAGAATATTCCTTCAAGAGCCTGGAAACTTATTGACGGTACTAAGATAGATGCCGGCCACGATGTGAGAAGAATGTTTAGGGCAAGTCCTGGAAATATTCTTATTTCTTGTGACTATTCTGCACAAGAGCCGAGATTAACTGCACATCTTAGTAGGGATGAAAAAATGGTTCAAGCCTACAAAGAAGGCAAAGATGTTTATTCGGAAATAGCTTCCATAGCTTTTAATAAGACTTATGAGGAATGTCTTGAATTTAAGTTAGATGAAAATGGCCATAAGACAGATGAAACTAATGTAGAAGGTAAAGAACGTAGAACTGCTGCGAAATCAATTGTTCTTGGGATTAATTATGGTAGAAGTATTCCATCCATAGCCGAACAATTACATTGTGAAACTACCAAGGCTCAACAAATTTATGATGATGTTCTTAATAAGTTTTCAGGTCTTAAATCTTTTAAAGAAGAAAGCGAATCCTTTGCCAGAAAATATGGATATGTAACTACTGTTTGGGGTAGAAAAAGAAGATTACCCGATATGCAGTTACCCTATTTTGAATTTGAGTATAAAGAAGGAGCTTTACCAGAAGATTTTGATCCATTAAATGATGATATAGAAGAATCCTATAGTGCCGAAGTTCCACAAAGTATATGTGATGAATATACTAAAAAACTTTTAAATGCCTCCTGGAAACAAAAACAAAAAATTAAGGATGAATTAGATAAGAAAGGTATTAAGGTATTTGAAAATTCTAAGAAAATAGGGGATGCCACAAGACAGGTTGTGAATTCGCGCGTCCAAGGATCAGCTGCAGATTTGACCAAACTTGCTATGATTGAGCTTTATAATAATCAAGAATTAAGAGATTTAGGATTTAAAATGTTAATACCTATTCACGATGAAATCCTTGCAGAATGTCCAAGGGAAAATGCTAAGAGGTGTGGTCAATTAATGGAACAAATGATGATTGATGCCGCTAAAGATTTAATTGTTCCTATATCTTGTGATGCTGAATATACGGAACAATGGTATGGACACTCTATAGAAGTTTAATGGTTTATTTATATAAAAACTATGTAATTTTAACATTTTTATGTTATATTGTTAATATCGAATTAATCAGAAAAAGGATTTGATTGTTTTGTCCAATTTTAATCTATTTTTTGCAGGTTCCCAGAATCAATTGGCAGAATCTTATCTGATGAATAAGGGTTGTAATAGATTATTATCTTATTGGAATGATAAAAGTCTCATAACTAAATGGGTAGAGTTTAAAAAACAGAATCCAGATTGCACAAATAAGTTATTCATTGATTGTGGCGCCTATACAGCTTATACCACTGGCGTTGTTATTGATATAGATACATATTTAAACTATATTAATGATATTATTGACTATGTAGATATTGTAGCGAGTTTGGATGTGATTGGTAGTGATATCTGCCTTGATGCCGATAAGAAAACTTATGAGAATTATCTATATATGAAAAATCATATTAAGAATAAGCATAAGTTGTTACCTACATATCACCAGAAGGATAATCCTGATTATTTAATAAAGTATTTACAGGATACTGATATTGATTATATAGCTTTAGGTGGATTAGTAGGTAGTAATAAGAAAGATCTTTGTTCTTTTTTTGACGGTTGTTATAGTGTTATCAAGGAATATAGACCTGATATCAAGGTTCACGCTTTTGGTATGACATCCAGGTTTGTATTACAAAAATATCCTTTCACCAGCGCCGATTCTACAGGTTGGATAATGACTGCTGCCAATGGTTGTATTATGTCCCCTTGGGGTATTCTTAATGTAAGTAATAAGCAAACATCCGAAGCAGATAATTTTTATGCCCAACCAGAAATAATACAGAATAAGATAGAAGCCTATGTTAAAGAATGTGGCTTTACTATGGAAGAAATAAGTTCCGATTATAAACCACGTACTTTGGTTAATATTCAATATTTAAAGAGTTTTCAAGATAGTCATATACCCAAATTAAAAAGTCTAAATAAGAAACTGTTTTAGGAGGATTGTTTATGTGTACTATATGCGGTGGTACAAAAATGAATGAATATTTTTTACCCATTTTTCAAAATTCTCTAGATAGGGGTAGGGATTATAGTAATATATTTTATAGAAAAGGTTCTTGGATTTGTAATCATAGAGCTGTGCCTACTACTGAAATAGAAAATGCCGAATTTAATCAACCCTTCGGAACAGATTATAAGATTGTACATAACGGTACTGTAAGTAATGATAAAGAATTAGGTAATCCGGAAGAAATGATAGATAGTTATATATTTAGTAAAGTTTTAGATTTTACTAATATAACAACTATAAGGGATAGTTTATCTAAAATTATTGGTTCCTATGCCTTAGGTATTATGAAACCAGACGGAAATTTTTATATTGCTTGTAATTATAAACCTATCTTTTATGCTTATGATAATGAGAATAATTTCTATTTTAGTTCTTATAAACATCATCTTAATATGTTCGATAATGTAAAAAGACTTTCCCCTTATACCATTATGGATTCTGCCACTAAGGAAACTTTGAAACTTCCAAGACAGATTTTTGATAGGGCCCTGGTAATAGCAAGTGCTGGATTAGATAGCACTGCTGTTGCTGCCTATGCTTGTGCTACACATAAGGAAGTAACATTACTACATTATAATTATGGTTGCTTAGCAGAAACTCCGGAATTGATAAGAATCAAGAAAATTCAGGAATCTCTTAATAAAACTTATGGTAATTGTAGTTTATATGTTATGGACTTAGATTTAAAGTTTATGGCTCACGCAAGTACCTTATTAGATGGTGAAGAGGTTATTACAGAGGGTATTGCCGGTAGTGAATATGCACACGAATGGGTACCTGCCAGAAATCTTATAATGATGTCTATGGCAGTTGGTTATGCTGAAGCCAATGATTTTAGTTATATTTATTTAGGTACTAATCTCGAAGAAGGTGGTTGTCTTTCCGGAGATACTATTGTTAAACTTAGAAAAAATCAAAATTACAAGGTTTGTACTTTACAAGAATTATATGAAAGTTGGATATCTAAGGATAACAATAATTTCATTAATACGCAAGGTGAACTTACTATAAGAACAATGTTTCCTGATGGTACCCTACGTTATGTACCGATCGAAAATGTATATTGTACAGGTGTAAAACCTTTATTACAAATTACATTAGAGGACGGTAGTACCATAAAAACTTCTATCGAGCACGAATTCTTCACATTAGATGGATACAAACAATCTCAATATTTAACATTAGACGACAGTATTTATTGTAATGGTAAAAGATATTCTAATATGTCCGATGAAGAATATCAGGAATGGAAACGTAAACTTTCCATTGCTAAGCAAGGGGATAAAAATCCAAATAAGACCAGAGAAAATAGGGATAAAATTACTATAACAAGTAATTTAAAATTTGGTTCTGAAATTGTTACAGAAAATGGGTACATTTATGTAGGTGGGATGAGTTTTCATCCTTATTGTACTTCTGTACACAGAGTTTATAAGCATCGTTTGGTTGTAGAGGCCCTTCTAAATAATATGTCTTATGAGGATTGGGTTTATCTTGTAAGAACAAATTCTTTCACTGGTTCTGAAGTATTCCTAAATCCTTCTGCGGAAGTACACCATATTGATGGAAATACCTCTAATAATAGTATAGAAAATTTGAGGGTATTATCTAAAGTGGAGCACGCCGAGATTCATTTTAAAGAAAATTTAGAATCCGGTATATGTTATCCGTTATATTTTGATGTATGCACTCCAAAAAGGATTATTTCCATAGAACGTATAGGTGAGGAAGATACTTATGATATATCCGTCAGAGGTACTCATAATTATGTAGCAAATGGATTTATAGGACATAATAGTTATCCAGATAATGAACAACAATTCATACAAGACTTTAATAGTTGTTTATATGGAGCTGTTCAGAATGGTAAATATGTAGAAATAAGAACACCCGTGGGTAATCTTATGAAACACGAAATAGTACCCTTTGGTTTAAAATACAAAGCACCCTTTGAACATACTTGGTCTTGTTATCGTAATGGTGAAAAGGCCTGTGGACATTGTGGACCCTGTTTTATGAGACAGACAGCCTTTAAGAGAAATGGGTTAATAGACCCTATCGAATATGAGGAAAGAATCTGATAAGGAGTTGATGTAAATGTATTATGTATCAAAAAGAATGGAAATTGCTGGGGCACATAGATTAAATTTATCTTATGATAGTCCTTGTGGTAATCTTCACGGACATAACTGGATTGTAACTGTTTATTGTAAATCAACTGAACTTAATAAGGAGGGTATGGTGGCAGATTTTGCCAAAATTAAGAAATCCATACACGGAGTATTAGACCATCAGTTTTTAAACGAAATAATCGATTTTAATCCGACTGCCGAAAATATGGCAAAGTGGATAAGCGATAAAGTTACGGAACTTTGTGAAGTAGGTTATTGTTATAAGGTTTCTGTTCAGGAAAGTGAAGGGAATATAGCAATATATGAAAGAGATGAGGATTAGGTTATGTTAATTAGTGAAATATTTTCCAGTATTGATGGAGAAGGTAGTAGATCCGGTTATTTAGTTACTTTTATAAGAACCATAGGTTGCCCTTTAAGATGTAGTTATTGTGATACTTCTTATGCTTTTCGACCTGACAATAATACTAAGAATTTATCCATAGAAGAAATCATAAATGAATGTATATCTTTGAAAAATAAAAGAATTACTCTTACTGGAGGAGAACCTCTAATTCAACCCGATATTTGGAAACTTATAGAAAAATTAACTGATTTAGATTTTGAAGTTAATGTGGAAACATCCGGGGCTGTTTATGTAGATAAGAAACAATTTAGTTATAAGGTTTCAGAAGCCTATTATAAAGGAAAATTATTTTTTACCTATGATTATAAATGCCCTTCCAGTGGAATGACAGATAAGATGATTGATAAAATTTTTGTGGAACTTGGTACGAACGACCTTATAAAGTTTGTAGTAGGTTCTGCTGAAGATTTAGATTGTATGAAATCTGTTGTAACTAAATTATCCCCTTATAATCATAAAAATCAGTATTATGTAAGTCCTGTATTTGGAAAAATTAAACCTGAACAAATTGTAGATTATTTAAGAGAAAATAATTTACATAATGTTAGATTGCAACTTCAGATCCATAAAATAATCTGGGATCCAAATAAGAGAGGAGTGTAAAGTATATGGCTTTTGATTTTGAACTGGTAAAAGAGAGTATTAAAAATATTCTTATTGGCATTGGAGAGGATCCGAATAGATCCGGCCTTGTAGAAACTCCAGATAGAGTGGCTCGTATGTATAGAGAAGTATTCGAAGGAGTACAATATACTAATGATGAAATAGGTAAAATGTTTGATAAATGTTTCACAGATGTGGATACAGAGGATCTTGTAGTTATTGGTAATATTCCTGTATTTAGTTATTGTGAACATCATATGGCACTTATGTATAATATGAAAATTTCTGTAGGTTATATACCTAATGGAAAGATAATTGGACTTTCTAAAGTAGCAAGAATTGCTGATATGGTATGTAAAAGACTTCAGGTTCAGGAACGTATAGGTACAGATATGTGTGATATTCTTCAAAAAGTTCTTAATACAGAAAATGTTATGGTTGTAATTGAAGGGGAACATTCCTGCATGACTGCACGTGGTATTAAGAAACCAGGTACTATTACAAGAACAGCTTCCATTAGGGGTTGTTTTAAAGAAGATTATAATCTGAGGGAAGAGTTTTATTCACTTATAAAGGAAAAATAATTATGAATACCATCTATAATCAACAAGAAATAATACAAGCCGTAATAAGCTTATCCTTACAAATAAATGATTACTATAAGAAATCTACCAAACCCTTATTGCTAATTGGTCTTCTGAATGGTAGTTATATGTTTATGGCAGATTTATCTAAATATATCCGATTACCTTGTGAAGTAGAGTTTGTTAAGATTCATAGTTATGATAATAATATCAGGTCAGATAATATAGAAATTTCTTATAGTAATTTATCTTCTTATAATTTAAACGATTATAATATCTTAGTTATAGAGGATATTGTGGATACAGGATATACTATACAAAGTTTCCTGAATTATATAAAAAATACATTTTCTATTGACAATGTTAAGGTATGCACCTTAATATATAAGAAATGTAATAATTTGACAGGATATGAACCTGACTGGTATGGATTACTTTTGAATGAAAATAAGTTTTTAGTTGGCTATGGAATGGATAATGATAATAAAGAAAGAAATTTACCCTATATTTATTCACTTAACTAATAAAATGGAGGTTATTTATAATGAGCATTTCAATTAGTACACAAATAATGCAGAAGTTAGTTAATAAGGTTTCCAGGGGTGCCTCTAATAATAAGCTTCTTGCTCTTACAAGTTTTGTTTATATTAATCTAAAAAATAATCAACTTTCTCTTACTACAACTGATATGACAAACTATGTTACTGCCACTGAGTATAATGTAGAAGGTGAAGATTTTAGTGTTGTTATTTCCTTAGAGAATTTTGGTAAGCTTGTAGGCAAAACAACAACTGAAAATATTACGCTTGATTTGTCCCAGAATTCTTTGAAGTTTATCGGTAATGGTACTTATAACATTGAACTTCCTACTAATGAAGAAGGACAGCCTATTAAGTATCCTATGTATGATTTTATTCCTTCGGAAGAACCTATTACAGTAAAGTATGAAGATATTAAATCTATTATTACTGCTAATAAGTCTTGTCTTTCAGCAGATATGTCACAACCTGTATTGACCTATTATTATTGTGGTGACAGTGTTGTATCTGCTGATCAGTATAATATTTGTATTAATGACA
>Ga0310786_10011201_pt1 | contig 11212 bp, 12 predicted proteins | sample AusTroGonzalo_MG_FD_203881 | JGI IMG/M metagenome (GOLD analysis project Ga0310786, IMG submission 203881) | Bovine rumen microbial communities from tropical cattle in Woodstock, Queensland, Australia - Gonzalo_03 (v2) (version 2) | ecosystem: Host-associated > Mammals > Digestive system >...
TCAAAAGCACCCTCAACCTCGTCTCCATTGGTAAGCGTAAACTTCTTTGTCGAACCAGTTGCAGATAGGAACTGGAGCGAAGAATACGAGAAGTCGTCGCTAGGAATGAGATCGGCCAGGGTGAGCGGCGATGGTGTACAGTTACCATACCAGTTGAGTGTATCATTTACAAGCGGCAAGTCGGTATCATCCTGATCAACCTGCCCTGCTCCGCCGATGGTTGCTTCATCGCCATCAAGAGCATTAATCGCAAACATACCGCCCTCCGGAATTTGAGTATCACTCATAAGATACATCATTCCATCCTCGCCCCATAGATACCAACCCGTCACGGCTGACGCACCAGCGGGAAGCGTGTCGGGATCGATTTCGTCCTGACGCCAGTACTCAAAAGCACCCTCAACCTCGTCTCCATTGGTAAGCGTAAACTTCTTTGTCGAACCAGTTGCAGATAGGAACTGGAGCGAAGAATACGAGAAGTCATCGCTCGGGATGAGATCGGCGAGTGTCCAAAGGCTGCCATCAACCGCCTTGAAGGAATGACAAAGCCAGTTTAACGTGTCATTGACCAAGCCGTTGTTCTGGTAACCAACGATGTTGGCCGATTCGATACCGAGGCCTACTGTCGCGCAGTGAGAAAAGGAAATCCAGAGGCAAATTGCCTCAAAGATAGAGCCTTGCAACTCTGCACGGATATGATATTGGTCATCAGCTATTCGCTAACGACGACAGGCCTTATGCCGAGATTGCGCAATTCGTCGTTCCGCTCTTCAAGAAGAGCGTCGAACGCATCTGGCTGCATGGTTTCGCGTAGCTTGTCCAACTCGGACTTCACGCGTTTGTAGATGGCAATCTCAGCGTTCTGCCGTTCGACGAGTCGTTCTCCATACTTCGCGAGCGTTCCCCCAGCGGCGAGATATTGCCGAGCCTCCTCTTTCATTCCCTCTACCATCGCCTTGATTTGACGTGCCTCCATGCCGTCATCTTTAGTGGCGGGAATCTTGCGTGCAAGGGCGGCTGTCAATTCCTCTACGGTCGCATTTCGCTTTCCGGCCTTCACCCCCGGAACAGCGAAGGACGCAAAGAACCTCTCCCCCTCTTCAGAGAACACATCGCTCCAGCCAGACGCGATGCCTTTCTCGACCATCGCCACGTCACCAATCACCTGACGCCGAGATTGTGATGTGAGAAATGACGTGGCTTCGGGGGGAACATGCTCCTGCGCATCCCGGTAGGGCGTATTCGCCGAACGTGCCATCGAACGCCCTACCCACAATGCAACGCCGCCTACAACTACGAGAGCAATGCTCCCCGCCACAACAAACCGCATGGTGCGTCGCGGAGGCGGTGCACCATTAGCTTTGCTTCCATCGGCAGCAACCACCTTTATCGCCTTGATCCCACGCGCACGCAGGTTCTCAAACACCTCTTCCCTTGAAGAGGCGTTCATGGAATCCTCATGCCGGACTCCATCTGGGGTCTTATAGGCGTAGGTGTATTTCATAAGACGAAAGCCCGAACCTCTCACTTGCCCTTCTTTGAATCGAACTCAATCTTCATGGGATTCTTCGGCGGTGCGTGAATCTTGTCCCAGATGGCTTTCTGCACATCGTTTGTTGGCGCTGGAGCCCAGCCCTCCTTACAGGCCTGCAAATAGGACGTAGGACGCTGCGGCGTGACACCTAGCTGCGGTAACCGGCGTGATATCTTTGCCAGTACATCCATCGGTGGCCGTGCCTCGGTATACGAATCAAGCTGATCAGGGCGAGCAATGTGATCCATAAGGTTACCCGAAAACTCCGATCCACATCCCCCGGCAACATAGGCGAATGCCCGCACCATTTCCTTGTTGAGACGTGCAACGGCGAATGGCTGCGGTGTACCGTCTGGAGCCAATACAGCCAGATTCACCAGTGCCCATTTACTTTCCGGCGAGACAAGCATCATATCCGGCATCGTCTTGTCATCGACTAGAAACACGGCTACGTCAGCCTTGATTTCCTTCCTCGTCGAGCTGGCGGTCGCCGCGGTCGCGGACTTGCCGTTCTCCAGAATGATGTTTGCGTATGTGACCTTCCGCAGGAAGCGTACCGTCTCTTCGAGGTTGGATGTAGCTACTCTGCCCTGCGAATTTACGAACGCGAACTTGCCAGGATGTGCATTTGGTCGCTGAAGCGTCCCGCCGAATTTCGCCGCCTTGCGGGCATAGGCCCGTTCACGCGCGGCTGTCGCCGCTGACGATGTACCCTGCGCGAACACACTAGCCATGAGCATTGTACTTACGACAAGTAAGACTGCCGCTTTGAACATTGTAGTTTTCATTTGCTGTTTTCCTTTTCTTTTAGCCATTTTTTCACGAAACTGAACTTCACGTAAGGCTCGCCACGACCATGTTCGACAAGACGAGCCCAATGCTTTTGTGCTTCGCTCTCGTCCCCACGCCATTTAGCGAACAAGCCACGAAGATAAAGTATCTTCGCATGGTCAGGATACTCCTTCTCAATAGTATCCAGTATCTCCTCTGCAACGGACATCATGCCCCCCCCCTGCGTTGCCATCCACACAGCCTTAGCCATGTCCCAGTTTCCGCTCTTTTTTGCGATCCGAGTTCTCATCTCACCCATCATGCTACCGCCCAAATTCACCGATGGGTTCTCATCCTGACTTCCGGAATCGCCCTGCATCTGTCGTTCGTGCCACTTCTGCAACCTTGAAAGAACCTTTGACGCTTCGGCATTTCGCCCATCCTCACACAACGCAATGACGTACATGAGAGCCACCGGCCCTACTGCATCCTCGGATATCTCTAAGGCCCTTCCCAGAAGATCGGCGACTTTCTTCACATCGTGACCATTCTCGAAATGATGCATCGCGAGCGTCCGCAATGCGTAATGGTTGTTCCCTCCATCCACATCAAGCGTATGCGACCACAACACCTCATCTGCGCGCCAAAACCCTGTCTGCCGCCATGCAGACGCAACCAGAACGACACAGCAAACGACAGCGGTCGAGAACACCATCTTACGCGCAAAGGCTGTGCTTCTTGCGCCCCACCATCCTGCACCAACCAATGCCAACGAAATCCCTACGGCGGGAATGTAAGTAAAACGATCTGCAAACGCATGGAGACCGAATCCCGAAATCCCGCTCATCGGCCCCCATGCGACAATGAACCACAGCAATCCGGCCATAGCCCATCGCCACGCGCCCTGCGGCCAACTGCCAATCCAGGTCTTGTCGCGCTGCCACTCCTTCCGCACGGACTCGCCCCACTTCCACACGCACCATGCTGCCACACAGGAAAGAGCCAATCCTTGCCACCAGAATCTCGGCATACCAGGCCACCTCAACGTACATTGCGGAGCAAGGTCAGTCGGCCACACGGTGTTCTTGAGATACATCCCAAACGCTGCACAGGCGTTGATGCACTTCCACCACAGCGGCATTGCCGCAGTTGCAACGGTCGCGCCGCCCACCTTCTGAGCATGGGCGGCAAGAAGGGCAATCACCACGCACCACGCGCAAGCGACGGCGAACATGACGATGCGACGTAGTGTCCAGCGTACCCCAATGAGCCAATCAAGGACGAAGGCCAGAATCGGAAATGTCATCGCGCTCGGTTTCGCCATTGTCGCCAATACAAAGAACCCTATAGCCGCGATATCCCAACCAAGAGAATGGCGTGCTCCTGTACATCCACTCGTTGCGGTTTTTATCCAACAAATCAACGCCAGCAATTCGAAGAGGAAACTTAACACGTCCTTGCGACTCGCGATCCACGCCACGCTCTCCACCCGCAACGGATGCGCCGCCCACAAGACCGCACACAACGCCAACCATAACAATCCAACACTAGGGCAACGGGCATCTCGCCCGTTGCATAAACTCCACACCATCCACAGCAGCACAAATAACAATACCGCGTTCACGCCATGCAAGGTGACGCTGTGCAAATGCATGGCGCCCGGCTTCCCGCCGAAAAAAGAAAAATCCGCCATGTAACTAACCCAGGTGAGTGGCATCCAGATACTATGAGTCAAGTCCTTCGCTGCCCACTTCATGCCTTGCCATGAAAGGCCTTCAACTACCATCGGGGCCTTCTCTTGCGAAACGTAGTCGTAGTCGTCGCAGTCGATGAAACCATATCCGGCCGTACGCACAAAAGGCGATACGGCCAACGCAAATACAGCTAACGCTATGGCGACGACACGCCTCATTTTCCTTGTGCGCCCTGTTCCGCGCTCTGCGCCTTCCGTACCCGCATCAGAATGTTCTTCCTGACGATTCCGCTCTTGATTGGCTTCAAGCCATTGTCCGTAAGCATCTTGTTCGCAGCCGTCAGGTAGTCAGCCACGTCCTGCTCCGTATTCTCGGGATTCCGTGCTGCATCGGCCACCATCTTCTCCATGTTACGGCGGTAATCCGCAAGGCGGCGCAACTCGCTTCGTGTCTCTTCGAGGATGTCTGCGAGCTTCTCGCCATTCTTAATGCGCTCTGCAAGCTCCTTCTTCGTCTCTGCCATCGCCCGCTTCAATTCGGCATGCGCAGGCGTGTCGTCCTCGGTCACTTCAAGGTCATGTCCAAGAGTACTCATGAACTGAGCTTCAAACGCATCGTCGTAACGACAGAGTGCAAGGATTGTATCTCCAGGGCGAGCCGTAAGAAGCATCGCAATCTCATTCTCGGGACGCGTCTTGAACACTGGGTCGTTGAGCGGATCTGGCCCAAGCCGCTGCGCCACATGGTGTGGACGATTCGGATCGCGCGCCCTCGCTCCACCTTCGTAGCGAAGGATGCCTTTCTCATCGCGGTATGTCTTAGGCGGCTTACGCTCCGACATCGGCGTTCCTTTGGGTACAACCTTCCGCGGCTCCTCCTTAGGCTCTTCCTTCGGCGGGGCGGCGGGTTTAGCCACCGGCTGACGCGGTACTGGTTTCTCCACCTTGGCTGGGGCGGGCTTCACCACGGGCGGTCGAGTGGTCTCGCGCATCGCCAGCAACCACCACACGCCGCCAGCCACGACAAGAACCGCTACTGCCAAAATTACGACCTTCCTGGTCAATGGAACGCGCTGCTGACTATGGGAACCGCCATCTCGACGGCGGCTCTTCGGTGAAGCGGCACTCTTACCGCTTTGCCCCTCTTGTATGCCGAGCGGCATGATGCCACGCCGTTTGCACTCGGCAACGCACTCGGCACGATTCGCGGCTTCCACCGTTTCCACACGCTTTGCGCCGTCCTTGCCTCTATAGGTTACTGTAAAAGTCATAATCTTTCTCCGCTCAAAAAATCACGAATGGTAGTATAACATTTTTGCGCCATCTTTGATAGGGTATCGAGGAAATCATTTATTGAAGTTCACCTCGTCCGTCTTGTTTGTGTATGGCGCAACGGCATGGATACTCATGTTGCCGTTTTCCATTCTCGACTCCCAAATAACACCTTGTGCCTTGTCAATGAACCGATGCTTTTCGCGAGCAAACTCTTCACGTGTTGGATATTGTTCCATCGCCTTTGACAGATAGGAAAGCACATCATGTTTTACGCGCTCGACCGTTTGCGTGTCATGCTTGCCGGTGAGCCCTTGCGCCAATTCAATGAACATCGAATCTTTCTTCATCTGTAATTCGACTTGTGGCGATGTGGGCTTTGCAACGTCATACACCCAACAAACGCAAGTTGAGATAACGGCGGTGATCAATGCGTTGATGGACGTTTTAAACCACCAATTATCCAATATGGATTCTTTGCCCATGATCAAACCTCACCTTGCATATTTGGCAACCATAGTCTCGCCAAGCTCTCTTATCCTTGTTGCCTTTATGATCCAGGCCGTATTGTTTGCCGGTCCAGTTATGACAACTGCGGACTTCGCATTGGAAGTTGGATTTACATCATCAAATGATAACCCAACCATGACAAGTCGTGAGCCGATTGTTATGTTTGCCCCGCCACCAGTTCGGTCACTATACATCTTCTCATCAAAGTGGAATACGGGCGAACCACTTGATCCTCCATTGTTCGGAATGTCAAGGAGAAACTCTTTCTTCCCCATGTAGTCGAGGCTTGGATTGGTGGCATAGACTCCACGTCGGAAAATCGGCTGGAGGTTCACCTCGTCCATCAATCCAACTGGATAGCCAATCATCACGACTGGGTCGAGCTGACGTTCTTTTGAGTAAAAATTATCGTCTGCCAATACAGAGGTGTCAAAGGAGAAGAAAGTCGGCTCTTTGCCTTTATTGCGCAGCTCGCAGACAGAATGACTAACTATGATTGCGCAGAGGTCAACGGCCTTGTCCGGATGACACTCCATTCTTATATTGTCTTTTGTGTATGCAACCTTTTCTCTCGTTGAAGCCATCGACTTGTCAGTTGTCTTGATCGGCCAAACCATTTCTACGGATAGAGCATCTTCTATCAAATGCCTTGCAGTAATAACGACTTGTATTTGACGAGACGGGTCTTTACCATTATAGAAGTGAAAGAATATCCCCGTCCCTATCCACTTCCCAATCGGTTTTACAATATCAAGTTTGATCGTCGAATTCGCCATCTTCTCTTGAATACCACCAACGCGAGGATCAAACTTCCATCCCTGTGCCCTCGCATGGATACACAAGGCGGACAGCATCAACAATGTGACGACCTTTTTCAGCACGGCAATACCCCTCCTTAAATCCCTACAACGCTCATTTTACTCCAGCCGTTTCGCATTCATTGGCCTGCCGTTCGCGGCGTTCTTTATGCACATGGGCAATCTCGGCATCAATTTCTTCCATTATCCATTCGCGTTCGCAATTCTTCCGCATTTCTGCGGCATAGCGTTGTGCAATCCTTACAACTTGCTTAAGGAACAGGGTAACCGCACCAGACATACCAAGACCCAAGTCCTCGAGCACGACTTCACAATCTCGCTTGAGGACATCATCTATTCTCAAAGTAGTTGTCACTGCTTTCTCCTGTATTGCGAAACGAAAGTATTGTACCATATCACCGTGCCGACTTTAAGAGGAGCCGCTTAAAATTCTGAGGCGGACTACGGAAGTCGGTTAACTCATGTCTGGCGGTATCCTATCTGTGTAGTGGAGGGCGTTCTCACTGCGCGACAGTAGGCCTCGGTATCGAATCGGCCAACATCGTCGGTTACCAGAATCAAGGGCTGACCTACGACTCCCTCAATTGGCTTTGCAACCCGTTCAAGGCCGTCAACGGTAGTCTTTGGACACTCGCCGACCTCATCCCTAGCGATGATTTCAGTGGTTCTGCCCTTCAGTTCGTCGATGGAGGCGGTGCAACAAAAAAGTTCACACTTCCGAACGGCGATGAAGTCTATGGTTTCTTTGAGTATTGGCGCGAGGACGAAATTGATGCGGGTGATCTGCCTTCTGGTGCGTCTGCTGTGACAGGTTGGTACCTCTGGGGCGAGGATGGAAAGCTTTACCTCATGAGCGACACGCAGATTCCCGAAGGTGGTTGCTATGCGGTCACGAATACAGATGGAGATGACACGACGATTGGTGGAGCTGGACAAGTTGATCCAGAGGACACTGAGTTTCCGTTGGTTTACGACCAGCTGAACTGGTACGGCAACTGCACGCCTGTTGACATCACTCTCGCCGATCTCATCCCAAGTGACGATTTTAGCGGTTCCGCCCTTCAATTCGTTGACGGTGGTGGTGCGACGAAGAAATTCACGCTTACAAACGGCGATGAAGTATATGGGTTCTTTGAATACTGGCGCGAAGACGAAATTGACGCTGGTGACCTTCCTTCTGGCGCGTCTGCCGTGACAGGCTGGTATCTCTGGGGGGAAGACGGCAAGCTCTACCTTATGAATAGCACTCCCATCCTTGCAGGCGAAGGATTTGCGGTCACCAATACTGACGGTGATGATACTACCATCACGGTTCCGAGTGCGCTGTAATGATTTCGGAGGGATGGTTGACGGAAACGGAGCCATCTCGAAGGAAACAACCGGGAACGGTGCGTTGGTGACAATGTACCTAACCAAAAAACAAGGAAAAAGAAAATGAGAAAACTGATGATTGTGTTAGCTGCGATTGCAATGGCGAGTGCCACGCATGCAGCCGTCGTAAAGTGGCAGACTGATGCAGTGAAACTGCCTGGCACCACTACAAACATGTCGGGGTCGAATACCGCCCTTTACTTCTATGCGGCAGAAATTTCTGATCCGTGGGGAACTAAGGCTACGGCCTCTGGTGAAGGCGATGCCGTCACGTACACCATTGCTGCCTCGTCAGGATTAGGCGGCACATCGTATAAGAGTGGTAAGGCCACGATTACACCAAGTACTGAATACTCCAATGGTGATACTGCGTACGCGACTGTCATAATCACCTATGATTCAAATGGTGATGGTAAGATCGGTGTTGGCGACTACTACATGACCGGTAGTGGCTCGTATACACTTGTGTCCGATGTTGGTACGACTAAGTCCGTCACGATGGGTTCGTGGACTCAGATCACTGCCTCGTCCGGCGGCGGCGGCGGCGACAGCGGCGCTCCGGAGCCGACCTCTGGCCTCCTGCTCCTCGTTGGCGCCGGCATCCTCGGTCTGCGTCGCAAGCGCGCGTAATCCCGCACAGGAGTGTTGCACTCCAGCATAACAGAGGATAGACCCGTCCGCATTATGCGGGCGGGTCTGCTTCGTTTTCAGCGTTCTATGATTTTCGCTTGATACCACACGATCAATCCAGTATAATGCCGATTCGACTGCAAAACAGTTTCAAGGAATTGCTGATATGCCATGTCTGACAGTAAGGGATTTGCCCCCAGGAACGCTATCTTCGTTGAAGATGCGCGCGAAAACAAATCACCGTAGTCTTAACGGTGAGATTCTCTTTATTTTCGACTGGATAGTTGATCACGGCATGAATACGCCACCGCCTGTTGCGGGGGTGGTGGATCCTGTCGTGGCGCGTCAAAAAAGCATGATGGAAACGCTGATCGGGACTTGGGGCGACAAAAGAGAAACGGAAGAAATCGCAGATGACATCTATGCGGCAAGGACGTCGGGGCGCGAGGTGGTTCTATGAAGCTTCTTGATACCGATACATGCATAGGTCTGCTGAAAGGCGACGATGCCGTAGTAGCGGCTTGGCGCGCTTGTGCGGATCAATGCGCCTTGTCGTCAATGGCTGTCGGTGAACTCTACTATGGGGCGTTCAAGTCTACCATTCGAGAAGAAGAGTTGAGGCGCGTTGACAGCTTTGTGGACATCTTTCCGGAAATCAGGCCATCAAGAAACTCCATGCGCAGATTCGCCGAAATCAAAGCGACCCTTGAGCTGAAAGGCACGCCACTAGCCGATGCGGACATCATCATAGCCTCAATCGCCATTGAAGAGGGGCTTACGCTGGTTACTGGCAATCTCAGGCACTATGGTCGCATTGACGGTCTTCTGACCGAGAACTGGTTTAGGCGACAATAGCCGAATCAGGACAAACGAAAACGAGTGTTGGAATGTAAACACGAGTTTATCTTCTGACAACTCGACTGGCTGGTAGCAACTGAATCTGATAGCAGGATTCTCGGACAAACACAGGCAGTGGAAGGTATGCGACTTATAAAACAAAGAAGCCGTCGGATTGATCCGGCGGCTCCTTCGTGATTTGTTGACACAGGATTACTTCTGCTTGCGACGCAGACCGAGGATGCCGGCGCCAACGAGGAGCAGGAGGCCAGAGGTCGGCTCCGGAGCGCCGCTGTCACCGCCGCCACCACCGGACGAGGCAGTGATCTGCGTCCACGAACCCATAGTGACACTCTTAGTGACATTAACATCGGACTCGAGCGTAAAACTACCAGTACCAGTCATGTAGGAATCGCCAACATTGACCGTCCCGTTACCATCAGCATCGTACCAAAGGATTACAGTACTGTACGCAGTTTCGCCATTTGAGTATGTGACACTAGGAGTAATAGTGGCATTACCCTTACTTACGGCCTTGCTGCCAAACCCCGTCGATTCGGCAATCGCATACGTGATGGCATCACCCTCGCCAGAAGGCGTTGCCTTGGATGCCCACGGGTCGGCAACGTTCTCTGCGTAGAAGTAGAGCGTCACATTAGAGGCCGTCATCGATGTCGAGCCGTTGGGGAGCTTGACCACGCCCGTACTCCACTTAATGGTCGCAGCTTGCGTGGCACACGCCATCGCTAGAGCCGCCAGAACAATCATCAGTTTTTTCATTTTCGTTTTCCTTGTTTGTTTCATTTCAGGTTGAATGGGTAGAGCACCCATTCTTCCAGTCTCTTGGTATAGCGGAACGTTCTCGTTCAGCCACTACCGCGAAATCTTTACAGTGCGCTCGGAATGGTGATGTACGCATCGTCACCATCAAGTGCAGTAATGGCGAAACCCGCGCCGGCAGGAAGCGGAATGGAGTTCATCTGATACAACTTTTCTCCCGCTTCGTCCCAAAGATACCACCCCGTTACGGCGGAAGCACCATCGGGGAGAGTTTCTGCCTCAATCTCGTCCTCGCGCCAGTACTCGAAAGCACCTTCAACCTCATCTCCGTTCGGGAGTGTGAACTTCTTTGTCGCACCAGTCCCCGTCACAAACTGGAGCGAGGAGAGCGAGAAGTCGTCACTGACAATGAGATCTCCAAGGGTAAGATCCACGGGCGAGCAGTTACCGTACCAGTTCAACTGGTCATTCACAAGCGGGAGATCGGTGTCTTCAGGATCGACTTGACCAGCACCGCCAATGGTGGCTTCATCACCGTCCAGAGCCGTAATAGCAAAGCACCCCCCCTCAGGAATCTGCGTGGAGCTCATCACGTACAACTTCTCCCCTGCGTCATCCCAAAGATACCACCCCGTTACGGCGGAAGCGCCATCGGGGAGAGTTTCTGCCTCAATCTCGTCCTCACGCCAGTACTCGAAAGCACCTTCAACCTCATCTCCGTTCGGGAGCGTGAACTTCTTTGTCGCACCAGTCCCCGTCACAAACTGGAGCGAGGAGAGCGAGAAGTCGTCACTGGGATTAAGATCGGCGAGTGTCCAAAGACGGCCATCTACCGCCTTGAAGGAGTTGCAGAGCCAGTTGAGCGAGTCATTGACCAGACCATTGTTCTGGTAACCAACGATGTTGGCCGATTCGATACCGAGGCCTACTGTCGCGCAGAGCGAGTCATAGTAAGTCCAGTACACGAACCGCGCCGATGTTGGGTTGGGCAGGGTC
>Ga0310786_10011202_pt1 | contig 11212 bp, 7 predicted proteins | sample AusTroGonzalo_MG_FD_203881 | JGI IMG/M metagenome (GOLD analysis project Ga0310786, IMG submission 203881) | Bovine rumen microbial communities from tropical cattle in Woodstock, Queensland, Australia - Gonzalo_03 (v2) (version 2) | ecosystem: Host-associated > Mammals > Digestive system >...
TCCTGTGGAAAACAGTCGCACCATCGAGGTTGTTGCTGGCGATTCCGATTCCCTCACCTTCGATATCGACGCCCTGCGCGATGTATGGTATAAGACCTCTTACCTCCTCGACCGCAAGCAGAGCTTCAACGGCAAGGCCAAGGAGCGTTTTGAGAACTACAAGCAGCAGCCGCTGGAGATGAAGTTCAACAAGGACTTCACTGGCAAACTGGCTCAGTACGGTCTTAACCCCGACCGCTGGAAGCAGTCATCACCCAACACCCAACACCCAACACCCAAAGCTGCAATCATCCGTGAGAAGGGTACCAATGGTGAGCGCGAGATGGCTTACTGCCTCTATCTGGCAGGCTTCGACGTGAAGGACGTGATGATGACCGACCTGATTACTGGCCGCGAGACCCTCGAGGACATCAACATGATTGTGTTCTGCGGTGGCTTCTCTAACTCCGACGTACTCGGTTCTGCCAAGGGTTGGGCTGGTGCCTTCCTCTTCAACCCCAAGGCCAAGGAAGCCCTCGATAAGTTCTATGCCCGCAAGGACACCCTCTCACTGGGTATCTGTAACGGTTGTCAGCTGATGGTTGAACTCGGTCTGACAGGTGCTAAGGGTGCCAAGATGCTGCACAATGACTCACACAAGTTCGAGAGTGAGTTCATCTCGCTGAGCATTCCTCAGAACAACAGCTTGATGTTCGGTTCACTGAGCGGCAACAAGCTCGGTTTGTGGGTGGCTCACGGAGAAGGCAAGTTCTCACTGCCCGAGGCTGAGAGCGCCTACAACGTGATTGCCAAGTACAACTACGCAGGCTATCCCGCTAATCCTAACGGTTCTGACTACAACGTAGCCGGTATCTGCTCAGCCGATGGTCGTCATCTCTGCATGATGCCTCACCTGGAGCGTGCCGTATTCCCCTGGCAGAACGCTTGGTATCCCGCCGACCGTCGCAACGACGAGGTAACGCCTTGGATTGAGGCCTTCGTCAATGCTCGTAAGTGGGTAGAGGCTCAGAAGTAAAAAGTGAATAGTGAAAAGTGAAAAATTTGCTGCCGCTCCAAAAATGAGCAACATCTACTGGGATTCATTCAAGACATTCTTTCATATCGGCCTATTCACCCTGGGGGGTGGATATGCCATGATACCCCTCATCGAGGCCGAAGTGGTGGATAAGCGCCACTGGGTCTCGAAAGAGGAGTTCGTCGACCTGATTGCCATTGCGCAGAGTTGTCCTGGTGTGTTTGCCATCAATATCAGCATCTTCATCGGCTATAAGCTTCGCAAGCTGAGAGGAGCCATCAGCTGTGCCTTGGGCACTGCCCTCCCCTCGTTTCTAATCATCCTGCTGATTGCCATATTCTTCCACCAGTTCCAGGACAATCCCGTGGTGGCAGCCATGTTCCGTGGCATCCGTCCGGCCGTGGTGGCCCTGATTGCCGTACCAACGTTCAGGCTGGCCAGTTCAGCCAAGCTGACCTGGAGCAACTGCTGGATTCCCATTGCCAGTGCATTGCTCATCTGGCTGATGGGCGTTTCACCTATTTATATTATATTATTGGCTGGTATTGGCGGCTATGTGTATGGCATGCTGATCAAGCCTACTGAATAGTCGTCGTTATTTCCCCGCAAGTAGGAGAATAGATTGAAAAAGAGTTATGATTTTTCTATACCTGTTTGTCACCTTCTTTGAGATAGGCCTCTTCGGTTTCGGCGGCGGCTATGGCATGCTGTCACTCATTCAGAACGAAACGGTAGAGCACTGGCATTGGCTTACCTCGTCGCAGTTCACCGATATCGTGGCTATCAGTCAGATGACGCCCGGTCCTATCGGCATCAATTCGGCTACCTATTGCGGCTATACCGCCTGCGTGAATGCAGGCTACAGCGCACCGATGGCCATTCTGGGCTCGGCCACTGCCACCTTTGCTTTGGTATTGCCGTCGCTCATTCTCATGGTGCTTATCAGCAAGATGTTTCTCAAATACATGAAGACCAACACCGTACAGTCGGTATTTGCAGGTTTGCGTCCAGCCGTCGTGGGACTGCTGGCAGCCGCCACCCTCCTGCTCTGTACAAAGGACAATTTCTCTGCCCCCTCCGAAAACATGTGGCAGTTTGTAATCAGCGTGCTGCTATTCCTGGCCACCTTTGTGGGCACTTTGGTCTTCAAGGTCAATCCCATCAAGATGATCTTGATGAGCGCCTTTGCAGGGTTGCTGCTACTCTACTGATTCAGTAGGCAGCAGCACGACACCCTGTTGTTTCTTTCCATCCATCATCACCTTTAATGGACGTTCAAAGCGCACATGTCTCACATGTGCCGTTTCTTCTATGGCAGGCATCTGATCCAGTATGTCCTTCTGCATCACCCCATCGCCCGTAAAGGTGTTGACGGTGAAATAGCCCACACCAAACGAGGTGAGGTTCTGGAAGAAATGCGTGCCCTGTGAGGGATCCACGTGATAGTTCTTCAGTCCGGCCTCCACGATCACCCTGGCCGCCGAGATATGAGGCCACTTCACGGGGATGCCCAGCCAGTAGTCGCTCGAGCCCCAACGGCCCGGTCCTATCAGCACATAGTTCTTGTTTTCATCCAAGAACTTCCGGTTGATTTGTTCAATTTCCGAGGCAATGGTGGGGTTGTTGGCTGCGGTGAAGTTCTCATCGGTCTTCACATACACCACATCGGTCACATCCTCCGAGATACCATGTCCCAACGAGTTGTAGGAGCGCAGCAGACACTGTTCATCGGGAATCTTCTGCAGGTCTTCATCCAACACCTGCTTAGAGTCAACGATGGGTCGTATCTGCAACAGATAAAAATCGCCGGTAGGCTTTCCCGGTACCGAACTGTCGATATTGCAGGCAAACTCGATCTCTACCGGACGGCGCATCTCATCGGCCCCCAGTTTCTGCGACAGCTGTAGCAGTTCGGGCAAGGGGAACACGCCCTGCTGCAATACCCCACAGAACGAGATGATCTTTCGACCGCCCTCATACAGACCGTCGCGAATCACCTGGTCGGCAGGATCATACGTCGAGGCGATATAGTTCAGCGAACCGTCCTGATCAGCCTGTTTCACGCGCAGGCTCTTGATATTAAAGCCGTCATCCACCTTGAAATCATCGCCCACATGACTCATGTCGAGCGCATAGAAACGAGTCTGCGTGTCACGCAGGGCAGTTTCCATCTCACTGGTCTGCAACACCTGGTTCGGATGATAGGGACTCACGCGCAGTGTCTGTCCACCATCCACGATATACTTACCCAAGCCCAGTGCCAGCGAGGCAATACCCTCTTCAGCTGTCTCATCGCCAATGGGGTAATAGTTGAGCGAGCGCAGCACACCCGAGAACGACGGATAGTACAGGTCGCCATGCTGCTGTCCCACCACTTCCTGCAGGATCACCGCCATCTTCTCCTGGTCAATCACGTTCTGCGTGGCCGTCATATAGGCCTTCGAGTCGTGGTAGTACACCGAGGCATACACGCTCTTGATGGCACAGGCCAGCATGCGCAGCATGTCATACTTATCCTCCAGATAGGGAATCATATAGGTGCTGTAGATACCAGCAAACGGCTGGTAGTGACTATCCTCGAGCAATGATGAAGAGCGCACGGCAATCGGACTCTTGATTGCATCGAAGAACGTGAAGAAGTCGGCAATCAGTGCGTCGGGCAACTGTGCTTTCAGGAAGTGCTGCAGAATCTCGTCGTCCGATGCATCACTCAGGGCAATGCCCCACAAGTTGTTCTTGTCCATGAACTCATCGAAGAAATCCGTACACAGCACCACCGTCTTGGGAATCTGCACCGAGGCATTCTCAAACTGGTTGAGTTCCGGATGCCGTTTGATGATATTGTCGAGGAAGGCCAGGCCACGGCCCTTGCCACCCAGCGAACCATCACCGATACGGGCAAAGTGAGCATAGCGATCGAACTTCAGTCGGTCGAACACGGCCACCACACCGATGTTCTTCATCCGTCGATACTGCACGATGGCATCAAAGATAATCTGTCGGTGGGCATCCACATCCTGCAACTTGTGCCACGTCACGTGTTTCAGGAACTGACTCACGGGGAAGATGGCGCGCGCACAGAGCCAGCGGCTCATGTGGTTGCGGCGGATATGGTGCATGAGCGAGTCGTGCGGAATCTTGAAGATATTATCCTGCAGTTCCTTGAGCGATGCCACACGCGCCACTTCCTCTTTGGTTTCCGGGTCGCGGAACACGAAATCGCCAAAGCCCATGTGCTCTTCGAGCAGATGGCGCAGGTCTACATTGAACTTCTTCGAGTTCTTGTCGAAGCCGCAATCCCATGCTTTCTGTCGGTTCACGGTCTCCGAACTCTGCAGGATGAGCGGCACATATTCGTCCTTGCGGCGTATCTCCTTCAGCAATCGCAGTCCGGCCTCGGCATCGCCCTCCTCCACATGACTCAAGCGGCCAATGGGAGTCTCGATGGGGAAACGGGTATCGCTGATTACGCCCAGCACGTTGTCGTGATATTTCTCATAGATGGCCCACGCCTCTTCATAGTTCGTAGCCAGCACCACCTTGGGGCGTCCACGCTTGCGCTGTGCAGCGGCGTGGGGGTTCAGTGCCTCGGTCGAGAAACGCTTGCTCTGTGCCAGGATATAGTTGTAGAGGTTAGGCAGGATAGATGAGTAGAAGCGGATATTGTCCTCTACCAACAGGATCATCTGCACGCCAGCCTCACTGATGTCGTGGTCTATGTTCATCTGGTCCTCTATCAGTTTGATGATGGAGAGGATCAGGTTCGTATTGCCCAACCAGCAGAACACGTAGTCGAAGATAGACATATCCTCGTCCTGCATACGCTTGGTAATACCGTGTGAGAAGGGAGTGAGCACCACGCAGGGAATGCCAGGGTTCTTCATCTTCACCTCGCGGGCCACGGTAAAGGCATCGTTGTCGGCCGTACCAGGCATACAGATCACCAGGTCTACATTGGTGTTCTGCAACACGTGGTTGGCCTCTTCGGTCGTACTCACCTGCGTGAAGGTAGGTGGATAACGCATACCCAACTCCGTGTATTCATCAAAGATCTTCTCATCTACGCGTCCGTCGTCTTCCAACATGAACGCGTCGTAAGGGTTTGCCACAATCAGCACATTGAAGATGCGGCGTGTCATCAAGTTTACGAACGACACATCCTTCAGATAGAACTGATTCCATTCCTGTGGTATTGTTGCCATAGCACTATTTTTGATGGTGAATACGTTATCCCAGTTGCTGGAAAACGTTCTCTACGAAGGTCTTGGTCACCTGGAACGAATGTTCGGCCACGGTGTTCCAGAAGTCATGATACTGCGAAGCATCGGTATCGCGCAGTGGGATATCGCTCACCACACGGAACGAGATAAAGGGCACCTGGTTCAGATAGCAGGTCTGGGCAATGGCACACGACTCCATATCCACGGCCTTAGCCTCGGGGAAATGGCCCACAATCTCGCGCATCTTGTCTTTCGAGTCTACAAACCAGTCGCCCGTCACGATCAGTCCCTCGTGCAGGGCAATGTCCAGCTTCAGACTCTTGGCAATGGCCAACAGTTTCGGATCAGCCTGATAGCGCACAGGCAGTCCCTGTACTTGTCCGTACTGTGTGGTGTTGTCGATAGCAGTGCCGCAATACACGTCGTGATAGGTCAGCTCACGGCTCACCACCACGTCCTGTACGTTCACGTCATCGCCATTACCACCGGCACATCCCGACGAGATGATCACATCGGGCTTGAAGGTGTTGATCATTCGCTGAGCACCCAGCGCAGCGTTCACCTTGCCGATTCCACACTTCTCTACCAACACGTTTCCGTCTGTAAACAACGACTGCAACTGTTGCAGTTCCTTGTCCATTGCTACAATGATACCGATCTTCATATTTCTTTCTTTATTTACGTTCCAGAATCTTTTTTCCGTTGTCGATTACAATACCGCGGGCCGTTCCGGGCTCTACCTGACGGCCTTGCAGGTCATAGCGTGCATTGCGGTTCTTCTGCTCAGCTGGCACCGTTTCCACACGGGCAGTCTCATCGGGCACCACGTCGATATAGTCGATATCGGGCATCCAACTGCTGGCGTTCCACAGGCTGATGATGTTTTCGCCCGGTTCCAGCTCGATATTGATGGTGCGCTTGCCCACCTTGTTCCAGCTACCCGTGTTCAGCGACGAGAGGGTCTGCACCTTCTGGCCGTTCACCGACACCGAGAAGCTGCGGGTCTCACCTGAGATATAGGCAATGGTCAGCTTGTAGGCACCACCGTTCTTGCTATACACGTTGCGCCACTGCAAACTGTTGGCCATACGGGCACCCAGCCAGTTGGCCTTGTAGCCACCAGAACAGATGGTCGATGCCTCATACATGCCGGTCTTCTCCGACTGGTTGTTCTTGATTTCCTGATAAACGGGGATATAGCCTGCCTCAGCCTCGTAGCGCACGCGCTCCAAGCGTTGTTCGGCCACGGCCACATAGATACGAGTGGCATGCGCGGGCAGACTCACCTCGTACTCTTCTTCAAACTCGCCCACATCCTTCTTGCCAAACACGTCGCGCAGTTTCACCTTGCCGCCCAGGTCTATGTCTGAAAACTTCACCTTGACCGTCTTGGCCACATCGCTCACATTCAGCACAGCAAAGGCACGCTTGTTGCCATACTTCACCTCCAGGTCTTTCACCAACACATGACAGCTGTCGATGCAGGCAGCTACATAGGCCTGCTGATAGAGCGTATCCTGGTTCAGGGCAATCAGCTCCGTGTTCTTCAGCAGCGTGAGGGCTGCTGACTTGATGTTGCTGAGGTTACAGCCAATGAGCAGCGGCGAGTTCATGATGCACCACATACCGAAGTGGGTCTTGTCTTCCTCGGGCTTCATCGAGCGTCCCACCTCAAGCATGTCCATATCGTTATAGTGTCCTTTCGAGCAGTAGGCCGACATATACAGGTTCTCAGCCAAGATGCTCTTCACCGATGCCCAGCTGTCATTGATATCGCCGGTGGTACGCCAAGAGAAGGCAGCCCCATCGACCCAAGTGCCGGGATAGGCCCAGCGGCAGGCGTTCATGCGCACATCGGTACGACCGGTGTTCTTGATGGCAGCGGCAATGGCTTCATAACGTGCTTGCTCATCGAGCACCAAGTGGTCTTCATTGTGGTAATAGGAACCGCCGCAGAAGTCCACCTTGATGAAGTCGAAGCCCAGTTCGTTGAAGAACAGGTCGGCATCCTGCTGGTCGTGCTCATACATACCCACGCCCTTGCCGGTAGCATCGCCATTAAACATGCTGCCGCAGGTGTTGCGCCCTGCATCGCTATAGATGCCGGCCTTCAGTCCTTTGCCGTGAATATGCTCCACAATGGGTTTCAGTCCGTTGGGGAAACGGGTGGGATGAATCAGCAGCTTGCCGGTAGTCTTGTCACGACCGCCAAAATAGCCATCGTCGATGTTCACATGGTCGTAGCCCACATCCTTCAGGCCTCTCGACACCATTGCGTTGGCCTGTTGTTTAATCACATTCTCATTGATATTCACGCCAAACGTGTTCCAGGAACTCCATCCCATCGTAGGGCCTTCTTGTGCGTGTGCAGTGGTCATTGCTGCCATTGTCAACACCGTCGACAGCACCGTAGTGCCAATCCATTTTGCTTTCATTGCGATTGTTTTTTTATTCGGGTTAAGTTTTTGCAGAGCAAAGGTACACAACTTTCTGCCAACTGCAAAGGAATTACACATATTTTATATATTTATTTTGTTAGAGAAGTTAGGGAAGTTAGAGAAGTTAAGAAATTTCGAATAAATAATCAAAATGACAGCAAAAGTGATTATTTGCTAACAATTTGCAAAATAAAACGGGCAAAAGTATTGTCAACCGACAATTATTTACTACCTTTGCACGAAATTTTAAAACAACCCGTTATGAGCAACCTAATCAAACCCATAGACTATGAGCAATTGCTCGATATGAAGCAAACGGAACAGGGTATCAAGCTGATCAAGGAATTCTTCCAGCAGAACCTGTCGACCGAGTTGCGCCTGCGTCGTGTCACCGCCCCCTTGTTTGTATTGCAGGGCTTAGGTATCAACGACGACCTGAATGGTGTGGAGCGTGCCGTTACCTTTCCTATCAAGGATCTGGGCGATGCACGTGCCGAAGTGGTACACTCACTGGCCAAGTGGAAGCGTCTCACCCTGGCCGAATATGCCGTGGAGCCTGGCTATGGCATCTATACGGATATGAACGCCATTCGTGCCGACGAGGAGCTCGACAACCTGCATTCGCTCTATGTCGACCAGTGGGACTGGGAGGCAGTGATCCGCAAGGAGGACCGCACGCTGAAGTTCCTGAAGAACATCGTGGAGCGCATCTATGCTGCCATTCGCCGCACGGAGTACTTGGTTTGCGAGACCTATCCTCAGATCAAGCCGTTCCTGCCTGAGACCATCCATTTCGTTCATGCGGAAGAGCTGTTGCAGATGTATCCCGACAAGACGCCGAAAGAGCGTGAGGATGCCATCTGTCAGAAATACGGTGCCGTGTTCGTGATTGGCATTGGTGGCAAACTGGCCAATGGCGAGAAGCACGACGGACGCGCTCCTGACTACGACGACTGGACCACGGAGGCCGAGGATGGCCGCAAGGGTCTCAACGGCGATATCCTCATCTGGTATCCGGTATTGGGCCGCTCGTTCGAGCTGTCGTCAATGGGTATCCGTGTCGATAAGGAGTCGCTGCTGCGCCAGCTGAAGCTCGAGAACCAGGAAGCACGCACCCAGCTCTATTTCCACCAGCAGTTGCTCAACGACAAACTGCCTTTGAGCATTGGCGGCGGTATCGGTCAGAGCCGTTTGTGCATGGTATTGCTGCACAAGGGGCATATCGGCGAGATTCAAGCCAGCATCTGGCCCGAAGAGATGCGACAGCAGAGCAAGGCATTAGGCATGCCATTGATCTAACCCCCTCATAAAAAGGAGCGCCGACTACGACGCTCCTTCTTTTTTGCTCCTACATCGGAGCTTCTCCTTTTTCTCCTCCTTTTAAGGTCGTTGGGATAGCGGTACTATCCTATTTCTTTTCTTCGTAAGCCTTTTTGATTTCCGCATAGCGGTTCAGTTTGTCCTTGTAGTACTTGCGCAGGTCGCTCCACTTGTAGTAGGGCCACTGGTCGGTAGACACGGGCATGGTGGCTTCGCGCTCGTTGAGCAATGCCTTCACCAGGATATCGCCGTCCTTTCCTTTCTTCGGACGGTAGAACACCAACTGAATGTTGCAGGCCATGGGGAAGATGTTATAGTTGCGCCACACATCGTCCAGATGATCCAGGTCGCTGATCGACTTACCGCAGTTGTCCAGTTCCAACAGGCAGGCCAGCGGCATCACGCACACCTCATGACCGAAGCGCAGGGTAGCCTGCACCTTTGTCACCGTGTCGGCCGTCAGGATGATGTTCTCCAGCAGGTTCTCCTGACTGAAGGGCATCAGTCCGTCGGTAATGGGGGTGTTGCCATAATCCACAAACCAGCCCACATTACGGATGCGCCACTGGTCATACAACTCCTCGTCGGTGAAGAGCGAGAGCAGTTCGATATCAGTGTCGTGACTCTGCATATTGGCAGCCACGTCGAAGAGCTCGCGCATGAAATGACCGGCATTCACGCTGTCTTTCACGTACTGCGGATCATTGAAGAGCACGCTGGTCAGTCGCTCGGGATGGGTGTACTTCGTGCGGTATTCATGCACCTTGCCCTGTCCCTTCCTACTGGTCTCGCGCAACATTCTTGAGCGCGACTGGTTCAGATAGTACTGCAACGACTCGCTCACATCATTATGGATGCGCACGGTAGGATTGGCGCCCTGCAGCTCCTCACATTCGGCCGTCATCGACAAGATGCAACGGACAACCACGGTAGAACGGGCATCAATGCTCACGTTCTTCTTCAGAAAAATCTCGGGGAAATGCTCTGCCATGCGTCGGCCAATGCCATGATGCTGACGCTCACCTACGGTGGTCAGGTCGCCCAGGCGTTTCACCGTGCAGGGATAGAAGCGCTCCAGCTTCTGCAGGGTCTCAGCGCCCTTGGCGGTGAGCTTGCCCAACTGCTGTGCCTTACGCAGGGTTTTGATATTGTCCATATAGTCGCCATCGTTCAGCAGCCAGCGCGAACCATGACGGCCATAGTGCGTCAGGTAGTAGGGCTCATAGCCTTTGGGAGCCTTGGTCAGCGGCTTGGTGGCAGGATAGTTGTCGTAGTCCAGATAATTACTTCCGCTCAGGAAACGGTTGTTGGCAATCTCTTCTTTCGCCGTCTGTGCCTGTACGGTGAGACACACGCCCAGCAATACAGCCAGCAGAGTTGTTTTTCGCGTCATTGTTTTTGAATCAGGTGTTTAGTTGATGAATATGGTTGTTGATTAAATTCCTTAGAGGGAGCGCCCTTAGAGGGGCAACTGACAGGTGAAGGTAGAACCTTCGCCCAATGTCGACACACAGGTCACGCTGCCGCCCACGCTCTCGGCCATGGTACGCGAGATGCTCAGGCCCAGACCGGCACCGGGAATGAACTCGTCGACCTTGAAGAAGCGCTCGAACACGCGCTCTATATGCTCCTTCGAGATGCCCTTACCGGTATCTTTCACCCAGATATTGATATGCTTCTCGGCGGGTGGCAGGTCGAAGCCTACAGTGATGGTGCCCTGCGAAGTAAACTTCACGGCATTCGACACCAGGTGAGTCATCACCTCCTTCAGTCGACCCATGTCGGTGGTAATCATCTGTGGCTGAGCAGCATACTGTGTCGTCAGCTGCACGCCATCGGCTATCTTGGGAACAAACTCGTCGATCACCTGCTGCAGCACGATGGTCAGGTCGAAGGTGTTGATCACAGGGGCTTCCTTGCCCGACTCCACCTTACTGATGTTCACCACGTCGTTGATGATGCGCAGCAGCTTCTGCGTGTTCTCCTGAATCAGGTTCAGCAACTCCTGTCGCTCGTTCTTGTCCTCGATATCGGGAATCACACTGGTAAAGCCTACGATGGCATTGAGCGGCGTACGGATCTCATGACTCATGTTGGCCAGGAAGGCACTCTTCAGTCGGTCGCTCTCCTCAGCCCTGTTACGTGCCTCCACCAGTGCCTGCTCCATGTTCTTGCGGTCGTCAATGCGCTTCGACGTACCTACAATCACCGTGGGAAGA
>Ga0310786_10011204_pt1 | contig 11210 bp, 7 predicted proteins | sample AusTroGonzalo_MG_FD_203881 | JGI IMG/M metagenome (GOLD analysis project Ga0310786, IMG submission 203881) | Bovine rumen microbial communities from tropical cattle in Woodstock, Queensland, Australia - Gonzalo_03 (v2) (version 2) | ecosystem: Host-associated > Mammals > Digestive system >...
CGAGCTCTACAAGGCCACGAAGGATCCGCAGTGGAAGGAGAAGGCGGAGAAGCTCTACAAGACCATCATGATGTACTACTACAACCCCGAGCTCCTGCCGCCGAAGTTCTATCCGGCGCGGAAGGTGCGGGCCCACAACATCCCGATGATCATCAGCTGCACGTCCATTATGATGCGCCAGCTCGGCGGCGACACGGAGCTGTACGACCGCACGATCGCCACCTGCTTCAAGGAGGTTTATTCGACGTTCCTCGACTATGACAAGAAGGCTCTGCGCGAGATCGTGAACGCCGACGGCACGCCCTGCGAGACGCCCGAAGGCCGGACGATCAATCCAGGCCACTCGATCGAGACCTCGTGGTTCACGATGGAGGAGGCGAAGTTCCAGAAGGACGACGAGCTCCTGAAGAAGGCTCTCACCGTTCTCGACTGGTCGCTCGCCTGGGGCTGGGACGAGGTACAGGGCGGCGGCGGCATCATCTACTTCCGCAATGTGGACGAGGCCGAGGGGCACGAGCCCGACCAGTACGAGCACGAGCTGAAACTCTGGTGGCCGCAGAACGAGGCGATCTACGCCACGTTCCTCGCATATACGCTCACGCACGACGAGAAGTACCTCGATTGGTTCAAGAAGATCGAAAAGTGGTTCTTCGACCACTTCATGGATCCCGAATACGGCGAGATCATCAAGTACCTACGCCGCGACGGTACGCCATCCTGCACGATGAAGGGGACCCGCTGGGCAGGCGCCTTCCACTATCCGCGCATGCTCTTCAACCTCATCAAGCTCATGGAAGCGGAAAAATCAAAGTGATCCGCTTGCGTGCTTATCGAGGAATGAACGACATGCCGTCGATCAGCACGTCCGTGTAGTGAAGTTCCGTGGGGTCGAACCAGACCTCGTCGATCAGGCCTGTCCAGTTCGTGTTGCTGGACAGGTCAACTTCATACTCGTGCCATTCTCCGTCCACTTTTACTGGGGCGGAGGCGCTGTTTTCGTGTGCTATGGCCGGTATCATGACTCCACCCGGTGCAGGCTTGACGCCGTTCGTCGAAAAGACGGGCTTCTTGTCTGACCCCCACCATAGCGTAAGTTGTTCCTTGCCTGTGGGTTGGTACTTACGGTTCTTGTCGGGCTGAAGACGCATCTTAACGCGAAACCCGCGGAAGTTGCCTGCGGCAAAGGGCGCAATGCGCGTGCGGATCGCCGGGCACTTCTTCTTGAACGAGCGGAAGAACCAGAGCTTGCCGTCGCGGCTGCGCAGGTACGCCGTGCCGTAGGGATTACGGTACCATCCCTGAACGGTTCCGTCGTCGAAATCCCATGCCGTACGCGCTAGGTGGGGCATTGCCGGATAATCGTAAGGACCGCATCCAACGTCTCGCGGAAGGAGGTTCTTGGGCCATCCTTCGGCAGGTTTCTCGCAGAACACGTCTCGGATTACGTCGTACATCCCGAAGCCGAACTCCTCGTTTGGCTCGATGTAGCTGCCCTCCTGCCATTCGTTTAGAGGAGCGATTATGACGCGTTTGAAACCTTTCTTCTCGCAGAAGGCGCGGCAGTCCTCACAGATCTTCCTGAACTTCTCGACGGTACGGCCATAAATTACGCGGGATTGCTCGAATGAGCGGGGGATGTCGTTCCAGCCGGTCGGTATCATGGGCCAGAACGGGAACGACGGATCGCGGGAAGTCATCTCCCACCATTTCGGTATGGCGGCCACCACTGCATCGTAGGAGAACACGTTTCTCGTGTCGCCAGGGTGCATGGCCTCTGGTGCCAGACGGCTGGATATGGAGTCGAAATTGTATATCATCTGGGCCTTGTAGCCGGCGTTCTTGGCACGGTCTATTCGGTTCTTGATGTATTCCCAGCCGTGGTACATGTCAATGAAGTAGACGCCTGGGAGGCCGGCCTCGCGGGCCATCCTGTCCGTAATTTCCAGCGCGCGCCTTACGCCGTCCCCATCGCTCGTCTTCCGCCCCTCGCGTTCCATCTCCGCGCGGAAATCGGCATCCAGAGAATCGAAGGACCAGTAGACGACTACGGGTTTGCCGTCGATGGTGTAGTATTCCGGCGTCTTGAAGAACCGGTCTATCCAGTAGCGCGTAACACGGATTTGGTCTTCGGTGGAGTGTGCTCCAGGCTCGTTGTGGTTCGCGTACATCATGTACCACTTGAGGTGGCGCCTGTGCTGTGCCTTGTAGTAGGCATCGATCCAGTGGTTCAGGCGTTGGTCGCCACGGTTCCAGTACCAGTCCACGCAGAACGCGGAGATGCCATGCTCTGCCGCCCATTTGATCTGCCAGTCCACCACCTCGGGATTAGCCTCGTCGTACCAGCCGAGAAGCGGCTTTATGCCTGGGAGCGTCTGGTCCACCTGGTCCCATTCGGCCATCTGCTCCGTACCGGGGTAGTAGAAGGCATGTATTTCCACCGGGCCCTTCACCGGATGTGGTTCCGGCACGCGCGAAACGGCGGCATGTGCTCCGGCGGGTGCAAGAAATAAACCAAAGAATGCGAGCGACGCGCCCATAATCGTCATGCGATTGTTCATGTTAGATATTCTTCCTTTTTGTTGCCAAATCGGGGTGATTATATCATCATTCCGTTATCCCGGCAATCTTCCGGGGGGGCGGCCTGCGCCACCACTTGAACCGAAACGTGGTGTGTGGCGTTTAACAGGTTAATGCAGTTCAAGGTTACGGCAAGGGATCCGTCGGGGATCAGACGTACGTTTCAGCGCGAAGCCGAGACGCGGGACGGGCTGATGCTTCGGCTTCGCGCCGAGAAGATGCTTGTGCTGGACGTCAGCGAAGTAGCCGAAGAAAGTGGGCTTCCCCCGTCATGGCATCCCGCCTGGCTCAGGCCCGTTACCGGATTCGACATAGAGATGGGGCTAAGGCAACTGGCCTCTATGCTGAGGAGCGGCGTCACCCTCATCAAGAGCTTGGCCACGGTGCAGGATCAGGCTTTCTCGCCACGTGCAAAGGCGGCGTGGGGCCGCGTAAAGGACGGAATCCTCCACGGCAAGACATTTGCCGGAGCCCTTGAGTCGCAGCCCGGTCGGTTCGGAGAAATCGCAGTGCGGCTGGCCGAAATCGGAGAGAAGTCGGGCGAACTGGAACATGCCGTCACTCGCGCGGCCGACCAGATGGAGGCGCGTCGGGGCCTAAGGGCCGCTGTGGTGAATGCGCTGACATATCCGGTAATAGCGGTGCTCATGGCGGTGGGCGTAAGTACGTATCTCGTGGTGGCGGTAATTCCCAAAATAGCGGCGTTTCTTCAGGCGGGGGGAGCGGAACTGCCGCCAATGACGCAAGTGCTTATGGATATTTCGGAATGGGTGAATGCTAACGGGATTGCGATCCTCGCATGGTTAGGGGTGGCGATAGCGGCGTGGATATTAGCAAGGCTCAATGCGGCCGGTCGGGAAATGGAAGACATACTGCTGTTAAAGTTGCCCGTGGTAGGAAGGATACTGCGTCTTTCCGGTACCGCGCTGTTCGCGCGTTCGATGCAGATCATGACGGAGTCCGGCGTGCCGCTTCTCGACTCTCTTGCCACCGGTGCGCGGCTGATGGCCAACAGCCGCTTCCAGCGGCGCGTTACCGCCGCACGCGAAGGTGTGATGAGAGGACAATCGTTGGCTGATGCCTTGGAGCCAGCCGTTGAATTCATGCCGATGCTCCGGCGGATGGCCGCAGTAGGGGAGGTTAGCGGTTCGCTACCGGAATCTTTCGGGGAGACGGCTCGCTTCCATGAGACTATGCTCGCGATTGCGATAAAGCGGTTTGGGATATTGATGGAACCCGTGATGATTGCGATAACAGGAACAATAGTTGGTTTTGTCTATGTGGCGTTCTTCATGGCGCTGTTCGCCATGGCCGGAACGAATTGAACGACCAGAAGGAGATAGGTCCGAAATGAAGTATTGTCTGTCAGGATTCTTGTGTATGGCCCTTGGCGCATGGTGTATGGCGGCAAGCGTCCCCGATCCAACCGTAGCCGCGGACACGATGGCCGACGTGCTGCGCCAACGGCTCGTCGAGGCCGAAGAGATGAAACTTACGGCACTTGCCGTCGGGGCCGCAGGGGAGGGAGTTGCCTTGCTCGGCGCCGACCCTGCGCGCGCTATCGCAGTCAGGCACGGCAGCAGGTTGCCGCAGACCGTGGATGGCGTCAATGTGGAAGTGTCGATCAAGGCCGTCACCGCTCTGGGAGTGGAACTGGCCACGTCTGACGGGCGAGGCGGAGTGTTTCTGCCCGGTTCATTCACGCCGCTTGCCGCGCCGTTGAATCCACCGCCCGAGTTTCTGTCCTACCTGGAAAGCGAAAAGGTGCCGATCGGGACGCTTATGAGGCTCGTATCGGACCAAGCGGGAGTAAACATATCGGTCTCGGACGAGGCCGCGAAGAAGACGGTGTCGATATTTCTCCGCAACGTAATTGCAGATTCCGCGGTGGAGGAGATTTGCCGTGCGACCGGTCTCTGGTTCCGCCGCGAACCTGACGGCGGCGTCATACGCGTAATGACGATGGAGGAGTTCTCCGACAACCTCAACACCTTCCGCGAGGAAAGGACGGAAATGTTCACGTTGCTGTATCCAAACGTGGTGGAGGTGGCGAACGTCATATACGGTCTGTATCCTGACCGCACGCTCGTTTCCCTTGGCGAGGAGGAGTTCGACGAAGACGCAGAGTACGACATGTCGCGCCGTTTCAGAAGGTTCCGTGTGCTTGACGACAATGGTGGTGCGCAGTTCATGTCCATCATGGCCCCTCAGGCCTCCAGCACCGGATCACGCTCCGGCGGCGGAGACTTTTCGTTTTCGCGTGGCGGCGCCACATCCCGCCTCTCGCAGTGGGACCAACTCAGGCAACGGTCACGTCGCGGACGTCTTGGCTCCGAGGGAGCGCTCGGTGCCGACGACGCCCAGATCATGGAAGGTGCCCGCCGTACCGGAGACACCAATCTGCTCGACCAGGTGCGTTCCCAGACCACGGCCTCATCTGCAAACATTTTCGTTTCCATGTCCAGGAAGAACAACATGCTCGTCGTTCGCACTAGCGATGTGCGCGTCATGGACGAGATCCGTGGCCTCGTGAAGAGGCTTGACGTTCCCACGCCGATGGTTCTGATGGAAGTCAAGGTGCTGGAACTGGACGTAAACGACAACTACGAGGCCACGTTCTCCTATTCGTTCAACAGGGGGACGCACACTGTCGGCCACGATTCCGGCAATGCCGCGAACGTCCTCGCGGACGTCTTGCAGGCAGGGCAGAGTACCTTTAATCCCACGTTCACGTTCCGGGTGGTCAGCGATAACATAGACGCCCAGATAAAACTGCTTCAGCAGGACGGCAAGGTGAAGACCCTGGCCACGCCGACGTTGCTGGTCGCCAACAACGAAGTGTCGCGCATCTTCTCCGGCAAGGAGTATCCGCTTGTCTCGGGATGGACGCCTGCTTCAGCCGCGACAAGCGAAGGCGTGGTTGTAGGCAGCAGCAAGCCCACGGTGCAGATCACGAAGGAGGACGTGGGCACGATGTTGCTTGTCACTCCGAACATCAACGCGGACAAGACAGTTACACTACACCTGCTGCAGGAGAACAGCGAAGTAAGCCCGGAAAAAGTGCTCATCCCGGTGGACGGCAGTACGGGCGAGGCCGCACCCGTCGAATACGTAGAGTCTCGTTCGCTCGCAGGCACGTTCATCGCCAAGGATGGCATGACGGTCGTTGCCGGCGGCCTAGTGAAGGAGACGGAAGGGGAGACGTATTGGCGTACGCCGGTGCTAGGCTCAATTCCGCTTCTCGGTTGGCTCTTCAGGGGGACAGAGAAGGTGAAGAAGCGCACGGAACTGGTTGTTCTGATAAAGCCGCACGTCATCCTCACGCCGATGGAGGGCGGGAAGATATCCTCCGAACTGATGAAGGTCCTCTCGGCGCATCCCGCCGCCGACGGACGAGATTCGATGAAGGTACACAAGCCCATGAAGCCGCGCAACGCGGTGGACGACGTATCGAACATCGTCAAATGAGAGATTGAACCGGTGAACCGCACGGCGGTACGCAACGTTATATGTATCGATGAACAGTAGCATGAAGAAGGCATTACAGATGAAAAAGGCATTTACGCTCGTGGAACTGCTTATGGTGATCGCCATAATCGCGATCATTTCGACTCTTGCCGTGAGTAAACTCGGTGGCGTGCGCGAAATGGCCGCACGCAAGGTCTCGCTCGCCAACCAGAAGGCGGTGGAACGCTCTGTGGAAGCGTATCTGGCAAATGGCGGAAGGCTCAACCGCCTCGACTCACTGCTGTACGCGGGTTCCGGCGGCAACCCGCTTTCCGGCGGTACCGAGCACGATTTCGACTTCAACACCGTATCCACGGCCGAAGGGCGCAACGGGCTCTATCTCGGGCCGAGCGCCGACGCCGATGCCAACGTTCGCGAGCAGTACAACTGCGGGCTAACGGCGGAGCTGCAGAAAATCCTCTGTCTCTACACTCTCGACAAGGCACAGGCTGACGCATTCGCCACCCGTCTCGGCTTGAGGCATGTGATGGCGGCCACGGCGTATGCCGACGCGGAAGCGACTGCTTTTCCAGGACAGCACTACAGCAAGGACCGCGCATACGGCGACGGCACGGTACCCAACGCTTCCGACGGGCTGGATCCGAACGATTCGTTCTGCGTCGCTACCTTGGTGACGAACTCGATGCGTTTCGCGGCCATCAACCCGATGACGGACCTCGGCCGCACCATATATCAGGCCTGTGGACAGGAACTGATGAACACGAAAAACTGGAACGAGTCCTACACCGAGGCGGAGGTGCGTGCAGAAGTCGCCGCCAGCGGAGGCCCCCTCATAGCACTTGGCCTTGGCGCAAGCGCATCCATCATCGGCAAATCCGACGCCGGTCTTGAAGACGCTCCGTATTCGACGTACGTCCTGAAGAAGTACTATTCTCGCTACATACTGCTGTTCCGGCTGAAGACGATCGGTTCCGGATCGGTCTCGCAGGTCATTCCCGAGTTCGCTGGCGTCATAGACTGCGAGGGCAACACGCTCCGCGCCGCAATGCACGTGGTGAAGAGAATGTAGCGCATGGCGCAAAAGCAGGAGAACTTCAAAATGAGAAGCAGGCATACGAACGGATTTACGCTGATCGAGCTTATCATCGTGATCGCGATTCTTGCCTTTGTGACCGTCGTGGGCATCCACAACTACGGGAATATCCGCGACATACAGGCAAAGAAGGTGAATCTGGCCAACATCAAGCGCATATACCATGCGCTTTCCACATACGAGACGCTCAATAAGGAACAGGGTGAACTCGGATACTTCAACGGGTTCGACGCTCTGCTCGACGTAGCCTCTGGCGGCAAATGGACGGGCGCCGACGGCACGTTCGACTGGGGCGCATGGACCATCTCGACTGGGCGTGGCGGCGCAAGGTCGGTCTCCATCGACGCACGCATGGCCAACGGTGGCCTTGGAATATATGATGGATCGTGGAAGGTTCTCGGCCCAACCCTTAACGCCGCCGGCAACGGTAACGGCAGGACGCCGACGCTCGAAGAGGCTCAGGAGGAAAACAAAGGTACCCGCGGCACGGGGCTCTACAAGCAGCTCGGCATATACTATCTCACCGATTCCGACGTGGCGCTACTCAGGGATGCCGGAATCAGATACTACTTCCTGCACAATCCGTCCACGCAGCAGGCTTACGGCGCCTCGCGCGGAGGATACTGCACGGCCGTGGCCGAGGAGAATGGCGTAAGCGTCTCCGAGGACCGTCTGAAAGTGATGGGCGGTGGCCCCGGATTCCGTCCCGACATGAGCGCGTTCTATCCCGTCTACCTCACGAACGGGATGCCGGTTGCAGTCATAAGCCCCACCTCGACGATCTACGAAGACCTTGGCTATGAACTGGGGCTTACCAACTCCGCTCCTTCGCAGGCGGAGGCGGAGGCCGTTCTGAAGTCGACGAAGTTGGTTGCGTTCGGAATCGGCCGCAACGCCGATTGCGTACGTACCCAGTTCGGTCTGGGCGAAGCGCCCTACAATCCCTTCTACGACAAGCGCAACTACCGGAACTATCTGGCGGTGTTTGTGCTGAAGGCCGGCGGACAGGGAGTGGCTGGGGCCTGTAGGCTAGTCGGCGTGCTGGATTGCGCGGGCAACACCTACAAGCAAGCGGACTACGGCGTCAACTGGACTACCGTTCTAGGCAACTGAGGAATCGCAAGATGCAACGGAAAATAACGATCGCAAGCATAGTCGCCGCAGTCGTGTGCGGCATATTCGCGGCGGAGGGAGAACCTGGCGCCGCACTGACCGTCGAAACCGCCATCGCGAAAGGCGCCACTTTTCTTCTTGGCAGGCAGGAAGCGGATGGACATTGGAGCGACGCGCAGATGCCGGCGCTCACCGCGCTTCCGGTATGGGCGCTGACGGGCAGCCGCGCCGACGCCGCCGATGCCGTTGGAAAGGGCGTAAAGTTCATACTCTCCACCCAGAAGGCCGACGGCGGATTCTATGTCCCGAAACCGGGCCGTGGAGGTTCTGGCCTCGGCAACTACAACACGGCGGTCTGCCTATCGTCCCTCTTCGAATCCAAGAGGGCGCCGACAGCGGCCATGCTGAAAGCCCGCGAATATATCGCCTCGTCCCAGCTCACCGGCGACGACACGATGGCCGGTGGCTTTGGGTACGACAAGGTTTCGCGCAGGCGCTATGCCGATCTCTCCAACACGAGCTACGCCCTTGACGCCATGAGCCGTACCGCCACTCTGGAGGAACTGCGTACCAGCGGCAAGAAGGTGGACCTCAATTGGGCGCAGGCGATAGCATTCGTCGAACGCCTCCAGAAGAAGGAAGGGGAGGACAAGGGCGGCGCCGCCTACAATGATCGCACCCCACAGGGCGGCACGGTGACGAACGAGGCTGGACGTGTCCACCTTCGTGCATACGGCTCAATGAGCTATGCCGCCGTTCTTTCCATGTGTAGCGCCCGCCTCACCAAGGCCGATCCGCGCGTGCGCAGTACGCTCGAATACTGCACGAAGTACTGGACAGTGGACGAGAACCCAGGCATGGGTAATCAAGGCCTCTACTACTACTACGATATCCTCGCGCGTGCACTTTCCGCCGCCGGAGTGGATGAGCTGTTTACCGACGAGGGCCGCACGATATACTGGAAGCGCGAACTAGCCAAGAAGCTGCTCGCGCTCCAGAAGGAAGACGGTTCGTGGTCGAACGACAACAACCGCTTCTGGGAGGGCGATCCCGTGCTCTGCACGTCCTTTGCGATGCTCGCCCTTGAACTTTGCCGCTGACCGCTAGATCAAGTGAGCGCCTTCGGAGGCCTTGATGAGTGCGCAGGTCGGCTCGTCACCGTGCTTCGCCTTGTACTTCGCCTTGATCTGGGCGGCGATCGCGTCGGCCGCCTCGGGTTTCACGAGCAGGCAGCAGCTGCCGCCGAATCCGCCGCCGGAAAGGCGAGCGCCGAGCACTTCTGGAATCTCCTTGGCGGCGTCCACGATCGTGTCGAGTTCCTCGCAGGAGTTCTCGAACCAGTTACGGCTGGATTCGTGCGAGTCGAACATCAGTGCGCCAAAGCCGGCCACGTCGCCCTTTTCAAGAAGCTCCGCACCCTTCAGCACGCGCTCGTCCTCTCCGATCGGGTGAATCGCGCGCTTGGCCTGCGTCTCGTCGAGACCCGCGCGGTAGAGCACCCACTCGGCGGTGGAGACGTCGCGCAGATGCGTCACGGGGTGGCGCAGAACGGCAGCGAAGTGCTTGGCCGCGTCTTCGCACGCCTTGCGGCGGCTTGCGTACGCGCCATCCACAAGCGCGTGCTTCGCATTCGACTTCACCATCATGAACGCCACCGAATCACCCATGGAGACGTTTTCGAACTCGCAGGAGCGGAAGTCGCTCTTCACGAGCGCACCGGCCTTGCCGTAGAGGGACGAAGCCTGGTCGAGAAGTCCGCACGGGCAGCCGGCGAATGTGTGCTCCGCCTTCTGGCCGATCTTTGCGAGCGTAACGTTGTCCTTTTTGATGCCGTAGATCTTAGCGAGTGCCAGAACGGTGGACATCTCAAGCGCGGCGCTTGAGCTGAGGCCCGCGCCGAGAGGGATGTTGCCGCCAAACACGGCCTTGAAACCCTTGCCTGCCTTCGTCGGTTCGCCGTCGAAAAGCCAGTTGAACGTGCCGAGCGGATAGTTCGCCCAAGTTGCGCCGGACTCGATCTTCTTCACGTCCGCCAGCTTGCATGTGTACGTTTCGCCGCCGTTGATGTCGCGCGCAACGAGCGTCACGGTGTCGTCTTCGGACGGGGCTACCGCAAAGAACGTTCCCTTGTCGATCGCCGCCGAGAACACGAAGCCCTCGTTGTAGTCAGTATGGTTGCCAAGCACCTCAATGCGGCCCGGCGCATACGCCACGGCGGCGGGCTTGCCGCCGAACCGCTTTTCGAATATCGCAATCACATCGTCGTAGACTTCTTGGTTCTGCATGGTGACTCCTTTATGGTTTTGCCAATGGCCCGCATTATGCCCGATTACGGCACGGATGTCAAGCGCGCCAGGGAAATCGCAGGCAATGAATTAGCGGGCGACGCGGCAGATTTTCTCCAGCCCGGACTGCCGCCAGCGCCTGACGTCTTTTGGAGAGGCCGGCACCGCCGGAATGGAAGCCGGTATGTTCCTGCCGAACTTGGCGTACTTCTCCAGCCCAAGCACGTGGTAAGGGCATATCTCTACCTTACTGACGCCGCGAAGGGTCCTGATGAAGCCTCGAAGCGCGGTAAGATCGGCGTCCGAATCGTTGAGGCCAGGGACGAGCGGGCATCGTATCCACGTCTCCGCGCCCGCATCGTCCAGACGGCGGAGGTTCTCAATTATCTCTCCGTTGTCCATGCCCGTCAGTTCGCGGTGCTTCGCCGGGTCCATGCATTTTAGATCGTACAAAAACAGGTCCACGGCCGGTAGCAACCTCTCGAACACTGACCACTGCGCGAAACCGCATGTGTCGAACGCCACATGAAAACCCTCCGTTCGCGCGGAGGAAGCAAGTGCGAACGCGAATTCGGGTTGCATCGCCGGTTCGCCGCCGGTAAGGGTCACTCCGCCGCCTGACGAGGCGTAGAACACCGCATCGCGCCTTACTTCGTCCATCACCTCTTCCACGG
>Ga0310786_10011205_pt1 | contig 11209 bp, 9 predicted proteins | sample AusTroGonzalo_MG_FD_203881 | JGI IMG/M metagenome (GOLD analysis project Ga0310786, IMG submission 203881) | Bovine rumen microbial communities from tropical cattle in Woodstock, Queensland, Australia - Gonzalo_03 (v2) (version 2) | ecosystem: Host-associated > Mammals > Digestive system >...
TAGCGGTACCTGCAATCATGCTGGTAGCTGCTTCAATGCTTGCTGCATTAAGATCGGGCATCTTTCTCTCAGCGATCTTCTGAACCTCTGAACGCTTGATGGTAGCAACCTTATTCTTGTTAGGCTGACCTGAAGCTGTCTTTAAGTTGCATGCCTTCTTTAAAAGCACTGCTGCGGGAGGAGTCTTTGTAATGAAGCTGAAGCTTCTGTCTGCATATACGGTGATGACAACAGGGATGATAAGGTCGCCCTGATCTGCTGTCCTTGCATTAAACTCCTTTGTAAACTGAACAATGTTTACACCATGCTGGCCAAGTGCGGGACCTACGGGAGGTGCCGGTGTTGCCTTTCCAGCAGGAATCTGTAATTTGATATAACCTGTAACTTTCTTTGCCATTTTAATCCTCGATTCTGCGTAACATACGCTAATAAATTATCATTACATTTCCGACCTGACATCCGTATAACCTATCTCAACGGGTGTCTCTCTGCCAAATACGTCAATACTGATCGTAACAGTCTGTTTGCTCTCATTGATCGACTTAACGATACCCTGGTAGTTCTCCCATGCGCCTGACATAACAGTCACTGTATCACCAACTTCGAAATCCAGCTCGATCTCTTCGTTTGCAACACCCATGGCCTTCATCTCCGCTTCAGTCAAAGGCACCGGCTTAGATCCGGGACCAACGAAGCCTGTAACACCTCTGGTATTTCTTACTACATACCATGTGTCATCATTCATGACCATGTTTAAAAGCACATATCCGGGGAACAGCTTCTTCTGTACCTGTTTTCTCACACCGTTCTTAATCTCGGTGACGTTCTGAAGAGGTACCGAAACCTCAAGTATCTGATCCTGAAGCCCTCTGTTCTCGATAGTTTTTTCGATATTGGCCTTTACTTTGTTCTCATACCCTGAATAGGTATGAACTACATACCAGTTAGCCTCTGCCATAATTAACTCCATTCCTGTCTGTGACAACAAAAATATCTGCGACTTTTTTACTAAAATATTAAAGTCCCAATATCTTGTCCAGACCAAACTTTATGGCCGCATCAACCAATGCGATAATAGCTCCCAAAATGACAGAAATAACAACTACGGCAGCCGATTCCTTTGCAAGTGTGGTCTTATCAGGCCAAACTATCTTTTTGAATTCTGCCTTAACTCCTTTAAAGAAAGAACCTTTCTTCTTGGAAGTCTCTGCTGCATCACTCATAGTGTACCTTCCTTTCTGTTATTTGGTTTCCTTGTGCATCGTATGCTTCTTACAGAATCTGCAATACTTCTTTGTCTCCATCCTGTCAGGATGATTCTTCTTTTCTTTCGTCATGTTGTAATTACGCTGCTTGCATTCTGTACATGCCAATGTAATTTTTACTCGCACAACTTCCACCTCCATAATATAATCTCACAGACAACGTGGTATTTGCCTGCGGCTAATGATTTACCAGCATCAAAAAAAGAACTGTGACACCAGCCTAAATAATTTACCACGTATCGCAAGCGTTGTCAAGTTCTTTTTTTACTTTTTTATATATCTGTTTTATAAGCCCTCTCCGGGCTCTTCCTTAGGGATTATCAGCTTCACATTCTTCTCGGCCTGCTTTCTCGGGATCATGATCAGATGTCCGCATCCGCAGCACTTGAGCCTGAAATCAATGCCAACCCTCAGGACTTCCCATTCCGGGCTTCCGCAGGGATGGGGCTTCTTCATTTTCAGTTTATCTCCTATATGTATGTCCATAATAAACCTGCCTCTACCGACTGACTCGATCCCTTTGGGATCAAGTCTTATGTTAGAAACCCTCCGTTTCACTCCGGGGTTTCTTTTGATTATACCGCGCCATGCGTCGCTCGGACCGACTGACTCGATCCCTTCGGGATCAAGTCATATTATGCTAAAAATCCGCGGTTTGCGCCGGCTGTCATATCAGCCTCATTCAGTGTTCCTTTCCCATAGGTAAGCCCTGCCACGATCTGCTGTGCATTCTCCATAACGGCTCCGGAGTTATCCTGGGATGAAATCTCATGGAAAGCAGAACCCAGCTTGTCCAATACACTTTCAGCACTGTCCAGCCCCCTGTTTTCGCCGGAAATCTCACTTGATACAAGTATTACCTTAACATATTCATATATCCTCAGCAGATTAACGGAAATAGGATATTTAAAATCAAGCGATCTCATAAGTTCACCCAGGAATTTCTGTGCGGACTTGAGTTCTGCGCGGAAACCGTCAACGCTATCAGCCTCTTTTGCACATTTGATGTTCTCAAGAATAATATCGTATGTTATAGCTACAAGCTGTGTCTTATTCGCCTGGCTTACGCGCCTTGCGAAATCCTTTTGCTTTTCTTTATCCATCATTTATTCTCCATTAACCGTTAAGTAAGCTCAATATAGTCTGCGGTCTCTCATTAGCCTGTGCCAGCATAGCTGTACCTGCCTGCTGGAGTACATTCTGCTGGGTGAAGTTTGTCATCTCCTCAGCCATATCCGCATCCTCTATTCTTGACATAGCCTCAGTCATGTTAAGGCTTGCAGTGTCAAGGTTTTCTATAGTATGCTCCAGTCTGTTCTGGTAAGCACCAAGCTTTGCACGTATTGAAGATACAAAGTTCACCGCATTGTCAAACAGTGAGATCGCACGATCCGCACTTTCGTGAGTCATAACATTGGCATCCTGTATACCGAGAGTCTCGGGATCGATCCTAGGGATCTTAACCTCCATGGTCTGGTTCTCATTAGCGCCAACCTGCAGGAACATGGTGCCTGCGCTGAGCAGTGTGGAATTCACCTCAGCAGTAGTTCCGCCTGAAGCAGTAGCTGTGGCACTTTTATCATATCCCTTGGCATCGGTAAATACAGTATTTGCAGTACCGGGTTCTACACGGAATCTCATCTCAAATCCGTTACTGTCCTTAACTGTTACAATGTTGCCGTCACCGGAGGTCGTTGCTGTCTTTTTAAACTGGCTCGTATTAGCAGGGTCTGTAGAATCTGCATATACTAACTCCGCTTCAGCATCAACACCCTTAGCGGTTACTGTATCGGTTGACAGTCCCAGTGAAGCCGCCAGAGCCGCATTATCACACTGGATATCTATCTTCTGTGTTGAACCATAGCCCCTGGACATAAATACCAGACTGCCTGTACCTATATCGGTCTTTGTGTATCCTGCACTCTCCTCAGGTCCTCCTACAGCAGGGCCCGTTCCAAAAAAAACATCTATGCCCAACATATCGCACTCATCACGAAGCTTAGGGAATATGGTATCTAAAGTATCTCCCACGCCTATCTCTATGGACATACCGTTGATATTGACCGAGCCTGCTTTTGCTTCATCTATGGTCCCTACCGATCCTGCTGTAACATTTCCACAGTTTACAACAGCCTGTCTGGGATCCTTTGTGACCTTCATGGTATATTCTGCGGCTGCCACAGTATCCGAAGAATATATCAGCTCTACTTTAGAATTATTGGTATAAGAATTATTATCCAGATTTCCATCCAGAAGCGTCTTTGTATTAAACTCGGTAGTCTCGGAAATACGCTGTACTTCCTTCATAAGCTCGTTAATCTCCTGCTGGATAGCTGCCCTGTCATCCACGGTATTAACATCATTTGCAGCCTGTACCGAAAGCTCGCGGCAACGCTGAAGAATGGAAGTTACCTCGTTCAGTGCTCCTTCAGCGGTCTGTATAACAGAAATGCCGTCCGACCCGTTCATGGAAGCACGCTCTAAGCCGGCTATCTGAGTTTTCATCTTTCTGGATATAGCCATGCCTGCCGCATCATCCGATGCACGATTGATCTTATAACCCGAAGCCAGCTTCTCCATCGCCTTATCCAACGCATTTCCTGTCTTTCTCATATGTGCATTGGTCTGTAATGCTGAGATATTATGATTTATTCTCATGTAAACCTCCCCTTAAAAAGCTGATAAAACAGCCTTAGCCACTTTGAATATAGTATCTTTATTATTTGTATTTTCTTCTCTGTCCGAACTTACTTTTCGCTGTTGTGCCAGATACGAAACATAGGATTCGTTGCTTCTGTTTTCGCTCACTATATTAATATTATCGGCATTAATCCCGGAATTTTCAAGTGCTGTCCTGATTTTTTCTATATATGCATCCTTAGACCCTGTCTGCCCGGCATTATCAGACACGCTGTTATCCGTAAAATACACATTTCCTTTGGTTATGGCAGGTCCGTTATATCTCTGATCCATCATAACCAGATTCAGGTCTGCCTGCATATTGTAATCCTGCTTCTGTATCTCTACAGATACTGTACCGGCATTGCCTTCATTTCTTATGATAGTAAGACTTACAGTCTTTGACTCCTCGCCGTCACTTACATTCAGTCTGTAATGACCTTTGCCTGCCAAAGCCTTTAACATTCCGATCCTCTCAACCCTGCCGTTAAGCTCGGCTGCTGCCTGAGCGGTTATTGCAGTCCTAAAGGCCTGTCCTGTAAGTGCATTGGCCATCCTTGTCTTTATACCTAAAAGCTCATCAAACTTTGATCCACTTTCAAGTGCATCATTTAGTTCTTCAGCGGTAACGGAAATTGCAGAATCCTCATCAAAGCTGCCACTTAACACATCTTCGACCACTTTTCTGTTTTCAAAGCTGTCCTTTATACCAAAGCTGTTAAGGAATGCGGATGCAGGTGTATTTGCTGTCATTGTTTTAACTATATCCTGTGCTCTTAAGTCCGAGACACCTACATTATTAACCGTCAAATCTTCCGAACCGTTACCTGCGGTATTTCCGGGAAACAAGCCGTCATGCAGCTCTTCTATCGTAACCTTGGGATAATTCTTTCCCGAAAGAGCCTTATCCCACAGACCGGGATCAGTCACTCCCAGCGAATCCCTTACCAGACTTCTCTGATAATTAAAAGCAGTATTGATCTGATCGGTAACCGAATTTGTGTATGATGAAGTTTTAACCCCTGTGGTGTCATCTGCAGACAGATCAACTGCCGTAACCCTTGTCCTGGCTTCGGTCATCAGGTTTCCGAATGTAAGCTCCCTGCCTGAATTAAGCAGGCTTCCTATTGCTGCTCCGTCATCCTTTTCTACATTATATAGCAGTCTGTATATACCGATGTATGCATTTCTTTCATTTTCAGTAATGGAATTTGTTTCTTCCATCCTGACCAGGAATTCGCTGTATTTCTGCTCCAAGGTATTACCCTGTTCATTTATTATGGAAGACACTTTCGCATCAAGCTCATCAACAGTACACTCGAGAGGATTTATCCCGTCCCTGATCATGGTCATCACCACAGGTCCCGTCATCCTTTCTATGAGGCCTGTAACCTTGGCATCAAAAAATTTGATCTCTTCTATATTCTCAGCAGTAATTTCCATACTGTTGTATCCAAGTATCCTTACTGCCCTGCGGTTAGCTTCAGTAAGCTCCAGTCCGTTTGATGAAAGCAGACTGTCAACGGACCCTGCGAATGCTTTCTTTATAGAATCTCCCAAGTCCCTTCTTACTTCTGTTGAAGAACCTTCATAAGAAGCAAGTGCCATCTGCATCGAAGAAGGATTTACACTGACAGATCCCGATGTACCGCTCACAGATTCTCTTATAAGCAGTTCTCCGTCAGCTGATAACTCTGCAAGAGTCACGGTATGTCTAACTTCAAAGGTTGCTTTATAAAAATCAAGCGGTGAATTGGAAATATTTTCAAGACCCAGCTTTGTCTCAAGCGCAAGCTCTGCTGCCTCGGAAATACCCATCAGGCTTTCAGCCGTTCCTTCGCCGGCATTAATTAGACCTGTTTTAAGATCAGCACCTATTTCTTTGTAAATATTTTCAATTAATTCTTTTTGCAGCTCTCTTAAGCCTTCTGATACTCTCATGAGTCCGTCGGAAAGAATATCGATGCCGTTGGCCATGAGCCGTCTTCCGGCCTCCAGATTAAGGCTTATCCTGACTTCTTCAAGCCTGATCCTGACAGTTACTTCTTCCTCCGACATCTTTGATGTAATACCGGCAAGAGCTTGATTGGTCGCCTCAACTTTTTCCTCTGCACTTAACAGCTGAGGCAAGGTAACGCTTTCCTCAGTAGCTCCGTCCATGATAGCCTGATGGATGGCCGCATTCCCTACCGTCGGGAGTTTTTCAATAAGATCAGCCATCTCTTTGTCCATGCTAGCCATTGCTTCATCAAATCTTACTATAAGCATACCATCCCGCGCACTGCCTCCGGCCTGCATTGACTTTACAGCCGCACTGTATATTTCATTCCTTGCAGGATCAATGTTTTGTTTGGCATTGTATTCATCAAGCTCTGCCTTGTAGGAAATATTCTCAGCAGTTACGGGTATATCATGCTCTACAAGCCATCTGGCAGACTCCAGACCTTTTTCGGTACCTATTCCTGCTTCACTTATAATATCCAGCGCCCCTGTCTTTAATCCTTCCCATGATGCATCATCCAGCTTAACAGTCCTCATTTCTCCGCTGTGAGATGCTTTATATATATTTCCGATAGTCGGTGCAAGGCCGTTCTTTATAAGGTAGCTTTCCGAGGAATCATTAAGTTTTCCTGCATTAACAGCAATATCTGCTGCCTGCTTTACTTCCTCAATATTTTCTTCAGTCACCGGGATATCAGCCTCCGCCAGCAGTTTGGCTATCAGTTTCTCAGAACCGTTTTCAGCCAGATTTGAAACCGCCATTTTTTCAACCGATTCCCTGTAATCCTGCCTTTTCTCCACACCCTCAGAAAGCTGCACATCCCTGAATTCTCTGTTTTCCTTGATTCTCTCTATGGCTCTTTCAAGGCGTTCCTTGCTAAACTTTTCAAGTGACATACCTTCGTCACTTAAATCATCATAATCATCCCCGGTAAGGTTTTTTACAAGTTCTTTATCATTATTATGATCACCGTTTAAACTGTTTAAGAGCTTATCTCCAAAGGCTCCGTCCTTATCCGCCAGTCCTTTGGCTTCGTCAAGTGTGTAATTAAAGCTTCCCTTTACATTTTTTGTCTCAGAAGCCTTAAAAAAACCGACCGCACTCATTTTATCATCAAAAAGTGCCGTCGTTTTATCCTTAAAAGAGCCGGCACTGTTAACTGAGGATAAATCAGTATTTATCCCTGTGCCCGCTCCGTTATTTATATTATTTATCATTTCATTTATACGCATGTGATTCTCCGTTTCGACGACGGACCATTTCCGAATAAAAGAATATACTCCCGGGTTATCCGGAACCTCCATGTAAAAAAATCCGCCGAAAAGTTATTGCATCCATGCATAATACTTTTCGGCAGATTTTGTCAAAAACTTAATATCAATTTATTAACTCAATTATATATTTTCCAAAACCTTTTCAACTTCAACAGGATTAGCTACCTTAAGGATCACAACAGGGCCATCCTCTGTAGGAAGTGTATACATATATTCAATGCTTGTGATATTGGCATCCAGCTTGCAGAGCATATCATGAAGGAAACCGATCTGGTCTCTTGCTTTAACAGCAAGTACATCTGTAATGCTTACCGGGAAACCAGCCTCACGGAGCTTAGCCTTAGCCTGTTCAGGATCCGATACTATGAGTCTGAGCATACCATACTCGGTTGTATCTGCCAGCGAAAGAGTCTGGATATTGATATTGCTGTCCTTAAGCACCTGAGTGATATCCTTCATTCTGCCTTCTTTATTTTCAACAAATACTGATAACTGTTTTAATATCATGTTGTTACCTCCGATACATTTATAATTCAAACAATCTGTGTGAATCACAGTTTACGATTATCGATAACGCGCTTAGCCTTGCCTTCGCTTCTCTCCAGTGTCTTGGGCTCTACAAGCTTAACCTTGGGCTGGATAAGGAGTGCCTGCTGAAGCACATGCGTGATCTTCTTAGTGAGGTTCTCAAGTTCCTTGATCTCATCCGAGAAGAACTTTTCATCAACCTCAACCAGTACCTCCAGGGTATCAAGATTGTTTACACGGTCAACTATCATAAGGTAGTTGGGACTGGTCTCACCCATCTCTAACAGAGCTGCTTCAACCTGTGAAGGGAATACATTTACGCCGCGGATGATAAGCATGTCATCCGAACGTCCGACAAATCTGGAAAGTCTGGCGGTTGTACGGCCGCACTCACACTTGCCGTGGCTGATACTGGTCAGATCCTTTGTCCTGTATCTGATAAGAGGAAGTGCTTCCTTAGTAAGCGTAGTAAATACCAGTTCTCCGATCTCACCGTCTCCGATAGGAGTAAGAGTATCGGCAGAAATGATCTCAGGCAGGAAATGATCCTCATTGATATGGAGTCCCTTGTGGTATACACAGTCACCTGCAACACCGGGTCCCATAATCTCGCTAAGTCCGTAAATATCATGAGCCTTTATATGAAGTCTTGACTCTATCTGGTTTCTCATCTCCTCAGTCCAGGGTTCAGCACCACAGACTGCTGATTTGAGCTGCAGCTCATCCAGGATACCCTGCTCTTCGATGGACTCTGTCAGATACATAAGGTAAGAAGGCGTACACATGATAGCTGTAACACCCAGATCCTTCATCATGGTAAGCTGCTTCTTTGTATTACCGGTAGAAAGAGGTACAACTGTAGCTCCTACATTTTCTACACCGTAGTGTGCGCCTAAACCGCCGGTGAAAAGTCCGTAACCGTAAGAAACCTGTACGGTATCATTCTTTCCGATATCTGCCATGGCAAGCACTCTGGATACACACTCTGACCAAACCTCAATGTCTCTTCTGGTATATCCGACAACGGTTGCTTTACCTGTGGTACCGGATGATGCATGTATTCTCACAACCTCAGATCTCGGAACTGCAAAAAGGCCACAGGGATAAGTATTTCTAAGATCATCCTTTGTGGTAAAGGGCAGCTTGGTGATATCCTCAATGCCCTTGATATCTCCGGGCTCCAAACCTGCTGCCTGCATCTTTTTACGATAATACTCTACATTGTGATAAACATAATTTACCTGCTTTACGAGTCTCGTGCTCTGGAGATGCTCCATCTCGTCACGGCTCATACATTCCTTTGCTTCGTTCCAAATCATGGGTTTCATTTCCTTTCATAAAATATAGACCCCATCTCCGTTTATCTAGGAGACGGAGCCCATATTTAGTTATACAATATACCAAAAGTAAAGTCAATATATTTTTGATTATGTATTATAACATTATATCAATGTAATTACATCGCATATCCTACTTCAAATGCCTGCTTGTTGATATCGATTGTCTTGGGAGGTACGGTATTCTCGATAACCTCGAGCCAGTCTTCCTTCTTGAAGTCCATATGCTTTGCAGCCATGCCAAGTACGATAATATTGAATGTCCTTGAATTACCCAGCTTAAGAGCTTCAGCCATAGCATCAACCTTCAGAACCTTGTACTTCTTCTCGAGTCCTTCAATGATACCCTCGGGATACTTTGCGGCACCTATAACAACGGGCATGGGATCAATCCTCTGGTCATTTACAACGAGTACGCCGTCTTTCTTTAAGAAATGAGCATATCTTAAAGCCTCAAGTCTTTCAAACGCGATGAGGACATCTGCCTGTCCCTCCTCAACTATGGGCTCATTGACCTTCTCTCCGTAACGTACGAAAGTAACAACGCTTCCGCCACGCTGAGCCATACCATGAACCTCACTGAGCTTTACATCATATCCTGCTTTTATGGTAATACCGCCAAGTATACGGCTGGTAAGCAGTGTGCCCTGTCCGCCGACACCGACTATCATTATATTCTTTGTTTCCATTTTGTCCTCTCCTTATCTAATGATCGCTCCAAACTTACACTGGCCTTCACACAGACCGCATCCGTTACACATAGTAGCATTGATTGAAACAGTACCGTCATCAGCCTTGGTAATAGCGGGACATGCAGGCTTCATACACATATAGCAGCGCTTACATTTATCTGTATCAATGTGGAATGCAGGCTTGGGCTTATTAGATTTGAGCAATGCACAAGGAGCCTGAACGATGATAACCGAAACTGCATCCTTTGCAACTTCTTCCTTGATAGCCTTCTCAAGCTCCTTGGTATCAAACGCATTAACAATCCTGGTATTCTCGATACCAATGCCGTCATGACAGAGCTTGTAAAGATCGATAGCAGGTACTATCTCGCCCTTCAGGGTCTTTCCTGTGGCTGCATGGTCCTGATGACCAGTCATACCTGTGGTAGAGTTGTCAAGGATAAGTACTGTACCGGTACCCTGGTTATAGAACATGTTCATCAGTGAATTAACACCGGTATGCATAAATGTCGAATCACCGATAACTGCTACCCAGTCCTTGATATAATCCTTGCCCTTGGCCTTCTCCATACCATGGAGAGTTGAAATGGAAGAACCCATACAAACAGTGGTCTCAACTACGCTAAGAGGAGCAACTGCACCTAAAGTGTAGCATCCGATATCGCCTGCTGCATGTATCTTTAATTTATTCAAAGTAAAGAATGTACTTCTGTGAGGACATCCGGGACAAAGGATAGGAGGTCTTACGGGCACATCAGCCTTTGCTTCTAGCTGAAGCTCCTGTCCGAGGATTGCTTTTTTCAGCATATTTGTGCTGTACTCACCCTGTATGGTAAGTATTTCCTTACCGGTACACTCTATGCCCCAGGACTTAACCTGCTCCTCGATGATAGGATCAAGCTCTTCTACTATATAAAGCTTATCAACCTTCTTTGAGAAATCAATGATCATCTGCTTGGGCAGAGGATTTACACAGCCAAGCTTAAGTACCGATGCATTGGGTAACGCCTCCTTTACGTACTGGTAAGGGATACCCGAAGTAATAACACCGATCTTGGTATCATTCATTTCAAGCTTATTTATCGGGAAATCAGCACCGTCTATAGCCATCTGCTTTTCACGTGCCTCAACAACAGGGTGACGCTTGATAGCATTGCCGGGCATCATAACGTTCTTAGCCACATTCTTTGTATACTCTATATCGATGGGCTCACATCTGTCCTCAAGCTCTACCAGTCCCTGAGAATGAGCGATACGGGTGGTAGTTCTGAACATTACGGGAGTATCATACTTTTCGCTAAGATCATAAGCATACTTGATAAACTCCTTGGCTTCAGCGCTGTCAGAAGGCTCGATAACCGGTATATGTGCGGCACGGGCTACAGCACGTGAATCCTGCTCGTTTTGAGAACTGTACATACCGGGATCATCG
>Ga0310786_10011206_pt1 | contig 11206 bp, 8 predicted proteins | sample AusTroGonzalo_MG_FD_203881 | JGI IMG/M metagenome (GOLD analysis project Ga0310786, IMG submission 203881) | Bovine rumen microbial communities from tropical cattle in Woodstock, Queensland, Australia - Gonzalo_03 (v2) (version 2) | ecosystem: Host-associated > Mammals > Digestive system >...
CACCTCCGGTACTGCTACGTTGGAGACGGCGCTCTTCCGTGTGCCACAGGTGGTCTGTTTTTTCATGCAGGTCCGTCAGTTGGCCACGTTCTTGCGCAAGATAATCATAAAGATTCCCTATATTTCCCTCGTCAACTTGGTTGCCGGGCGCGAACTTGTGCCCGAACTTGTGGCCGAGAAGATGACAGTTGAGGCTTGCCGCCGTCATCTCGCCAGCATCCTGCCGGGAGGCAGCGCCCGCGAAGCTCAGCTTGCCGGCTACGAGGAGATGGCCGCCCGCCTTGGCGAGCCAGGAGCACCCCAGCGGGCAGCGCACCTAATGGTTCAAAAGCTCAGCGCGGTAGCTCCTTTTACCCCTGCGAAGTAACGAGTATCCTATTTTTTTCGCAAAAAAAAGTCAAAAGATAACGGCAGTGTCAGGATTTATTGCTACCTTGCGGGCGTTTTTGGGCAAAATGCAGCCTGAAAGCCCTTCCAAAAGGGACGAAAACGATTCTTATAAACTCATAACTAAATAATTCGAACTATGAAAACGTATCAGACAAAGGAAATTAAGAACATTGCCTTGCTTGGTAGTGACGGTGCGGGAAAAACCACCCTCACCGAAGCGCTGCTCTACGAGAGCGGCATCATCTCGCGTCGTGGACGCATCACCCAGAAGAATACGGTCAGCGACTATCTGCCCGTGGAGCAGGAGTATGGCTACTCTGTCTTCGCTACTCCCTTCCACTGCGAGTGGAACGGCAAGAAACTGAATATCATCGACTGCCCGGGTTCCGATGACTTCGCTGGTGCTGCCCTCACCGCTATGGGCGTGACGGACACGACCGTGATCCTCATCAACGGTGCTGCAGGTCCCGAGGTGGCTACTCAGAACCACTTCCGCCTGACGGAGAAGATGCAGAAGCCCGTCATCTTCCTCATCAACCGCTTGGACGAAGAGTTTGACTACGACCACCTGCTGGAACAGCTGCAGGGTATCTATGGCTCTAAGGTCGTTCCCGTGCAGTATCCCGTCAAGACCGGTCCCGACTTCAATGCCGTCATCGACGTGCTGCTGATGAAAAAATACTCCTGGAAGCCTGAAGGCGGTGCTCCCATCATCGAGGACATCCCCGCCGACCAGATGGATAAAGCTACCGAGATGCACAAGGCTCTCGTGGAGGCTGCTGCCGAGCACGATGAGACTCTCATGGAGAAGTTCTTCGAGACAGAGGAGCTTTCCGAGGATGAGATGCGCGACGGTATCCGTGCCGGACTGGCTGCCCGCGGCATGTTCCCTGTCTTCTGCGTCTGTGCAGGCAAGGACATGGGCGTACGCCGCCTGATGGAGTTCCTGGGCAATGTCGTTCCCTTCGTGGATCAGATGCCCGCTGCCCACAATACCCGTGGCGAGGAAGTGAAGTGCGATGCCAACGGTCCCACCAGCCTCTACTTCTTCAAGACAGCCGTAGAGCCGCATATCGGTGAGGTGCAGTACTTCAAGGTCATGAGCGGTGTCGTTCGCGAAGGCGACGACCTCACGAATGCCGACCGCGGTTCCAAGGAGCGTATTGCACAGCTCTTCGTATGCGCCGGTGCTAACCGCACGAAGGTCAGCGAACTGGTGGCCGGTGATATCGGCTGCAGCGTGAAGCTGAAGGACGTGAAGACAGGTAACACCCTCAACGGCAAAGACTGCGACAACCGCTTTGCCTTCATCAAGTATCCCGAGCCCAAGTATATCCGTGCTATCCGCGCAGCCAACGAGGCTGAGACGGAGAAGATGATGAATGTGCTCCAGCGCATGAGTCAGGAAGATCCCACTTGGGTGGTAGAGCAGTCGAAGGAACTGCGCCAGATTCTGGTCAAGGGTCAGGGTGAATTCCACCTCCGCACGCTGAAGTGGCGCATGGAGAACAATGACAAGATTCAGATTGTCTATGACGAGCCGCGCATTCCTTACCGCGAGACCATCACGAAGGCTGCCCGCTCCGACTATCGTCATAAGAAGCAGTCCGGCGGTGCCGGTCAGTTCGGTGAGGTTCACCTCATCATCGAGCCTTATGCTGAGGGTCAGCCCGTCAGCGAGGTGTATCGCTTCGGTGGTCAGGAGTTCCGCATCAATGCCAAGAGCGAGGAAGTTATCGACCTCGAGTGGGGCGGCAAACTGGTGTTCATCAACAGCGTTGTCGGTGGTGCCATCGATGCCCGCTTCATGCCCGCTATCCTGAAGGGTATCATGAGCAAGATGGAGCAAGGCCCGCTCACAGGTTCTTACGCCCGCGACGTACGCGTCATCGTTTATGATGGTAAGATGCACCCCGTGGACAGCAACGAGCTCTCCTTCATGCTTGCCGGCCGCAACGCCTTCAGCCAGGCCTTCAAGGAGGCTGGTCCGAAGTTGCTGGAGCCTATCTACGATGTCGATGTCTTCGTTCCCAGCGACAAGATGGGTGACGTGATGAGTGACCTTCAGGGTCGCCGCGGCATGATTATGGGTATGACTTCTGAGAGTGGCTACGAGAAGCTTTCTGCTAAGGTGCCCTTGAAGGAGATGTCCAGCTACAGTACAGCTCTCAGCTCTATCACCGGCGGTCGCGCATCGTTCGTGATGAAGTTCGCAAGCTACGAGCTCGTGCCTGCCGACGTGCAGCAGAAGCTCCAGAAGGAGTTCGAGGAGAGCCAGAAGGATCAGGATTAAAACCCCTCTCCACCCTTCATACACAACGAAGCCCCGCCAATCAGCGGGGCTTCGTTATTATAATCCTAAATCTCTAATCCCTAATCCTAAATCTCTAATCCTTAATCCAAAACATCACCTAACCTCCTGAAGCTTCAGCTCGTAGAAGCAGGGATAGACATTGTTGGAGGCATCGCTGTGACCTTGTGTGTGCGGGACAATCAGGCGTACCTTGGCAATCTGCTCTTCGCCGCTCTGGCGTCCTAAGCGGATATAGGTGAATGGCACAAGCCATCCTGAGGGAACGCTTGTAGTGCCGTAGATTTTGTACATCTTGCTTTGATAGTCCGTGGTGTTGAATGATGCCGTGAAGGTTCCATAGGAGTTGGAGATGTCCATCACGTCCACGTAGGGATTGTCGTTCACGGTGATCTCGTTGGTGCTCTGGATGGAGTCGCGCATAATGTTGAACTCGGTATAACGCACGAGCACGCTCTTGCTCTCACCGTGCTCCAGACGTTTGCCCACGCCCTCACGCACAATCTGCATATAGACACCCGTGTTGCCAAAAACAACATATTGGTTGCTCTCAGTGTAGGTTTTGTTGCCCTGTTCGTTGAAGGTTGACTCGCTGATAGGATTAATGCGTCCCACGTCGATGACTACATTGCCGTCGGCATCGTAGATTTTCACGTCGCGGCTGATGAAGCTGTTGATGGCGTCGCGCTCTTTCTCCTTCTGTTCGGCATACGTCTCGTCGCTGTTGCACGAGCCCATGATGGCTGCTGCGACACCTACGCACGCGTATAATATAATAAGGTATAGTGTCCTTCGCATATCTGTTGTTTCCGTTTTTCGGGTGCAAAGGTAAGCATAATTTACGACTTAGCACGAGCAATTGACGAAAATTATCAAATAAAAAAAGTACTAAAAACGCTTGTCAATTCACAGAAAAGCAGTACCTTTGCAAGCCGATTATTATCAAGGAGTCGTATAAACGGCTCTGTTTCTGCGTGTTAATAGCTTTTCTCATTGGCCTGGGAGAGTGGTTAGTGAATCGCAGTTGAAGTGAAAAGTCCGCCTCGGCGGCAAAGAAACAACAATTAGTAGTACAAATTATTTAACAACGAAGAATGGACACTTTAAGTTACAAGACCATTTCTGCCAACAAGGTGACAGCACAGAAGGAGTGGGTTGTTGTGGATGCAACGGACCAGATCCTCGGTCGCCTCGCAACAAAGGTAGCTAAGCTCCTGCGTGGCAAGTATAAACCCAACTTCACCCCCCACGTGGATTGTGGTGACAACGTCATCATCATTAATGCTGAGAAGATTCAGCTCACCGGCAAGAAGATGACCGATCGCGTATATCTCCGCTACAGTATGTACCCCGGTGGCCAGAAGGCCAGCACTCCCGCTGAAATCCTTGCTAAGCCCAATGGTGCAGACAAACTCCTCCGCCGTGTGGTGAAGGGTATGCTCCCCAAAAACAAACTGGCCGCTCAGCTGCTCAACAACCTCTACATCTATGAGGGTCCCGAGCACAAGCAGGAGGCACAGAGCCCCAAGGCCATCGATATTAACCTCTACAAATAAACAGAAATGGCAGTAATTAATGCATTAGGACGCCGTAAGAGCGCCGTTGCCCGTGTTTATGTGACAGAGGGCACTGGTAAGATTACCATCAATAAGAAGGACTTGACGGAGTACTTCCCCAGCAGCATCCTTCAGTTCGTCGTGAAGCAGCCTCTGGCTCTCCTCGACGTAGCCGAGAAGTATGACATTAAAGTAAACCTCTTCGGTGGCGGTTTCACCGGCCAAAGCCAGGCTCTCCGCCTCGCCATCGCCCGTGCACTCGTCAAGATCAACGCTGAGGACAAGAAAGCCCTGCGTGCAGAAGGCTTCATGACCCGTGATCCCCGTGAGGTGGAGCGCAAGAAGCCCGGTCAGCCCAAGGCACGTCGTCGCTTCCAGTTCAGCAAACGCTGATTCTATTGGACAATTTCACTATTTATTATTAGTGATTGTTAAATCGGCAAGCGTTTAGTATCTAAATCGTGCGGATTCCCTGCGGACTACCGCATGGTTGGTTAACAATTAACCCAAAAGAAAGTAAACAATTTATCTATTCAAATTATGTCAAGAACAAATTTCGACACACTGCTTGAAGCCGGTTGCCACTTTGGCCACCTCAAGCGTAAGTGGAACCCCGCCATGGCTCCTTACATCTTCATGGAGAAGAATGGCATTCACATTATCGACCTCCACAAGACCGTTGCGAAGGTTGACGAGGCTGCAGAGGCTCTGAAGAACATCGCCAAGAGCGGCCGCAAGATTCTCTTCGTTGCTACTAAGAAACAGGCCAAGTCGGTCGTAGCTGAGAAAGCTACCTCCATCAATATGCCTTACGTCATCGAGCGCTGGCCCGGTGGCATGCTCACCAACTTCGCCACTATCCGCAAGGCTGTGAAGAAGATGGCTAACATCGATAAGCTCACTGCTGATGGCACCTACGCCAATCTCAGCAAGCGTGAGGCTCTGCAGGTTAGCCGTCAGCGCGCCAAGCTGGAGAAGAACCTCGGCAGCGTTGCTGACCTCACCCGTCTGCCCGCAGCCCTCTTCGTGGTTGACGTCCTCAAGGAGCAGATTGCTGTTCGCGAGGCTAACCGTCTGGGCATTCCCGTGTTCGGTATCGTTGACACCAACTCCAACCCTGACAATGTCGATTTCGTAATTCCTGCTAACGATGACGCCAGCAAGAGCGTAGAGGTGATCCTCGATGCTTGTGTAGCTGCTATCGCCGAGGGTATGGAAGAGCGCAAGGCAGAGCGCGTTGACGCTGAGGCTGCCGGCGAGAAGGCCGAGAAGCAGAGCGCCCGCGTAGAGGAGGAAGAGGCTGAAGAAACAGCTGAAGCTCCTGCTGAGGAGTAAGGCTCGCGCAAGCGCGAAGTTTAAAGTTTAAGGTTTAAAGTTTAATGAGGACACATCTCATTGCAGATATTCTTATTATCTTTAGACTTTAGACTTTAAATCAAACTACATTAAACTTTAAACATTTAACATTAAACTGCGGGCAACGCCCGCGAAATAGAAAATGGCTGTATCAATCAAAGATATCCAGAAGCTGCGCGAGATGACTGGCGCAGGTCTGGCAGACTGCAAGAAGGCTCTCGAAGAGAGCAACGGCGAGATCGAGCCCGCCATCGAGATCATCCGCAAGAAGGGTCAGGCTGTTGCTGCCAAGCGTAGCGACCGTGAGGCCAGCGAGGGCTGCGTCCTCGTGAAGGTTGACGGTAACTTCGCCGCCATCATCGCCCTGAAGTGTGAGACCGACTTCGTGGCTAACAATGCCGATTTCGTGAAGCTCACACAGGACATCCTCGACGCTGCTGTGGCAGCTCGCTGCAAGACCCTCGACGAGGTGAAGGCTCTGCCCCTGAACGGTACCACCGTTGCTGAGGCTGTTGTCGATCGCAGTGGTATCACTGGTGAGAAGATGGAACTCGACGGCTACAGCGTCGTTGAGGGCGAGTGCATCGCTGCCTACAACCACCAGAACAAGAACACCCTCTGCACCATGGTTGCCCTGAACAAGTGCGTTGAGGACGCTACCGTAGGTAAGAATGTGGCTATGCAGGTGGCCAGCGCCAATCCCGTGGCTGTTGACCAGAGTGCAGTGCCCCAGGAGACCATCGACAGCGAGCTTCGCGTGGCTGTTGAGAAGACCAAGGAAGAGCAGGTTGCCAAGGCTGTGGAGGCTGCCATTCGCAAGGCTGGTGTGAACCCCGCCCACGTGGATAGCGAGGACCACATCGAAAGCAACATGGCTAAAGGTTGGATCACTCCCGAGCAGGCCGCTATGGTTCGCGAGATCAAGGAGAAGGTGGCTGCTGAGAAGGCTGCTAACCTGCCCGAGCAGATGGTTCAGAACATCGCTCAGGGTCGTCTGAAAAAGTTCTTCAAGGAGAACTGCCTGCTGGAGCAGGAGTTCATCTGGGACAAGAACATGACGGTTGCCCAGTATCTCCAGAGTGTTGACAAGGCTCTCACCGTGACTGCCTTCAAGCGCTTCACCCTCCGCGCCGAGTAATCCTTATTCGACATCATAAGTTAGAGGCTGTGTCACTGACACAGCCTCTTTTCTTTTTTGCAAGGTGCTCGTGAGTTTGTTGTAAAAGTGCGTTTGGATTACAACTTCACGCTGACGGAGCGTCCGGTATAGGTGACAGTGTAAACGGCACCGCCGGGGAGATGAACGCGGAACTGACGGGAGGCGAGCATTCCGGGGAAAGAGCCTGTGCGGGCACCGATGGTGAGCTGACGGTTGCGGTCGTTCCATCGAATAGGAATCTCAGTGTAAAAGCCTTGTTCGTAGCGGTAGGAGTCTCCTTCGTCCTCGTAGAGAGTGAAGGTGGCATCGGCACCGGGATAGATGATGAGTTCCAGATTATCCCACGGGCGCTCGGAAGCCCACTGTACATCGGGTCCTATGGGCAGAATACTGCCGGCACGAACGAAAAGGGGGCTGTGGGCAAGCGTCGTAGTCAGAGATACTGTCTGTCCACCTGCGTGGCGCTCTCCCGTCCAGAAATCATACCAATCGGTTCCTGCGGGCAGGTAGGCGCTGTAGGCTTTCTCTTCTAACCAATTGACAGCGGGATAAAGCGCCTCTCTTCCCTGATGGCCTTCGGAGGCAGGTCTCTGGTTCCATCCTGTGAGCTCGTCGGTTTTGACAATCTTTTCCTCTGTATAGAGTGGCTTGAGTACCGGCACGGCAAGGAGTGAACGTCCGAAGAGATATTCGCTGCCGAGGTTCTGCACGTTCTTGTCTTCTGGGAAATCCATGATGAGGGCACGCATGAAACTGTCATCGTAGTGCGACACTTGCCATGAGGTGCTGTAGATGTAGGGCAGCAGACGGTAGCGGAGGCGCACGGCATCCACAAGGGCTTCATAGACGGGTTCTCCCGTCTGCCCGTAAAGGTAGAGTTCGCGATAGACATCGGTGCCGTGGCTTCGCATCATGGGGCAGAGGGCACCGAACTGCATCCAGCGCACGTAGAGTTCCTGATACTGCGGGTTGCGGATAGCGGAGTTGGCGCCGAGGGTGTTATAGGCTCCGGCAAAGAAGCCGCCGATGTCGGTGTTCACTTGCGGGTTGGCAGTGAGCGTGTAGTTGAGGCACAGGGGTACTTGCTTGCGGAAACTGTCCCAGCTGCTGCTGATGTCGCCACTCCACGTGTTGGCACCTGTGCGCTGCTGGCCGGCGAAATAGGAGCGGGTGAGAATGAACACGCGCTTGTCCGAAGATGCGGCGCGCTGGTGGTCATAGACGCCGCCTACACAAGCCAATGGGAAAGTGTTGCGCACGCTTCGGTAGGAGGTTCCAACCGCAATATCCTCGTCGAGGTCGCTCTCCTTGTAGGAGAGGTGGTCGGGGTCGGTGGAATCCATCCACCAGGCATCGATGCCCATTTTGTGAAGACGGGTGAGGTTCTCCCAATAGATATCGCGAGCCTCGGCGCTGAAGGGGTTATAGCAGCGCACGCCGCTGGGATAGTCCATGTGAGGCGGCCACATCGGCAGGCCGCTCTGAGGCCATGTCTGGAAGTTCATCAGTAGTCCTCGTTCATCCAACTGCCGATAGCCTTTGGTGTAGGGCCCGAAGCTCTGCCAGATACTGATGCTCATGTGTGCGTGGCTGCGGTGCACCTCGTCAATCATCCGCTGGGCCTGCTGGAAGTCTTCGTGTAGAAATTCCATGGCGTTCCATGTGTAGTTGGAACCCCAGTACTGCCAGTCCTGGATGATGCCGTCGAGGGGTATCTGATGCTCACGATAGCCGCGCACAACGCTGAGCAGCTCCCCTTGGCTTTTGTAGCGTTCACGGCTTTGGTGGAAACCGTAGGTCCAGAGGGGGAGCATAGGCGCACGCCCCGTGAGGTGACGTAACTCGCGGATGACCCCGTCCGCCGAGCCGCCGTAGGTGAAGTAGTAATCTACTCCCTCACCCACCTGCGACTCCAGCGTGAGACCCTCGCGGCTGTCGAGTTGGGTGGGGGAGTAGTTGTCCCAGTAGATGCCATAGCCTTTCAGACTTTGGAACACGTTGGCGAAGTCTTCGAGATTGGACTGCATCATCAGCCGGTCCTCGCCACGCTGGTTCATCTTGCCGTTCTGCAACATTCCAACGCCGTAGAGCGGTTCGTCCTTTTCCAGAAGCCATGACTGACGTACACGATAGCGGCCGCTGTCGGGTCCGTCGGCTATCAGCGTGAGAGAGTAGTCGCCTTCGCTCACGAGGAGATGACCCTTGGCATCGGCAAAAGATACCTGACCAGTTGCTGTGTTGACGCTCACGCTCAGCGCAGAACTCATGTAGGTGGTAATGCCGCCCTGCGTCTTGGTCTTCACTTTTACCGCCTCAGGCGCAGCGCTAACGACAAGGCTGTTACGGCGATTGACGGTTTGCCCGTCGGCACTTTTCTGGACGCGGATGGTCTGCGGGGTGTAGAACGTGACCACCTGTGCTGTGGCCATCTGTGCCACCAGCACGGCAACACGGGTCATCAACTGATGACGAAAACTACTTCTTCTCATGGCTTGTCTTTTATTTCAGCACACCGAGTTCCTTGCCTACCTTGATGAAGGCGGCGATGCACTTGTCGAGCTGTGCGCGGTCGTGACCGGCAGAAATCTGCACGCGGATGCGGGCCTGGCCCTTTGGCACGACAGGATAGTAGAAGCCGGTGACATAGATGCCCTCTTCCTGCAGACGGGCAGCGAAGCGCTGGCTCAGAGGTGCGTCGTAGAGCATCACGGCACAGATGGCGCTCTGTGTGGGCTTGATGTCAAAGCCGCTGGCCATCATTTTGTCGCGGAAGTAGTTGACGTTCTCCACGAGGCGGTCGTGCAGCTCGTTGCTCTCGTCGAGCATCTTAAAGACTTCGAGGGCGGCACCTACGATGCCGGGAGCGAGGCTGTTGGAGAACAGATAGGGACGTGAGCGCTGACGCAGCAGGTCGATGATCTCCTTGCGACCCGTGGTGAAGCCGCCCATGGCGCCGCCGAAGGCTTTGCCGAGTGTGCCAGTGTAGATATCTACGCGACCGTAAGTGTTGTAGAACTCGCTCACTCCGCGACCCGTAGCACCGACAACGCCTGCGCTATGGCTCTCATCCACCATCACCATGGCATCGTACTTCTCAGCCAGGTCACAGATCTTATCCATTGGAGCTACATTGCCGTCCATGGAGAAGACACCGTCGGTGACGATGATGCGGAAGCGCTGTTCCTGTGCAGCTTGCAGCTGACGCTCCAAGTCTTCCATATCGGCATTGGCATAGCGGTAACGCTTGGCTTTGCACAGGCGCACGCCGTCAATGATGGAAGCGTGGTTCAGAGCATCGCTGATGATGGCATCCTCCTCGGTGAGCAGGGGTTCAAAGACACCACCATTGGCATCGAAGCAGGCAGCATAGAGGATGGTGTCCTCGGTCTTGAAGAACTTGCTGATGGCTGCTTCCAACTCCTTGTGCACGTCCTGTGTGCCGCAGATGAAGCGGACGCTGGACATACCGTAGCCGCGGTGGTCCATCATCTTCTTGGCACCTTCGATGAGGCGCGGGTGGTTCGAGAGACCAAGGTAGTTGTTAGCGCAGAAATTCAGCACTTCCTTACCTGCTACTTGAATGGCAGCTGACTGTGGGCTTTCGATGAGGCGCTCCTCCTTGTAGAGACCGGCCTCGCGGATTTCCTTCAGCGTCTGCTGAAGGTGTTCTTTCATTTTTCCGTACATGATACTTTACAGTTTTAAGATTTACAATAATCAGTTAAGCTTTTCTGTTCGCAAAGGTAATGTTTTTTATGCAGCTAAAGCACGCAAAAGGACAAGAAAAACATTTTATTTACACCTTTTAAGTAAAAAACTTAATCTTTCATCTTGAATCTTTAATCTTTTCATTACCTTTGTCCCGCAAAACGGCTAACTACCGCATGAAAACTTTCAAACAGAACGTTTAATTTTCAACTTATAATAACTTCCCGCATGAAGAACGTATTAGTGATTGGTTCAACAGGCCAGATTGGCTCTGAACTGACAACCGAACTTCGTAGAATCTATGGTAGCGACCACATCGTGGCTGGTTATATCCCCGGCGCCGAGCCCAAGGGCGAACTGGCAGCAGGTGGTCCTTCCGCCATCGCTGATGTTACCAACGGCGAGCAAATGGCAGAGGTGGTGAAACAATACAATATTGACACCATCTACAATCTGGCAGCGCTCCTCAGCGTCGTGGCTGAGCAGAAGCCCCGTTTGGCATGGAAGATTGGTATCGATGGTCTGTGGAACGTCCTCGAGGTGGCTCGCGAGAACAAGTGTGCTGTCTTCACTCCCTCCAGCATCGGTAGCTTCGGCCCCTCCACACCCCATGAGCTGACGCCGCAGGACACCGTGCAGCGTCCTAAGACCATCTACGGTGTGTCAAAGGTCTGCACCGAATTGCTCTCCGATTACTATTATCTTAAATATGGAGTGGATACGCGT